>ENA-UERY01000028-UERY01000028.1-human-gut-metagenome-genome-assembly--contig:-NODE-28-length-111855-cov-343.169389_pt1 | contig 111855 bp, 72 predicted proteins | sample MGYA00242989_ERZ507990 | MGnify/ENA primary metagenome ERZ507990 (study PRJEB26167, sample SAMN06115529) | human gut metagenome | host: Homo sapiens | place: China:Fujian | collected 2015-08-26...
GCGTAGCTCGCGGTTGTAGGTGAGCACGCCAATCTCGCGTATGTCCACCAGTCGGAAGTCGACGGAGTTGGTGTAGACGATGAACTTGCCGTCGTTGCGGCAGGTGATGCCGTTGTCAGCATCAAGCGCGTTGTAGTTGCCAAAGTCGGCAGTTGGTGAGCTTGTGTCGGTAGGCTGATGAGCAGCAGAGGTGTAATCAGCATCGGGTATGCCAGCCATCTCGATGCATACGCGGCGTATGATGTTGCGCAGCTCGGTGTCGTCGATGGGTTTCATCAGATAGTCGAACGCCTTGTTGCGGAACGCCGACAGCATGAAGCGGTCGTGCGCGGTGTACATCACCGTGCGGCACTTGTATTGTGGCAGAATGTTGGCACGTTCCAGAAACTCAATGCCCGAGATGTCGGGCAGCTCGATATCGAGGAACAGTACGTCGGGTCGCGTCTCGTTCACGAGGCGCAGTCCGTCCATGCCGTTGAGAGCTATGCCGCATAGCTGTGTCTCGTCGAAGGTGGATAACTTCTGGGCGAGTGCGTCAGCGGCAGCTCTGTCGTCGTCTACAATTACGATCTTCATCATAAGTCTTTTCTTTTTAGTTGTTATAGGAACCTCACTCCGTCGGGCACGCGCAGTGTGGCACGGCATCCGCAGACAGTTCCGTTGTTCTCTATGTTGGTAATCTCGAAGCGTATTTTGTTCTTGTTATGCATGTTGGTTATCGCTATGGTCTGCGATATGATGCCCATTCCGGTCTTCTTCTTGAACGTTCCGTTAGAGGCGTTGAAGCCCGGTCCGTTGTCGCTTACGCTGATGACGGTGGTGCGTTGCTCGCGGTGTACGTCGATGGTCAGTTCTTTGTGTCCGTCCCATCCCTTCAGTCCGTGTATGATGGCATTCTCGGTGAGTATCTGTAGGAACATCGACGGCACGTGCACCTGCTCACGGTCTACGTCGGGTGCAACGTTGATGTGCCACACGAAGTCGCTGCCTAACATGAAACGCTCCACGCGGATGTACTTCTCCACGAAATCGAGTTCCTCGGCGAGCGTCACGGCAGGCTGTCGCGACATATCGAGGTTGGTGCGTATGAGGCGTGTCAGGTCCTGCAGCTCCGTTGCCTCGCTCTGTTCGGAGTTGACGATCTTGTTGTTCAGCACGTTGAACACGAAGTGGGGCGAGATGCGGTTGCGCACGATGTTGAGGCGCAGGTTCATAATATCCATCTGTGCCTTCAGTTGTTTGCGCTTGATGTACATGAACCACAGTATGAGTATCAACACGAGTATCAGCATGATAGCGATGGCGAGTGTCAGCTGGTTCTTCGTCTTTGCGATGGTGGCGTTCTTGTGTTCAATCATCAAGTCGTGGCGCAGCTGCAGCGTGTCGCTGGTGAAGCGTGCCATGATGTCGGCAGAGCGCATGTTGGAGTGGTTGTGTTCGAGCGAGTCGTTGTACTCGTAGTTGCTCTGTATCAGCTCATAGGCGCGGCGGAAGTTTCCAGTCTGCTCGTAGTACTTCTGTAGGTAGCGGTTGCGTAGGTTCACGAGCGTGTACTGCACGGGGTGTTGTGTTTCGTCGTTGTCTGCAATCAGGCGTTGCGCGGTAGCGATGTTGCCCGTCTTCGTGGCTATGCCGATGCGTATTGTCTTGCAATAGTGGAGTGCCGTGAAGTCGTCGCGCTTGTGGAAATAAGGCTCCACCTCGTCGAGGTAGCGTTGTGCTGTGCGGATGCTGTCGAGGTTGAGATAGACATCGGCGAGGTTCACCTTGCACAGGTACATGTCGAAATTGTTCTGCATACCATGGCGTTCGAGGTTCTGCTTCATGCGCAGAAACTTGTCAAGAGCCTTTCGGTAGTTCTTTTTAAAGTAGTAGTAGTTGCCGAAGTTGTTTAGGAAGTAAGCCTGCATCGACGGCGACATCATGTTGAAATGCTCCTCTGTAGCTTTATAATAATGTAGTGCGGTGTCGAAGTCGTGCAGCGAGAGGTATATCTGCGCCAGTCCCATGTAGAGTGTGACGTTCTCCTTCGGGGGCAGTGCGAGCGAGTCGACGAGGAAGAGTGCACGTCGATACCATTGCGCTGCCATCGGCATGTTGTTGTCCTGTATGTAGGCGTCGGCAAGGTTGGCACACACCTTCGGCATGTTGTGTTCGGAGTCGCTGTTGGCAAGCAATGAGTAAGCTGCCTTATAAAGTTGTATGGCTTGATGCTGCTTGCGATGGAAGTTGTGGTAGTAAGCCGCGCGGCAGTTGTATGCGCCGGCGATGAGCGTGTTGAGTCGTCGTTTCTCTGCGTTGTTCAGTTTCAGTTTTTGTTGCTGTTCGGCGAAGCGCAGTATGTCTTCGATGTGGTCTTTAGAGCGTTCAGGGCGGTCGGTGAGCGACAGGTAGCGTGCTTCGCGCAGGCGGTACTCGTAGGCGGTCATACTGTCGGGCGCGGTGCGTATGCCGTCGGCGATGAGTTGCTTGACAGAAGGTGCAAGGGTCATCACCGAGTCGTCAATCTGCTTGAGTTTGTTTATGCGTGTTGAGTCGCTGTTGTTAGCGTCGGGTGCGCTTCTGTCGCCGCACCCGATGGTCAGTAGCGACACAGCGAGTGCGGCGAGAAGCGTTGCGCATATTCGTTTAGCGAATGCTTTTATGCAGTTTAGTAGATTGTTCGGCTCCATTGTGTTTTGTTTTAGTTTTCAAGAGTAGTTAGTTGAGTGTCAGTCCGTCGGGTGTTATGCTGATGAGTCGCTGGCGATAGAGGTCGCCAACGGCACGCTTGAACACCTTCTTGCTCACCTGGAAGCGTCGCTTGATGTCTTCTGCGTCGCTCTTGTCGCCCAGGTCGCACTTGCCGCCGTGCTCCTTGAGGTATTGCAGGAGTGTGTCGGCGAAGTCGAGTGTCTGCTGTCGTCCGGTAGGCTGCAGCGTAACGTCTATCTTTCCGTCGGGACGCACGGTGCCGATGTATCCCTTCACGCGGTCGCCGGTGTGCAGGTAGCGGAACACCTGTCCCTCGTAGACCAGACCCGGGTAGCAGTTGTCGATGATCACCTTGAAGCCCATCTCTGTCTTCTGCCATACCAGTAGGTCTACCTCCTGCCCGTGGTTGTAGAACGGGTGGCGTTCTGCGAAGTACTTCTCCACCTTAGCCGATGCCACGATGCGGTAGCTCTCCTCGTCGATGTGTACATGTACGATGTAGCTCTCGCCCTTCTGCATACGCTTTTTCTGCTCGCGGAACGGGCAGAAGAGATCCTTCATCAAGCCCCAGTTGAGGAATGCGCCGTACTCGTTCACCCACGACACTTCGAGGTAGGCGAAGTCGCCCACCTTACACAGCGGTGTCTCTGTCGTTGCCACTGGTCGCTCGTCCTGGTCGAGGTAGATGAACACGTTGAGTTCGTCGCCCGGCTTTGTGCCTTCGGGCACATAGCGCTTCGGCATGAGTATTTCTCCTTCGTCGCCGCCGTCGAGGTAGATACCGAAGTCCACCTCCTTCACGACGGTCATTTTATTGTAGTCGCCGAGTTTTATCATATTGTTTTGTTGTTCGTTTTGTTGCTTGTAGGTGTTTGTAGGAGGGTATGTGCATTCCTGCCATACCCTTGTTAATGATGTTCACTAATGTTACACCTTTATCTGTCCGTCCACGATGTGTATTGTGCGGTCGGTGATAGAGGCGAGGTGTTCGTCGTGTGTGACGATGACGAACGTCTGTCCGAACTTGTCGCGCAGGTCGAAGAAGAGCTGGTGCAGTTCTGCCTTGTTCTTCGAGTCGAGCGAGCCTGAAGGTTCGTCGGCGAACACCACTGCCGGGTTGTTCACCAGTGCACGTGCCACAGCCACGCGCTGCTTCTCGCCACCCGAGAGTTCGTTGGGTTTGTGGTTGGCGCGGTCGGCAAGTCCCATGAAGTCGAGCAGTTCGAGGGCGCGTTTCTTCGCCTCCGCCGTGCCTTTGCCACCGATGTAGGCGGGTATCATGATGTTCTCGAGGGCGGTGAACTCCGGCAGCAGCTGGTGGAACTGGAAGACGAAGCCGATGTGCTGGTTGCGGAAGTCGCTCAGCTTGTTCGACGAGAGGCGCATCACGTCGACGCCGTCAACGCTGATAGCACCACTATCGGGTTTGTCGAGTGTACCCATTATCTGCAGCAGTGTTGTCTTGCCGGCACCGCTCGGGCCGACAATGCTCACTACTTCTCCTTTGTCTATATGCAAGTCGATGCCCTTGAGCACTTGCAGCGAGCCGAAGCTCTTGGTTATTCCTTTTATGTCGATCATATGATGTTGAGATGTTGTTATGGTGAGGTGTTGAGATTAGTCTTTTAATTCAAAATTCAAAACTTCTTCTTAATCCACTTTCCGATTGCCTCGTATGCACTCTGATCCTCGGTATGCTGCGGCTGAGCGAAGGTCATTTCGTCCATTGCGTCGCCATGCTGGTCGGGGAAGATGATCATGATGTTCGAGCCAGAGAAGTGGTGCTTTATCTCTTCGGGCAGATGCTCCAACGCATTCTTGAACGATACGGTACCCTTTCGTGCCGTAACCACTACGAAGAGGTGGTCCTTCTGTATGCTCTCCGCTATGCGTGGCATCTCGTTCCAGTGGGCCATCTCGGTGAACGAGCAGCGCATCGTGGGGTAGTGGTGCTTGATGTATTCGGCTATGAGCGGCAGTGTGTCGCCACGTCCGTGGAACTCCGTGTGGCACTCCATGTTGCACGCCAAGCGCGACAGGCGTTCGAGCCAACGATAGAAGCCAGGCTCGAACTGTGCTCTCGACGGTACTACCACCTTTATGCGGCGTATCGTGGGGAGCGGTTGGTTGAGACGAGCCATTATTATCTGCGAGTTGAGGCCGTTGAAGAGGCTCTGGTGGAACGCGCCCCAGAACTTCTGCGACACCTCTGGGTGCATGTGCATACCTATTATGATGTCCGTAGCGCGGAACTCCTTGAAGGCGTGGCGTATGCCGTTGGCAATGTTCGCTGCCACGCGCACCTGCGTCTGCATGGTCATATCTGCCGATGCAGCATACTGTGTCATGCGCTCGAGCAGTCGGCTGCCCTGCTCCAGGTTGCGCTGCATGTCGTCGTCGTCGTACACCACGTTCAAGCCTACGAGTTGTGTGGTGTTCTTCGGGTTGCGCATGAGCATCGCCATATTGACGAGGCGTTGCGCGTATTCGGGGTATTTCAGCGGGATGAGTATCTTCTCCTCGGCTGTCGGCTTCTCGTCGCTCGGCATCTCACGGTCGCGCAGCGTAATCTGTTGCGCCGCACGCTCGGTCATCATTGTTGAGATTATGCACGTCACGAGAATCATCAGCACCACGCTGTTCAGCATGTCGTCGGTGACGAGTGGCTTGCCTGGTTCCAGCTCTACGCGCATACCAATCATAAGCATGGCGATGGCACCGGCTGCGTGTGCCGAGGTGAGTCCGAACATCATGTTGCCCGACGACTTCGGCAGGCGGAATATGGAGGCTGCGCTATAGGCTGCGATGGCTTTGCCGAGCGTTCCGAAGCCTGCGATGACGAGCATGGCGATGATTATGGTGCTGCTCTCGAAGAGCAGTCGCACGTTGATGAGCATACCTACGCCGATGAGGAAGTAGGGGATGAAGAGCGCGTTGCCGATGAACTCGATGCGGTTCATTAGTGGCGACACGTGCGGTATGTAGCGGTTCAGAATGATGCCGGCTACGAACGCACCGATAATGCCTTCCAACCCCACCGCCTCGCTTGCTGCCGCACTCATAAAGAGCATCGACATAACGAAGATGAACTGCATGACGGAGTCGCTATAACGTCGGAGAAAGCAACGTGTGAAGCGCGGTATGAGCAGGAACATGGCTACGCAGTAGCCCACGAACTTGCCCACGAAGAGCAGCCAGAACCACACGCTCGTCTCGCCTCCATAAGAGGCGACGATGGCTGTGAGGGTCACGAGTGCCATGAGCAGCGAAATCATCGAGGAGCCTACCGATAGTGTGACGCTTGGCTTGCGTTGCAGACCGTAGCGGCCGACGATGGGGTAGGCGATGAGCGTATTCGACGCCATAAGGCATCCTAACAGTAGCGAGGCGAACACCGGGTAGCCGAGCAGCTTGGTGCTGGCTAAGTAGGTGAGGATGAGCGGAAAGGCGAACGTGAGCACGCCGAAACCTAAGAACCGCCCTTTGTTGCGCTTTACGCCCTCCATATCCATCTCGAGCGAGGCGAGGAACATGATGTAGTAGAGTCCTACCTTGCCAAAGAGTTCAAACGAGTCGTCGCGCGCAAGGATGTTGAAGCCGTACTTGCCTATGGCTACTCCGGCGAGCACCATGCCAATGATATGCGGGATGCGCAGCTTGCCCATGATGATTGGGGCAAACAGAATGATGAGCATCACCACAAAGAATATCAGGGTGGGATCGGTTATGGGGAAATAGCTTGCAAGATCGGTCATAAACTGATTTGTGTATTTTGTATTCTGCAAAGATAAGCATAAAAATCGGTAAATGCTTAATCGCTACAGACAAAATGAAAAAAAGGTGCAACAGGTGTTTGCCTGCTGCACCCCATTGGTATAGTGTGTCTTTAATAAAGTCGTTTAGAACTCTGCGCTCTTCGGAGTACGCGGGAATGGGATAACATCGCGTATGTTTTGCATACCAGTTACGAAGAGGATGAGACGCTCGAAGCCGAGACCGAAGCCTGCGTGCGGACATGAGCCGTACTTGCGTGTGTCGAGGTACCATGTCATATCCTTCATCGGGATGTTGCGCTCCTCAATCTCGTTCATCAGCTTGTCGTAGCTCTCCTCGCGTACAGAACCGCCGATGATCTCGCCAATCTGCGGGAAGAGTACGTCGGTGCCCTGAACGGTCTCGCCGCTCTTGCCGCCGAAGCCGCTCTCCTCTGCGTCTATCTTCATGTAGAACGCCTTGATAGCCTTCGGATAGTTGGTCATAATGACCGGCTTCTTGAAGTGCTCCTCCACGAGGTAGCGCTCGTGCTCCGAAGCGAGGTCGTCGCCCCACTCGCATGGGAACTCGAACTTCTTGCCGTTCTGTATAGCCTCCTGCAGGATGCGGATACCCTCGGTGTAAGGCAGACGGACGAACTCGGAGTTGAGTACGCCTTCGAGACGTGCGATGAGGCTCTTGTCGATCATCTTGTTGAGGAACTCGATGTCGTCCTTGCAGTTGGTGAGTGCCCAACGGATGCAGTACTTGATGAAGTCCTCCTCGAGGTCCATCAGTCCGGCGAGGTCGAGGAATGCCACTTCCGGTTCTACCATCCAGAACTCAGCCAAGTGGCGCGGAGTGTTCGAGTTCTCTGCGCGGAATGTCGGACCGAAGGTGTAGATGGCTCCGAGTGCTGTTGCTCCGAGCTCGCCCTCGAGCTGTCCCGACACGGTGAGCGAAGTCTGCTTGCCGAAGAAGTCGTCAGAGTAGTCGATCTTGCCGTCCTCTGTCTTCTTCAGGTTGTAGAGGTTCTTGGTCGTAACCTGGAACATCTGACCGGCACCCTCGCAGTCGCTTGCGGTGATGAGCGGAGTGTTGAAGTAGAAGTAGCCGTGCTCGTGGAAGTAGGTGTGGATAGCCATAGCCATGTTGTGGCGTATGCGCATCACGGCACCGAATGTGTTGGTGCGCAGACGCAGGTGGGCGTACTGGCGCATGTACTCGAACGACTGGCCCTTCTTCTGCATCGGGTAGTCGCTGCCGCAGAGTCCGTACACTTCGAGACTCTCGCACTGTATCTCAGATGTCTGACCTGCACCCTGGCTCTCTACGAGCGTACCTACGGCACTGATGCAGGCACCGGTGGTGATCTGCTTCAGCATCTCGGCGTCGAACTTGGTGGGGTCTACCACGATCTGTATGTTCTTGATAGTAGAACCGTCGTTGAGCGCGATGAAGTCTACAGCCTTCGAACTGCGGTGAGTGCGCACCCAACCCTTTACGTTGATTTGGCTTCCGAAGGCGGTGCTACGGAGAGCGTCAATAACTTTTGTTCTTTCCATTATATTGTTTAAATTGGAAAGTTGAAATGGTGCGATGTCAACATCTCAACACCTCACCATCTCAACCTGTTTATGTTTTACTCGAATGCTCCCATGCGCAGCATCTCCACTTCCTTCTCTGTGAGGAAGCGCCAGTCGCCACGGCGGAGGTTCTTCTTGGTGAGTCCTGCGAACTGTACGCGGTCGAGCTTAACGACGCGGTAGCCGAGGTGCTCGAAGATACGACGCACGATGCGGTTCTTGCCGCTGTGGATCTCGATGCCTACCTGGCTCTTGTCGGTGTCGCTTGCGTACTCGATAGCGTCTGCATGTATCTCGCCGTCCTCCAGCTCGATGCCCTCAGCAATCTGCTGCATGTCGTGAGCTGTCACGTTCTTGTCGAGGAATACGTGGTACACCTTCTTCTTCAGGAACTTCGGGTGTGTGAGCTTGGAAGCGAGGTCGCCGTCGTTGGTGAGCAGGAGCACGCCCGTTGTGTTGCGGTCGAGTCTGCCTACGGGGTAGATGCGCTCCGGGCACACGTTCTTCACGAGGTCCATCACGGTCTTACGCTGCTGTGGGTCGTCGCTTGTTGTCACGCAGTCCTTCGGTTTGTTGAGCAGCACGTACACCTTCTTCTCGAGTGTTACGGGCTGGTCGTGGAATTTTATCTCGTCTGTGCGCTTGATCTTGGTGCCGAGCTCGGTCACTACCTCTCCGTTCACAGTCACCACGCCTGCCTGGATGAACTCGTCAGCCTCACGGCGCGAGCAGATACCTGCGTTGGCGAGGAACTTGTTCAGACGAAGCGGTTCGTTCGGATCGTAGTTCTCCTCCTTGTATTCAATGCGCTTTTTCATGCTGTACTTAGCGTTGGGGTCATAGCCCGGTGTGCGCTGACGCTGCTGGTAGCCACCCTGCTGGTAGCCGCCCTGCTGTCCGTAGCCACCGCGGTTGTAACCGCCGCGCTGCTGATATCCGCCCTGCTGACCGTAGCCACCACGCTGCTGATAGCCGCCCTGCTGACCGTAGCCGCCGCGCTGCTGATAGCCGCCCTGCTGACGCTGACCGTAGCCGCCGCGCTGCTGATAGCCGCCCTGCTGACGTGGCTGGTATCCGCCCTGCTGCTGTTCGCCGTCCTGGTTGTAGCGTGGGCGATAGCCCTGCTGACGTGGCTGGTATCCGCCCTGCTGCTGTTCGCCGTCCTGGTTGTAGCGTGGGCGATAGCCCTGCTGACGTGGCTGATAGCCGCCCTGCTGCTGTTCGCCGTCCTGGTTGTAGCGTGGACGATAGCCGCCCTGAGGACGCTGCTGATAGCCGCCACGGTTGTAACCGCCCTGCTGACGTGGCTGATAGCCGCCCTGGCGTAGTTGGTAGCCGCCCTGCTGTTGTGAGCCGAGACCTGCGCCGAAGCCTTCCGGACGGAAGCCGCCGTCTTCGCTCTGTGATGAGGCTGAAGCCGAGTGCTGTGTGTGAATACGCGGGCGACGTCCCGTCACGCTGCGATACTCTTTCTGATAGTTTCCTGCGGCACGGCCGTAGCTCTCGCTATTGCCAGTAGTCTGATCCGCTGTGTTCTGTTCCTGATTCTTTACGTTTTCTGAATCCATAGTTACTTGTTGGTTTTTATTGTTTATGTATATAGCCTCACGGCTATTGTCGAATTATATCGGGGGTTGGCTTAAATGCCTGTGTAGTTCATTGGTGTGATAGCCATCAATTCCGCCTTCACAGCGTCGCTCACGTTGAGTGTCTGTATGAACTCGTGGATGGTCTCCTCGGTCATGTGCTTGTTGGTGCGTGTGAGTGCTTTCAGTGCCTCGTACGGATGCGGATAAGCTTCGCGGCGAAGTATTGTCTGTATAGCCTCTGCCACTACTGCCCATGTGTTGTCGAGGTCTTCCTGCAGCTTCTCCTCGTTGAGGATGAGCTTGCGCAGACCCTTGAGTGTGCTCTCTATTGCGATTACGCCGTGGCCGAACGGTACGCCCACGTTGCGCAGCACGGTAGAGTCGGTGAGGTCGCGCTGCAGACGGCTCACGGGGAGCTTCTGTGCGAGGAACTGCAGCACGGCGTTTGCCATGCCGAGGTTGCCTTCCGAGTTCTCGAAGTCGATTGGGTTCACCTTGTGTGGCATTGCCGATGAACCAACCTCGCCTGCCTTGATCTTCTGCTTGAAGTACTCCATTGAGATGTACATCCAGAAGTCGCGGTCGAGGTCGATGATGATTGTGTTGATGCGGCGCATTGCGTCGAACACTGAGCCGAGGCAGTCGTAGTTGGAAATCTGTGTAGTGAACTGCTCGCGCTCCAGACCGAGTTTCTCGCTCACGAAGCGGTTGCCGAACGCCTTCCAGTCGTACTCGGGGTAGGCTACGTGGTGGGCGTTGTAGTTGCCGGTGGCTCCACCGAATTTAGCGGTGAGGCGGCACTCCTTCAGCTGGCGCAGCTGCTCCTCCAGGCGATATACGAACACCATCACCTCCTTGCCCAAGCGTGTGGGCGATGCTGGCTGTCCGTGGGTCTTGGCGAGCATTGGCACTGCTGCCCACTCCTCTGCATACTGGCGGAGCTGTGCGATTAGCTCCTCGCAGAGCGGATAGTAGAACTGCTCCAACGCCTCCTTTATAGAGAGGGGCACTGATGTGTTGTTGATGTCCTGTGAGGTGAGTCCGAAGTGGATAAACTCCTTGTAAGCGTCGAGTCCGCCGATGCGGTCGAACTCCTCCTTTATGAAGTACTCTACAGCCTTCACGTCGTGGTTAGTCACTTTCTCGATGTCCTTCACGCGCTGGGCTTCTTCTTCGCCAAAGTTGCGGTAGATGTCGCGCAAACGCTCGAAGAGCTGATGGTCGAACGAAGCAAGCTGCGGCAATGGCAACTCGCAGAGCGTGATGAAGTATTCGATTTCCACACGTACGCGGTAGCGTATCAGTGCATACTCAGAGAAGTAGTCGGCAAGGCGTTCTGTCTTGCCACGATAACGGCCGTCAATCGGCGAGATGGCTGTCAGCAAATCAAGTTTCATAATTGCTATTATATATAATATGTGTAATTACGAGTGCAAAATTACAAATAAGTTTTTATTTGTGTGTAGTTTTTTTGTGAAATAATGTGATTTGTGGTGTTAATGCGTAGTAGGTAAACAAAAAAAGCGAACAAGTTGTATAACTTGTCCGCTTTGTGTGGGCGTTGACGGATTCGAACCGCCGACCCTCTGCTTGTAAGGCAGATGCTCTAAACCAGCTGAGCTAAACGCCCTTGCTCCACAATTGCTTTGTTCTTGAAAGCGAGTGCAAAGGTATAGCATTTTTTTGTAACCACCAAATGTTTGATGAAAAAACTTTTCGTTTTAACATCCTATAACTAAAAATGGTGTATTCGAGATTTTCGTTTTACAGCAGTTTTACATCCCTCAAATTACCGCGGCGTGGCAAGGTTGTTTGCCTGCTGCGGCAATGTCGTTGTACATGCTAAGCAAACAATGTTGCCACGCCGTGGCAATTTGAGGGTTGTTTTTGGCAGATGTGCTGATGGGTTTGTCTGCCTGTTTTTTTAGTTGCGCTTCTGCGTTATACCGCCGTTCTTGGTGAGTGTGAGTGTGGCCTTCTGCAGTCCGCGCGATTTGTGTTCGAAGATGAGGTTGGGGTTGAAGCGGCGTCCTTTGAATATTGTTTCAAAGTGCAGGTGTTCGGTTGTGGCGCGTCCGGTGCGTCCGGTCAGACCGATAACCTGTCCGGCTTTCACCTTGTCGCCCACCTTCACGAGGTTCTTATGTTGGTGGGAGTAGAGCGTCTCGAGTCCGTTGGCGTGCTTGATAACGATGCACAGGCCGTAGCCGTAGTGGGTTGCTGAGCGTGTCACTACGCCGTCGAAGGCAGCCACGATTTCGTCCTTCGGCTTCGTCTTCAGGTCTACTCCGCTGTGTCGGCGTCTGCCTCCGTATGGGCTTATTACCTTTGCGCCAGGCAGCGGGTATGCCCATGTGCCCTTCTTCATCTCTTCGAGGTTCCACTTGTAGGTCGATTGTTTGGTGAAGACGTCCTCGGTGGTGAAGTTCTTGCTGTCGTCGAAGTCGACCTTCTCGCCGATGGTCGACACGTTTATGTAGTTGTACTGCTTCTCGCAGAGCAGTGTGTGGCGGTGGAGTCGGTGACTGCCGATGCCCACAACGGCGGTGGGGTTGATGCGTTTGCCGTCGATCATGATAGAGAAGTCGCAGTAGAACTTGCCACCGCGCTGTCCGACGATGGCGATGGTCTGTCCGGCACGCACGTGTTGTCCCACCTCTACCACGTTCTCGGCGTTGTTGGCGTAGACGGTCTCGAGTCCGTTGCGGTGGCGTATCACGATGGTGTAGCCCATGTCGGGGAACTTGCGCGAGACACGTACCGTGCCGTCGAACATTGCCTTCACTGCGTCGCCGTCCTTGGTGGTTATCTCCACTACGTTGTTCTTGCGCAGTGTTGCTTTGCCCACGGGCAGTGGGAAGGAGTACTCGTTCGGCTTCAGTGCATCGAGGTCGATGTTGAAGGCGTTGGAACGACTGAAGAGTCCGGGCGTGGGTACGCTTATCTGTTGCTGCTCAGCAGCGGTGAACTGTTTTTTTACGGGTGTTGCCGACACGAGTGTGAGTGTGGCTATGGCTAATAGTAGTTTCTTTATTCGCATTATAGTTATTTGGGTTTATAGTATGATGCCCGTGTAGATGCGTCCCGACTCGGTGCCAAGGCGGCGTGCCGAGAAGTAGTTGTCTACGTTGTCGTACGTGCAGATGTTGCTTTCGTTGATGTTCTCTGGAGCCACACCTGCGAACTCGAGCAGCTGTCGGTTAGCGAGTATTAGGTCGATGTGCCACTTCTTCTCAAACAATTTGGAGGGGTCGGTGGCATCTGCGTTGCGCTTTATCTCCTGCCTTGCGAGTGCTGTCATATCGAAGCCTGCAGCTTCAAAGGCGGCGTACACCTCGTCGCCCACCTCGAAGTTCTTCTGCGAAATGCCCGGACCGATAACCGCCTTCAGCTTCTTCGCGTCGGTCTTGTAAGCCACGCTCATGTCAGCAATCGTCTTGCTCACGATGCGTGCCTGTGTGCCGCGCCATCCGGCGTGTATGGCTGCCGTAGCGCGGTGCTCCTCGTCGTATAGCAGCACGGGGATACAGTCGGCTGTCGACACTCCGATGCACACGCCCTCCACGTTGGTGAGCAGCGCGTCGACACCTTCGAGCAGCATCTGGCGTATGCGTTCGGGCAGGGCGCAGAACTCCTCGCCGATTATGCGTGTCTCTGTGCCGTGCGTCTGGTGGGGCAGTATGATGTGGTCGGGGCTGATGCCGAGTTCCGCAGCTAAAAGGTTGCGGTTGGCAGCCACGTGTTCGGGCCTGTCGCCACAGTAGGGGTTGATGTTCAGCGAGGCGTGGTTGCCCTCGCTGGTTCCGCCGTGGCGTGTGGTAGAGAATGCACACACGCCGTCGGCTATATTATAATATGTAGGGCGCAGCGCAGAGTTACTCATTGTCTGCCTCCTCTTCGTATTCAAAGTCGTCGAGGTCTTCCACGTCGTCAACGTACTCGATGTCGTCGTCGTCGACGTAGATAATCTCGTCCTCGCCCTCTGCTTCCAGCTCAGCCATGAAGCGTGTCATATCCTTGTCGCGATGTACGAGGGTGTCCTCGGCGGTGATGGTCTGCAGCTTGTTGCTCTCCGAGTTGAGTTCCTTCCACAGGGTGTCCTTCAGCTCCTGTATGCCTAAACCGCTGACAGAAGAGATGAACACCACGGGGAGGTCGTCGGGCAGCGTCTCGCGCAGCATGTCCATGAGCTCCTCGTCGAGCAGGTCGCACTTCGTCACGGCGAGCACGCGGTGCTTGTCGAGCATCTCCGGGTTGAACTTCTCAAGCTCGTTCTTCAGCAGTTCGTACTCGCGTTTGATGTCGTCGGTGTCGCCCGGCACCATGAAGAGCAGCAACGAGTTGCGCTCGATGTGGCGCAGGAAGCGCAGACCGAGTCCCTTGCCTTCGCTCGCTCCCTCGATGATGCCCGGGATATCTGCCATGACGAACGACTTGTGGTCGCGGTAGTCGACGATGCCGAGCGACGGCTCGAGCGTGGTGAACGGGTAGTTGGCAATCTTCGGGCGTGCGCTCGACACGGCTGAGAGCAATGTCGACTTGCCTGCGTTGGGCAGACCCACCAGACCTACGTCGGCGAGCAGCTTCAGCTCGAGAATGATTGTCATCTCCTCCATCGGTTCGCCCGGCTGTGCGTAGCGCGGACACTGGTTGGTGGCTGAGCGGAACTGGAAGTTGCCGAGTCCGCCTCTGCCGCCCTTGAGCAGCAGCACCTCCTGTCCGTCGTGCATCACGTCGCACACGTACTTGCCCGTCTCGGCGTTGTACACCACCGTACCGCAGGGCACGTCGATGTATATGTCCTTGCCGTCTTTGCCGTGACATTTGTCGCGACCGCCGTTGCCGCCGTGCTCAGCGAAGACGTGGCGCTGAAACTTCAGGTGGAGCAGTGTCCAGTAGTTGTGGTTGCCACGCAGGTAGATGCTACCGCCGTGACCGCCGTCGCCACCGTCGGGACCGCCGTTCGGGTTGTACTTCACGTGTCGGAGGTGCATGGAGCCTCTGCCGCCCTTGCCCGAGCGACAATATATCTTTACATAGTCTACGAAATTAGATTCTGCCATTGTCTGTATTTATGCTTTATTGATGAATAAAAGGACAACTATCAATCAATCAATCGATTGACAACTTGCAAAGTTACTGAAAATATTGCAGATTACGGCATTGTTTGCAGATATTCTTTGTTTGTGATAGATGATAGAAAACAAAAGAGGGGGTGTCAAAACTCGCGAGTAGCACGCCCCGAAGGGGCAGCACTACATAGCCCAGGGCAACGCCCTGGGTATTGAATGTACATATTGAGTAGTGCGCCCTGTAAGGGCAACACCTTAATAATTAGGCTTTTGACACACCCTCTTATTATTTCTTAGCTACATATCGCAGCGCATACACGAGCACGAAGGTGAAGCCTGCAAGCGGTATGAAGAACGGCAGCGTGAAGTTGTCGGTAGAGTCGGCGATGATGCCCATCAAGAGAAATCCGCAACCGCCTACCGGTGTCATCATCAGTATCGACGAAGCACTCTTGGTGAGTCCGCCGAGTCCGCGCAAGGTCATGGCGAAGATTGTGGGGAACATGATAGCCTCGAAAAAGTAGTTGGCTATGAGTGCCAACACCGATATGTCGCGACCGAGGTCGAGCAGCAGAATGGTTATGCACACCACGGTGCCGAGAGCACACACGGCGAGATACTTCTCGGCAGCGACGTTGCTCATCACAGCCGCGCCGATGAAGCGTGCCAACATGAATACGCCCAAGCCGATGGTGAGGATAGTGGAGCCTGTAGAGGCTTTCATCCAGCCCTGACCCGTCACGAAGTTGATGAAGTAGGAGTTGATGGATATCTCTGCCACCTCGTAGGCAAGCAGTGCGAGCAGTCCGAACACGAACCAACGGTTGCGGAAGAGCATCTTCAGGTTGTGCGCGCCCTGCTTGGTGTCGCCGTCGTTCTCGTGCACTATCTCAGGCAGTTGTACGCGTGCGAAGACAACGGCTATGAGCAGCACGAACGCGCCCATGATGGTGTAAGGTATCACGGCATCGCCGCCTGCGCTGCCGTCGGCACCCTGAAAGAGGAAGCTGCCCACTACGAGTGTGGCGAACATGGAGCCTACGCCGTTGAACGACTGCGAGAAGTTGAGTCGTGATGTGGCTGTCTCCTTCGGTCCAAGCTCTGTAACATATGGGTTGGCAGAAGTCTCAAGGAACACCAGTCCGCAACCGATGATGAACAGTGCCACAAGATAGGCGTAGAACGTGCCCAACATCGAGCAGGGGATGAACGCCAATGAGCCCAATCCGAACAGGAGGAGTCCGCTTACCACGCCACGGCGGTAGCCCTGGCGGTTAATGAACAGTCCGGCGGGGATAGCCATGAGGAAGTAACCCAGATAGGTGGTCACCTGTATGAGAGCCGACTGTGTGATACTGATGTCGAGCGCATTCTGGAAATGCTTGTTGAGCACATCGAGAATAGCGCGTGCGAAACCCCACATGAAGAAGAGTGAGGTGATGAGGATGAACGGCACAGCATACTGCTTGCTGCTCAAAGATGCTTGATTTTGTTTCATGCGTGCAAAGTTACTGCAAACCGAAGACAATACAAAATATGCTCGCATATTTTATTGTTGAGGTGCAGCGTAACTTATTTAAAGTTACTGCAAACTGAAGACAATACAAAAAAATATGCTTGCAGCTTTTTTATGTGCAAGACTTTCAGTAACTTTTGATAAGTTACGATGCGTCTCGACAAAAAAAATCTGCAAGCAGTTTTTTTATGTGCAAGACTTTCAGTAACTTTTGATAAGTTACGATGCGTCTCGACAAAAAAAATCTGCAAGCAGTTTTTTTATGTGCAAGACTTTCAGTAACTTTGCACCTAATTATAAATATTGTACCCTATGAGCGTGATAAAAATAAAGGACAAGACCTTCAAGGTGTCAATCCCCGAAGCTGAGATTCTTCAAAAAGTAAAGGTCGTAGCCGATCGTATCAACAAGGACATGGCAGGCAAGAACCCATTGCTGCTCGCCATGCTTAACGGATCGTTCGTGTTCGCTGCCGACCTCATGCGTATGATCAATGTGCCGTGCGAGATTTCGTTCGTCAAGATGTCGTCGTACGAGGGCACTGCGTCTACAGGCAATGTGAAGCAGCTCATCGGTTTGAGCGAGGAGATAAAGGGCAGAACGGTAATCATCGTTGAGGACATCATTGAGTCGGGACTCACTATGCAGACTCTTCTCGAGCAACTCAAGGAGAAAGAGCCGGAGTCGGTACATATTTGCACTCTGCTGCTCAAGCCGGAGTGCTTGAAGGTGCCGCTCGACACAGAGTATGTAGCCATCGAGATACCAAACGACTTCATCCTCGGCTACGGACTCGACTACGACCAGCAGGGACGCAACCTGCGTGATATCTATACAGTGGTGGAGTAGGAGTAAACAATAACATTACATAATAAAGAATTCAGATGAAAAACATCGTAATTTTCGGTGCTCCTGGTTCAGGCAAGGGCACTCAGAGCGACCTGATGATTGAGAAGTATGGTTTCAACCACATCTCTACAGGCGACGTTCTCCGTAGCGAGATTAAGAACGGAACAGAACTTGGCAAGACTGCCAAGGGTTTTATCGACAACGGACAGCTCATCCCCGACGAGTTGATGGTAAACATCCTCGCAAGTGTGTATGACAGCTTCGGCAAGGAGCACAAGGGCGTAATCTTCGACGGTTTCCCACGTACTATCCCGCAGGCTGAGGCTCTGAAGAAGATGCTCGCAGAGCGCGGACACAAGGTGGCTGCTATGATTGAGCTCGACGTGCCGGAGGACGAGCTGATGACTCGTCTCGTGAAGCGCGGTCAGGAGAGCGATCGCTCTGACGACAACGCAGAGACAATAAAGAAACGCCTCGACGTTTATCACAACCAGACCGCTCCGCTCATCGAGTGGTACAAGGCTGAAGGCATTCACCACCACATCAACGGACTCGGCGAGTTGCCACGCATCTTCGGTGATATCTGCAGCGTGATTGACGCGCTCTAAATTCTCAACTCTCAATTATAAAAAAAATGTCCTCGAAAGTTGGTTGCAACCAACTTTCGAGGACATTTTTTATTCGTTGCTTTCGATGAACACAGTATTGTCCATTTCGTCGAGCGACTTCTTCTTCTTGTTCTCCTTCGCTCCGGCTTTCAGCAGACTTTTTGCAGCGGTGATGATGCTTCTGCCGCTTTCCGCTGTCGACACCTTCAGCTTCGTCATCTTCTCCATTGTGTTGTTCATGCTCGTTTCCACGTCGATGAAGCGCATACCGAAGTCCTGCACGCGCTCCACTACGACGTTCGCTGCGTCCATCATCGCCTGCTGATTGCTCAGCTGTCGCACCTGTGTCCACATCATCTCTAATACACGCAGGTTCATGTACATGGTCTGCGGACCGAGAATCATCACGCCCTCGTCGTAAGCCTCGCGCCAGAGCGTGCTGTCGTTGAGCAGTGCAAGGTTCAGTGCGCCCTCTATAGGCACGTACATGATGGCGAAGTTGAGGCGGTTGTAGCCGTCGGGCAGATACTTCGTGTACTCCTTGCGTGCCAGTCGCTTCACCTGCGCACGTACGCTTGCCACGTGTGCTTTCAGATACTCCGACTTCTCAGGTGTGCCGTCCTCGGCGTTCATGTATCGCTCGTAGTCGGTGAGCGACATCTTCGAGTCGACCACCACGTGGCGGTTGTTCGGGAAGTGGAGGATGAAGTCGGGCACGAGTCCACGACCGTCGTCGCCCTTTGCCTGCTTGCCCGCCTTGTCGCGCAGCGTTTCCTGCGTGTCAAACTGCTCGCCCTCCTTCAGTTCGAGGTCTTCAAGCAGCTGCTTCAGCTTCAGCTCGCCGAAGTTGCCCTGCACCTTCACCTCGCCCGTCAGCGCACGTGTCAGTCGGTCGGCAGTCTCGCCTAAGGCTGCGCTCTTCTCCATGTTCACCTTTATCGTGGCATCAAGGCGTGTGAGTGCTTCGCTCTGCTGCTCCTTCGACTTGTCGAAAGCCTCCTTCATACTCTTCAGACTCTGTGTCAGCGGGTCGATTATCTTCGACACCTGCTCCTTGTTGCGTTCGCCCAGTTCCTCCTGGCGTCGCTTCAGAATTTCCTCCGATGTGGTCTGCATCTGCTCGCGGATGAGCTTCATCTGGCTCTGCATCTGCTCGCGGTTCATCTCGCGGAGTGCTTCTATCTGCTTCTCCTGCGCCTCCTTTGCTTGCTGCAGCTGTTTCTCCTGTGTTTCCTTTGCTTGTTTGAGCTGCGCCTCGTGCGTCTCCTTTGCCTGTTTGAGCTGCGCCTCGTGCGCCTCTTTCAGTTCGGCAATTTGCTTGCTGTGCGCTTCTTTCAGCTCTTCTGTTTGCTGGTTGTGTATGTCTTTCAGCTCCGATATTCTCTTGCTGTAAGAGTACACTACTACGCCAATTATGATGGCTGCTACTATTGCTATTATTATGCTTTCTATCATTGTTAAAAGTGTTGTTTTTATTAATTGTCAAATATTCAACAGCCAATTGATAGCTGATACAATCTTTATTTGTTTGCTGTCAATCTCTACGTTTCGTGTCTGTGTGAATGCTATAAGCGTAAGGTTATCGCAATGCAATGCTTTTGAGGCTTTCACGAGCGAACTTGTCTCTCTATTGAATGTCTTATCGCTGTCTATGTCGTATGCCACCTGAATAAGCTCCACTGCTTTGTCCTGATTGCATACTACGAAGTCAACCTCTTTTGATCGTGGAGAGGCTTTATAGTAGTATATGTCGAGGAAGTCGTTGCTGCATCTGCGTAGTAGTTCTGTATATACCACGTTTTCCAATCGCCAACCGATGTTCTCGGCTGCAAACGAGTTCTCTCTGTTGTTCTGAAGTCCCGGGTCGACGATGTATGCTTTTGCGTTTCTTATCCTTTCCTTACTCTTGAACGAGTGTTTGCAGAGTAGCTGTATAAGGAATGCCTGTCGTAGGTAGTCGACATATTTTTTCACCGTCTGGTCTGTTGTTCCCAAAAGTACTGCAATGTTACCATAGTTTACTTCCTGGCAGGCATTGTTTATCAGATGATTGGCTATCTTACGTAGCACGTCCACATTGCGTATCTTGAAACGCTGCTGTATGTCTTTCGTCACAATAGCCTCCAGAAGACTCTGTACATATCCGCGTTTGTTGCGTATGTTCTGTAATTCTGGAAAACCGCCATTCGTTATATACTCCATGAAGGCACGCTTCGTCTCTGCCTCCACTTTAGTAGTCAAGCCGTTGGTCTGTATATTATGGTATTCGCAGTATTCGCGGAACGAGAATGGGAAGAGGTGTATTTCGTTGTATCTGCCAGTGAGATGCGTCGCCAATTCGCCGCTCAAGAGTTTTGCGTTGCTACCCGTAACAACAACGTGCAAATTGGTGCGAAGTAGTCGGTTTACAAACAGATGCCAGCCGTCTACATCTTGTATTTCGTCGAGGAATATATATTTTATGTCAACACCATATATCTGATAGATGCACGAGAGCACCGTGTTCAAGTCCTCCACTTGCATATTAGCCAAGCGGTCGTCGTCGAAGTTGGCGTAGCCATACTTTACGTTGTGCTCCAGCAGTATCTTGTGGCAAAGTGTAGACTTTCCGCTTCGTCTTACTCCGATAACCACTTGGGCAAGTGGACTGTCAAACTCGAATAGCTGTTCTTCTCGGCGCTTCACCCACTTCTCGGGATGATAGCCTTCAACATATTCCTTTTGCTCAGCCAATACCTGTATTATGGTTTTCTCTTCTATCATATGTACAGCTTTTTATAATCGATTTATAGATTGTGCTGCAAATATACATAATTTAATTGATTTATAGCATTTTACGCTGTCTTTATTTCGGTAAAATGCATAAAATGGGTGTTTCTATTTCGGTAAAATGCATAAAATGGGTGTTTCTATTTCGGTAAAATGCACAAAATGAATGCTTTTACTTTGCTAAAATGCATAGTATTTTCGGTTCTGTGGACTTGCTATCGGGGAAAGAAAAGCCCGAAGTCTCAGTTTTATGTGGCTTCGGGCTGGTTGGTGAGGTGTTCTTGCTCTGGCAAGCGGCAAAAGCCGAGCGGAGATGTTGAGGTGTTGAGATGTTGAGGTGTTGAGATGTTGAGGTGTTGAGGTTTGTTACAGGAAGGCGATAGTCAGACCAGCCATCACGATGCTCACCATCGACATGAGCTTGATGAGGATGTTCAGCGAAGGTCCTGAGGTGTCCTTGAACGGGTCGCCCACGGTGTCGCCCACGATAGTCGCTTTGTGGTTTTCGCTGCCCTTACCTTCGAAGTGGCCTTCCTCAATCATCTTCTTTGCGTTGTCCCACGCTCCGCCCGAGTTGGACATGAACACTGCGAGGGTGAAGCCTGCCGCCAAGCCGCCTGTGAGCAGACCGAGCACACCAGCCACGCCGAGCACCAAGCCCACGACGATAGGTATGATGATGGCAAGCAGCGACGGGATGAGCATCTCACGCTGTGCGCTGCGTGTGCTTATCTCCACGCAACGGCCGTAGTCGGGTGTCGCTTTGCCTTCGAGTATGCCCTTTATCTCGCGGAACTGACGGCGCACTTCCTGCACCATCGACTCAGCAGCACGTCCTACTGCGTCCATCGTTAGTCCGCAGAACAGGAAGGCAGCCATGGCTCCGAGGAATGCTCCTACGAGCACCTTCGGATTGATGAGGTTCACCTGGAAGAATTCGATGAAGTCGATAGTTGTGGCGTTGGTCGGGTCGAAGAGGTTGCCGGCTGCGTCAAAGTATTGCTTGCCGTTCTCTACGGCGCGTACCATGGCTATTTTTATCTCCTCAATGTAAGAGGCGAGGAGGGCTAAAGCCGTGAGAGCAGCCGAGCCGATAGCGAAGCCTTTGCCAGTAGCTGCGGTGGTGTTGCCTAAGGCGTCGAGCGCATCTGTGCGTTCGCGTATCTCCTTGCCCAGTCCGCTCATCTCTGCGTTGCCGCCGGCGTTGTCGGCGATAGGTCCGTAGGCGTCGGTGGCGAGAGTGATGCCGAGTGTCGAGAGCATGCCCACGGCAGCGATGCCGATGCCGTAGAGACCGGTGCTGATCGACTTCGCTGAGAGCGACATATCGAAGCCGTTGGCGCAGAGGTAGCTGAGCATGATGGCTACGGAGATGGTCACGACGGGTATCATCGTCGATATCATGCCCGTTCCGATGCCTTTGATGATGACCGTTGCAGGACCTGTCTGCGAAGCCTCCGCAATCTTCTGCGTCGGTGCGTAGCTATGCGAGGTGTAGTATTCGGTGGCTTGACCGATGACCACGCCTGCCACTAAGCCGCTGATAACGGAGAACGAGAGTCCGAGCCAGTTCTCGATGCCGAGCATATATAATATGATAAAGGTGGCAACGGCGATGAGTGCCGCGCTGACGTTGGTGCCGAGACCGAGCGAGTGGAGCAGTTCCTTCATCGTTGCGGCCTCCTTGGTGCGCACGAGGAAGATGCCGATGAGCGAGAGGAAGATGCCGATAGCCGCAATCACCATTGGTGCGATGACAGCACGCAGCTGCATGTCTGCGTTCATGGCGAACGCCGTTGCGCCGAGGGCAGCCGTTGAGAGTATCGAGCCGCAGTAGCTCTCGTAGAGGTCGGCACCCATGCCAGCCACGTCGCCCACGTTGTCGCCCACGTTGTCGGCGATGGTGGCAGGGTTGCGCGGGTCGTCCTCGGGTATGTTCGCCTCTACCTTACCCACAAGGTCGGCTCCCACGTCGGCAGCCTTTGTGTATATGCCACCGCCAACGCGAGCGAAGAGAGCCTGCGTCGAAGCACCCATGCCGAAGGTGAGCATAGTGGTGGTGATGGTGACGAGGGCTGTAGCCTCTCCGTCGTAGAAGGCGTTGAGAGCGACGAACCAGATGGCGATGTCGAGCAGTCCGAGACCCACGACGACGAGTCCCATCACCGCACCGCTACGGAAGGCTATCTTCAAGCCCTTGTCGAGTCCGGTGCGTGCGCCGTTGGCAGTGCGTGCGGAAGCGTAGGTGGCGGTCTTCATGCCGAAGAAGCCTGCCAAACCGGAGAACAGACCGCCGGTGAGGAAGGCGAACGGCACCCACGGGTTCTGCACCTTCAGCACGTAAGCCATGAACGAGAAGACGATGGCGAGCACTACGAACACCATTGTCACAACCTTATATTGCTGCTTGAGGTAAGCCATTGCACCTTTGCGTACATGCTCGGCAATCTCTTTCATTCGGTCTGTTCCTTCGTCCTCCTTCATCATCGAACGGAAGAAGAACCATGCCATTCCCAATGCTACAACACTGGCTATTGGGATCAGCCAAAATACTGAGGGGATGTTGTTCATAACGTTTATTTATTAGGTTGATAATGGATATTAGTGGTTGGTCGTTGCCGATAGATTTTGCAAATATATGAAATAAAACAACACGAAAAGGAAAAACGTAGAATTATTTGCGTAAAATATTTTGATACATATATATAAAAAGGCTACGGCACGAATGCCGTAGCCTCCTATGATTAGCATTAAGAGCTATTTGATTTGCAATAATCTTAGAGAATGAATTTGTAGACGTGTGTCTGCTTGCCTGTTTCTATGCGCAGCACGTACACGCCGGGGGCGAGGTGTGATGTTGAGATGGTGAGGTGGTGTGATGGTGAGGTGGTGATCAGCTCGCCGCTCACGTTGTAGAGGCTTACGCTCTTGATGCCTTCGCCGGTGACAACAATCTGCGAGCCCTCGCGACTCACGCTTACGGTAGAAACCGCAGCCGACTCAATGCTGGTTGGTATGTCGTTGGTGAGTGTGAGCAGGTCGCCCTCGCGCTTGATGTATGTTGCTGGTGCGTCTGCCACCTTCAGCTCCATGTCTTCGCCGTTCTTCGCGCCCATCATCATCACCTTATATATATGTCCGTCCTCGAACGGCACGCTGTTCTTGCGCAGCCAGTAGCTGTAGAGCGGAATGTCGAAGGCAGAAGACACGGTTACGTCGTCGTCGATGCCGTTGACAGCCACCGTCTCGCAGAGCTCCACGTCCTCGCACATCATCTTCACGTGACCCTCGTACGAGAGTTTCTCGTTAGTGCGCAGCAGAACGCCGATTTTGAACAGTCCGCTCTGCGACATATCGAGTACGCCCGACTCCACCTTCTGCTCCGAGTTGTCGCTGAAGAACACCTCCACCTTAGCCATGAGCGGCTTCTCCTCAGCCTTCACTACTTCGATGTAAGCTGCATCCTTGTCGTGTATGTTGTTGATAGGGTAGAAGTCGGTCTCCTCCTGGTCGCGTGTCGCCTCGAGCTTCACCTCGTAGCGTGCCGGGGCGAGGTCGGTGGGTATCGAGAGTTTAACGGGTATCTCCATCTCGGTGAAGCCCTCAATCTCCGTCAGCTGGTCGACGCGTGTGTTCAGCACCACCTGCTTAGCCTCGTCGAGCAGCTGCACGCGCAGATAGCAGTCGCGTGGCACGCCGTTGAGGTTCTTCAGGTTGAAGTAGGCGTATATGCTTTCGCCCTGCTCTGCACTGGCAGAGAGGCGTGGCTGGTTCATGAGCTGGAAGACGACATTCTCCGTAGAGCAGATCTCGGAGATGCGTCCCTTGCCGTCGGTGAGCTCCACCTCGATTGTCGGAGCCTTCTTCATGCGCAGGAAGTCGCCCCATGTTCCGTCTTCGCCCATAGCTGCGCATACGGGCACGAGGCGGTAGTAGCCGTTGGGAAGTCCGTCGAAGCTCACCTTCGTTGAGAGTGTGTGCACCATGAGGTTGTCGGTGCCCATGCTGCCACCGTAGTCGCCGAAGATGCGCTGCGTAAATCCGCCCGTGGCGTGGTCGTCCGAGTAAGCCACGCTCTTGAAGTTGCCCTCAGCGTCGTATATAGCCACGCCCACGTCGCCCTTGAACGCCTTGCCCTTGTTCACGAACGAGGTCATCTCTATGGTCTGCTCCTTGTGTGCGTCGAACGCCTTGTCTGCGGCATCCTTCATCGTGAACGTGCCGCCCTCGTTGAACATCAGCTGCGGCATGTTCTCAAGCAGTCCGGGGTCTATTGCGGGATACTTGCCGTTGTTCGGGTGGGCGAGTATGGCGGTGATGGCTCGGTTGAACGCGAGCGGTTTGTTGCCGAACTCGTCTCCCGTCTCCTGCAGGCTGAGGTTGGTGAGCGAGAAGTAGGCGTCGCCTCCGCCGTCCCATCCGAAGTTCATGTGGAAGAGTCCGTTCTCGTCGAAGCCGTCGGTCACCCAGGCGTGGCCCGAGCTTGAGCCGGCAGGGCGGCCCTCCAGGTAGACGGGGCAGCCGTTTAGCAGTTCCTCGCGCAGTATCTCGGAGAAGCGTGTTGCGCCCTCCATCGCCTTTGTCACGTAAGCCGCCGTATAGTCGAAGTGCTTCTGCAGGGCGTTGTATGCGTTCACGCCCTGTGTGCCGCTGAGTGCGGGAGTGTACTGCATGAACGATGCCACGCCGAAGTCTCTCATGAGCAGCGCCACGGCAGCTCGCTGCTCTTTCGTGGGCTGCACGGGATAGCGGTAGTCGTCGAGCATGTTCGCCCAGTCGTAGTGTGACTGAGAGAAGTCGACGTACACGTCGTCGTCATAGGCAGCCACCTTGTAGCCGTTTTCGCCCTTGCCCTGTGCCGGCCAGCGGTGGTAGCGCATTATCTGCGCCATAGCTGTAGCCACGCAGCCGGTGTAGGGATAGCCGCAGAGCTCGTTGTATGGCTCGGACTGTCCCCACTTGCTCTTGAGCAGCGGTTCTACGGTCTTGGTGAATAGTCCGTTGCGTGCAGGAGCGTGTGCTACGACTGTTCCCTCCTTCAGCGCCTGGTAGCCCTGCCTGTAGCCTTCGAGCAGCAGCTTGACGCAAGGGTTGGCGTTGAGCGTGTCGAGCGTGTGCTCTTTGCTATATGCCAACACTTCGCCCATCTCGTCGTCGCCGGCTACGAGCACGAAGCCGCGTTCGTCGGCAGCGTTGAAGAGGTAGTAGGGTGAGGGGGTGAGGTGGTGAGATGTTGAGGTGGTGAGGTGTTGAGATGTTGATCTTATTCCACATTGTTTCTCTATGAATCGTTTTGCAATCTGCGCCGCCTTTTGCGGGCTGATAGGGTTAGCGTTTGCTGTCTGTAGGGCGATGGCAAACGTGCACATGATTACCGATAATACGGTGCTGATTTGTTTCGGATTATGTTTCCTTTTCATTAGTAATGTTATTGTTGTTGTATGAGGGTGCAAAGTTACTGACTCTTTTTCAAACGGATATGCGTTTGAGCAGTAATAATTGTTAAACACCATATACGAATACGTTTTTGCGTATCTTTGCAGCAGTATCTTCCATGCCATTTGACATGGATTATCTCAAGGATAGAAGGTGTTAAAAACATTGGAAAAGGTCATAGAAACCCATTTCATAAAAAGTGCTCAAACGACAAAAAAGTGCTTATTTGACAATTCAAAAAGTACTAATACGACAAAAAGGTACTAATACTACAATTTTATATGAAATATTACAGAAAAAGTTTTGTAATATTTCGGGCACAGAATAGTATTTATTACTTTTGGAGAAGACAAAGATAATGAATTCAAGTTTATATGAGGCAGAAGAACATGCTCTACGTGCCTATAATATAATTTTGTGACGTGTAAACTAAATTTATAAATATAAACACTATTTTAAAAACATCTTAACAATGAAAAAAAGAGAAGAACAACCTCCTCCTTATTTGATAGAGCAGGTTGCTGGAAATTCTTGTTCCTCGTGGTGTCCCAAGCTGATGCTTGCGAGAAGTTTTGTGCGATTTTTCCTTTGCCTCGTGGTGCTGATGGCGTTCTCCGTGGAGAAGGCTTCGGCGATAGGGGAAGTAAATTGGGACAATAGTTGGATAGAGCAGCGATTTGATCCGGAAAAAGCCACGCTAACTCTTGATGTCCGCGTGTACCAGGACTGGGGTGGTCATAACGGAACTTTCTCCTGTGGATTCATGGAATCTGGTTTTTTAGATATCACAGTGGCTGGATATTCCATCAGAATCCAAGGTCACAATGGATGGAGAAGTCTCGATAAAAATTCAACCCAAGTCACCGGTATCGATTATAAATACGTGGATTGGCTTGGCTTGAAAGATGTCGGTGGTGGCAAACAGTCTTATTATCTCAGAATCAATGTTCCGCTGACACAAGATCGTATTGGTCAGGATATACAAGTGGAATATGATGGGCGTTGGCAGCGAAACGCTAATACTGTAAAAGATAATACATTTAAATTTAGTATTTCTGTAGATACCAGAGTGGGCTGTACGACGACCTCCGTTACAAAAGCCTATTATGGCGATAAGGATGGTAAACCAGGCTATTTTATCGAATGGAAGAAGGATGGAAAGGCAGACAAAAATTCTATTGACAGATTAGGAGATTTCATCCTTTGCGATACTAACGGCAATGCCATTGAAGGTGTTGCATCTCAGAGTGCTGCGGCTAACCAAAGCGGTACGTTCTTTATCCCAACTGACAAGCTTAGTCTTGACGACTCTCAAGAGTATAAGATAAAACAAGAGTATAAACCCAGCTATAACAAAGCTGTTGTCTTTCAGACGTTCAGCCGTGTTAAGGTGCGACCTGCCTATCCGCAGCTGAAGGAAATAGAGGCCAAGTACGATGTCGTTACGCGCAAGGTAAAAGTGAGCTGGTTTATAAGTAATGCTCCTACCTTGAATTGTGTTGAGGACGATATGTTACTCACCGTAAACAGCAAAGACAATGAGACTAACATTCCGCAACCTCAACTACCCTACGTAGAGAAAATAAAGTATTTGGGTGGAAAGACCGAATACAGCTATGAATTGGAAGTGCCTTTGGGCAAGAGCTACGATTATGAATTCGTAGTGAAGCGTTCGCACACATCAAACAATGAAGTGTGGAACAATGAGTTTAGTAAGAAAACCTATTTGAAAGCATCGGCGAAGCATCGCAATGTCACAGCCGGAAGCGTACATGCCTCATTGAGTGCTGATAACAAGACCGTAACGGTTACATGGAGTACAAATGGTGATGTTTGGAGCACGGGCACAAAGGCGGTGCTTACACGTGTGAACGTCACCAACAACACTGTTGACAACATCGAACTCACGAAGGAGGAATTTCTCAGTGGCAAGTATGAGGACAATATGGTTATAGCGTGCAACGAATATCGTTACCGCCTTGCTGTGAAGCCTGCCGAGGCATACGGCACGCTGCCCGCGGTGGAAGCTCCGGAGGCAATCATGCCCACAAGCATCGGCAATCTTGTTGCGTTCACAGCCGGCAAGGGCTACTATTCAGACCGCATTGAACTGGCGTGGAGCAGCCATGGCAATTTTGAGCGTTTCGTCATCAACCGCAAGGAGCATGGCGCTCCCGATACCGACTATAAGCAGATAGCCGTTACCGAGGGCAACGAGGCTCAGAACGACTATTACTATAACGACGTGAACGCCATTCCAGGCGTCATATATGATTATCGCATCAAAGGACAGGTGATGTGCTCGGGCAATCTGCTCGAGAGCAACGAGGTGCTCACCGACGTGGGCTTCCGCACACCGACGGGCGACATCTACGGACGCGTGACGTTCGAGAGCGGACAGACTGTGTCTGGGGCTAAGGTAAGTGCCGAGCCTACGGAAGGTTCGGGCGTTCCGGGCAAGTCGTACGTGTTCAGCGGTGCGTCTAACCTTACGGTCGACAACGACCAGCTTCTGAAGGATGCCACGCAGGCTGCTACGCTTCAGGCATGGGTGAGAGCTGACAAGGAAGGCACCATCATTGAGAAGCCGGGCATGTACAAGCTGGCGTATAACGACAAGAAGATTGAGTTCTCGGTAGGTTCTCAGACACTGAAGACTCCGAAGAAGCTCAGCGACTATGCTTCTGCTTCACAGTTCGTGCATCTATCAGCCGTGGCAAGCGACACACACCTTTATATATATATAAACGGCGAGGCTGTGGCAGAAGCCGAGCGTACCGATCCGCTTACTGGCAATGATAACAAAGTGGTGATGGGTGAAGGCTTCAAAGGAACCATCGACGAGGTGCGTCTTTGGAATAAGGCACTCAGTGCCGAAACCATAGCCGCCGATTACAACCGCTACCTCGTAGGCAACGAGGACGGTCTGCAGGCTTACTACACCTTCGACTATTCGGTTGACAACGCCTTCTACGACATCTCGTATAAAGGCACCAAGTATAATATGAATCACGGTGTGGCTTCCAATGTGCAGGTCAGCTCGTCAGACATCCCTACATCTGCACAGCTCAGCTACAGCAGCTACACAGCTGTGGATGGTTCTTATCAGATACGCGCCTTGCCTTACACAGGCAACGGAACTACGTATATGATTGTGCCGACACTCGGCATCCATCAGTTTGCATCGGCTAAGGAGTTGCGCCTCATCAACTCGCAGACGCAGAGCCACACCGTGAACTTCACGGACAAGTCGTCGTTCAACGTCTCGGGTAAGGTGATGTATAAGGGTGGCAATGTGCCCGTTGAGGGAGTGTCGTTCGCCGTGGACGGCGTAACCGTTATGGACGGCAAGAGCAACATCGTGAAGACCGACGCTCACGGACAGTTCACCATAAGCGTACCTGTAGGACAGCACGAGGTGAAGGCAGTGCTCGCCAACCATACGTTTGAGAACGGCGGCAAGCTGACCAACAGCGACGGCACCGACCGCAACTATCAGGACATGCTTACTGGCATCGAACTGTATGACGAAACAACCGTACGCTACATCGGACGTGTTGCCGGCGGTACGAAGCAGGAGGCATTCCCCGTGGGCCACTCGCTCTCGAAGAACAATCTCGCCGATGACGTACGCATTGAGCTTACATATCAGAACGAAGCCTATAAGATGACAGCAACGCCTCGCAGCACTACGCTCAATCACTTCAAGGGCGCGTACGTAAGCAAGCAGCACGAGAACCGTGTGGAGTACGATGGCAATAAGATTACCATCTATCCTGATGCAGAAACGGGTGAGTTCTTTGCCGACCTCATTCCTGAGAAGTATAAGATTAATGTGGTGGTGCCTGGTCACGAGAACATACCAGGCAATGGTGAGGAACTCAACCTCAGCAACGAGTTTGTGAAGCAGAACGAGGTGAACGAGTATGTCGACTCTGTATCTACGCAGGGCAAGTACATAAACTGTAGCGACACTGTCTTTTACAACAAGAAGCAGCAGTTCATCAAGCGCTACACTCCGTCAATCCTCGTAAAGGAGAAGGTGAAAGGCAAACTGCAGGACTTCTTCGGAAAGGAAGAACTTACCGTAGCTACCCTCGACCAGACAAAAAATAAAATAAAGACCTACAATCCCGACAACGCAGCACAGCCCTACACGCTCGGCATGCCCGTATACGAGCAGGGACAATACGTCACTTATCAAATCACCACAGCGGAGGTGTACGAGTATAAGGATAAGGACGGAAGACGCAAGGAAGGCGTTAAGGAGGACATCGTGCCAATAACTGAGGCTAAACTGTCATTCAGTAGAGGCGACCTTGCGTACGGAACGCAAGAGAACATCACTACCAACGACAAAGGTCAGGCAGAATGGACATTCCAGGTTAATAACCCGGAGATGACATCTGCTCTGCGCTCCGCTGCCATTGATATGACCTACAACGAGAACAGCGAAAGCACATCTACGACGACCATCAATTGGAAGGGTGGCTTTGATGGCAAGGGCAACACCAAGGCTATTGTAGTGGGAGCAAAGACAATGGGCTCTGACTTCGTAACGAACGGACCGGACAGGGTGCTCTTCGTGCTGCGCGATCCGCCGGGAAGCAAATCTTATGCTTACCTTGAGAAGGGCGTAAAAGTTACTACAACAAGCACTTATGAAGGAAAATTCACAAACGAGGGAGTTGTTGACTGGCAGGCAAAGATTGGTGCCAAGACTATCACCTTCTCAGGGATTGGTGCCGGAGTGGTGATCCAGAACGATTTGAAGAACGAGTATTCAGTCGGTCTTTCTCACACTGAGACAATCGGTGGTACCAACACTGACACTAAGACGGTGACTACTACCACGCGCTTCGCGACAAGTGACGACCCGCAGTATGTGGGAGCCGACGGCGACCTCTTTGTGGGCTTCTCTACTAATATAGGTGTGGGCAAGACTGAGAACATCGGCGTTACTACACGTGATATGTATCTCGCCAATCCTACCGGATACGAACTCTTTGGCAGTGTTACCCCTGAAAGCAACGAGTATCTGCTTGTGAAGACTAACGGCTTGGGACTCTCGCAGAAGTACGGTACATTGTTCATCTATCCGCAGGTACACATTGAGCAGGTGTTGCTGCCTAAGCTTGAGGAGGTGCGCAACAGTGTGCTGCACCAGCAGTCGGAGGCGGTAGACTTCCAGGCTATGGCAGACAACACGAAGGTGCCGGTGTACGTGTCGAAGTTGGCAGCAGACGACCCCAACTATGGCAAGAGCAACAACGACAAGGTGTTTAATGGTGCCAATGCAGACACCCCTACTGATGGTCCGAGCTATAAGATTTATACACCTAATGGGCAGATACTGAAAGAAGACACAATCATGTTCCTCAACCAGTCTATCGAGAACTGGAAGACACAGCTTCGCAACAACGAGGAGCAGAAGGTGAAGGCAGAACTCATGCAGAACCATTCGTTCCAGGGCGGTGCCTCATACGAATACTCTGAGGAATATGAGGTGGGACGCTCAGAAACTACAAGTTTCAACCTGTTGCTTGGCGTACAGTTCACTACTAACAAAGGATGGACGGTAAACAGCAGCACAGGCATGGTGGTAACTATAGACGAGAAGTTTTATACAGAGCACGGCGGCGAGTTTACAACTGAGGAGACGGCACGCCACTGCAAGGGTTACGTGCTTGCGGAGGAGGGCTCTGACTACCTCTCTGTAGACGTTTGCCGCGAGGCAGGATATAAGGATGGCGACCAGTACGTCAAGTACAAGGATATGAAGAATGAGGAGGGAGGGACTTTCTCTACGTTCATCTTCAAGACCCGTGGCGGTGCGACGTCGTGTCCTTACGAGGGCGAATACAAGACCAAGTATTACGAGCCGGGACAGCACGTGATAGATGAGGCAACGGTTCAGATGGAGGTGCCGGAGATAACGGTGGAGAAGGACTTCGTAGAGAATGTTCCTTCGGGCAAGTCGGCTTACTTCACGCTGTATCTGCGCAACAACTCGGAGTCGCAGGACGACAACTGGTATAACCTCGTAATCGACGACGGCAGCAATCCGAACGGAGCGCAGCTGCTCATGGACGGCGCACCGATCGGCAACGGCAGGGCATTGCTCGTGCCGGCAGGGGGTACGCTGACGAAGACGTTAGAGGTGCGCAAGGGTTCGGTGATGAACTATGACAACCTCAGACTGATGCTGCAGTCGCAGTGTCAGTGTGACCCGACCGACTTCCAGGGCGACATCTACGACGACGTGACGTTCAGCGTACACTTCACGCCCTCGGCTACGGACGTGAAGCTGAAGAAGCCGACGGACAACTGGACGTACAACACGAAGCTGCCTACGGCGGAGGTGAACGGCGTGCAGAAGCATTACATGGACGTGGTGATTGACGGCTTCGACGTGAACTATGACAATTTCCACCGCATCATGCTGCAGTATAAGCCGTCGTCGGGCAGCGACAACGACTGGACGACGCTCATGAGCTACTACGACGACGAGACGCTCTACGACCAGGCGGTGAAGAACGGCATGAACGCGGAGATGATAAAGGCGGCGGATGCGGGCACGATAAAGTATCGCTGGTTCATGGACGACCAGCAGGATCAGCGTTACGACCTGCGCACGGTGGGTACGAGCATGATAAACAATGAGGAGGTGTATAACTATTCTGCCGTGCACACGGGCATAAAGGATATGTACAACCCGCGCCTCTTCGGCAGCGCGCAGCCGGCGAACGGCGTGCTGACGGTGAACGACGAGGTGATGCTGAGGTTCAACGAGCCGATAGCGGACGGTCTGCTGACTGACAACAATTTCTCGGTGACGGGCGTACGCAACGGCGCACAGACCGACCACAGCGTGAGCGTGCGTCTGGACGGCAAGAACGACGTGCTCGTGTCGGAGTTCCAGCGCAACTGGAGCGGCAAGAGCCTGACCATAGAGATGTGGACTCTTGCAGACAAGGCGCAGGACGCTGTGCTCTTCAGCCAGGGCAACGCCAACAGCGCGATAGAGCTTGCGACGACGAGCGACAACCGCTTGAAGGTGAAGGTGGCTGAGAAGACGATCGTCAGCGACAAGGCGTTCGACTATGAGCAGGGCACATGGGCACACGTGGCTCTCGTATATAACAATGAGGGCAACGTGTCGGCTTACTACAACTACGAGCAGCTTATCAGCGCGGCTGAGGTGGGCGAGTACAACGACGAGGGTGCTTACGTGTTCGGAGCCGGCGTGGACGGAAGCGGACACTTCGCAGGCAGGATGCACGGGGCGCGCATCTGGGACAAGGTGATGACACCGGCACGTCTGCAGACCAACTCGCTGACGATGCTCTCGGGCGCAGAAAGCAACCTCATCGCCTACTATCCGATGTCGGAGGCTAAGGGCAGTGTGCTTGCAGACAAGGCACACGGCGCTAACCTTGAGATGCGAGGCGGCGAATGGGCTAATCCGGAAGGACGCGCAGCGGCGTTCAACGGCAAGGACCAGTATCTGAAGCTCTCTTCGGGCAGTTCGTGCGTGGTAGACAGCAGCATGGACTACACCATCGAGACTTGGTTCAAGGCTGACGAGGCTCAGCAGACGGCCACCATCATCTCCAACGGACGTGGCGACGGTGAGGAAATGGGCGGTTCGCTCAATCTCTTCGCTCTCAATCTGGAGGAGGGCAGACTGGTATTCCATAACAACGGCGTGCGTGTGGCATGTGACGGCAGCTTCGCAGACAACGACTGGCACCACGTGGCAGTGGCTGTAAACCGCACGAGCGGACGCGGTCAGATCTATGTGGACGGCAAGCTGAACACTTACTTCGAGGCGGCTGACCTCGGTGGCATAGCAGCGGCTTACATCCATCTCGGCGCACGTGTGTGGACACCGGCGGACAACCTGCAGCAGGAGAGAGCCGACAACTTCTTCAAGGGCGAGATTGACGAGGTGCGTGTATGGAATCTCTACAAGAGCGAGACGCTCGTGGAGAACGGCAACAGCAACCGACTCGACGGAGCGGAGAAGGGACTCCTGGCTTACTATCCGTTCGAGACATACACGGAATGGCAGGGCGTGAAGGAACTGCAGTTCTCGCTTATGGACCAGAAGCAGCAGGCTGACCCGACACAGAAGGTGCCTGACGCTGTGGTGGTAGGAGGCGACGTAGAGACCAAGGCTTCTGCACCGGTCAAGGCCAAGGGACCGGAGAGCAAGCTGCTCTACGACTTCGTGGTGAACAACGACGCGCTCATCATCAATCTGAAGGAGCCTTACGAGCGCATAGAGAAGACTATCGTGAAGTTCACGGTGGACGGCGTGCGCGACAAGAACGGCAACGAGATTCTCTCGCCGATAACGTGGAGCGCATACATCGACCGCAACCAGCTGAAGTGGAGCGACCGGGCTCTCACCGTAGTGAAGAAGCTCAACGAGGAGAAGACGATCAAGGTGAAGGCACTCAACAAGGGTGGCTCGATAGAGCACTTCACCGTAGAGAACCTTCCTTCATGGCTGGAGGCAGAACCCGCAAGCGGCACTATCGACCCGACAGCGTCTGCCGACATCGTGCTGACCATCGACCCGAGTCTGAACATCGGTACGTACGACGAGACTCTTTATCTGCGTGGCGACAACAACGTGGTGGAGGCTCTGCAGCTCACCGTTAAGGTGGAAGGCGAGAAGCCAGAATGGACGGTGAACGCCGCCGACTTCAAGTATAATATGTCAGTCTTCGGCAAGCTGTATATTAATAAGGTATACTCTTCCGACGACGAGGATATGCTCGCTGCGTTCAGTGGCGGAAAGTGCGTAGGCGTTTGCAATAACCGCTACTACAAGCAGAACGATATGTATTACGCCATGCTCACGGTATACTCTAACGATGTCAATGGCTCCGACCTTGAGTTCCGCATCTGGGACGCAAGCACAGGACAGACTTACATCGCACAGAGCGAGAAGCCTATAAGCTTCGAGAACAACGCCGTAGTGGGCAGCCCGTCACAGCCTGTGCTGTTCACAGCAAAGGACTATCGTGTGCAGAACATCACGCTGAACGAGGGATGGACGTGGATATCGACGAACATCGCATCCGACAAGCTCTCTGACCTCAACAAGCTTCTTGCCGACGGCAAGTGGACATCAGATGACCAGGTGAAGAGCGAGCAGTACGGCTTCGCATCATGGACAAAGCGCAACGGATGGGTGGGACAGCTCACCGAAATTGACAATGACCAGATGTATCTCGTACACAGTTCGGCACCTCAGAACTTGCATATCTCAGGACCGGCGGTTGACCCGACATCGCACAAGCTCACCATCCGTGGAGCCAAGGAGGACGGCACACCGCGCTGGAACTACATCTCTTATCTGCCTTCGGACAACTTCACGCTCAAGGAGGCTCTCGCCGGCTACGACGCTAAGGAGGGCGACATCGTGAAGTCGCAGACACAGATGGCGATGTACAGCGGCAATCTGGGATGGATCGGCAGTCTTACATACATGGAGAACGGCAAGGGCTATATGCTCCAGCGCCAGTCGCAGGACGACGCTCAGCTGCAGTATCCGTCGAAGACTTCCGTAGGACGCAAGGCTAAGGCTGCGATGGCAGCTGCCAAGAACGCTGACGGCACAAACGCTTACTTCCCGTATTCAGCCAACATGACGGCTGTAGTGGAGGTGGAAGGCGTAAGTCTGCAGCAGGGCGACCGCCTCGTAAGCTACGTAGGGGGCGAGCCGCGTGGCTATGCTGAGGGTATAACCCTGCCCGACGGCAGAACCATCTTCATGCTCGCCGTGGGTGGCGACAAGCCAGAGGCTGTGGACGTGACGATAGAGCGCGGCGGCAACATCATCGCCAAGGCACCGAGCGCCATCAGCTATGCTGCCAACAGCAATGTCGGCACCATCAACGAGCCGATGCACATCAGCTTCCTCGGCACAGAAGGCGGCCTATATGTATATCCGTCGCCGTTCTACTCGCAGCTGAAGATACGCGCCATGGTAGACCGCGATGCCTACGCCGATGTCTACGTGACAGATATGAGCGGTAAGCGTGTCGTGGCATGGAACGACTGCAACGCTGGCGGCAATGTGGACATCACATGGAACGCTGGCAACACAGTTCCTTCGGGAGTTTATATCGTTAGCATCTCTGTAGACGGCAACGTTTACTCGATGAAAGCTATCAAGAAATAATATTAACAGAAAATCTATATGAAATATATAAAGTATTCATTGATTGCCGCATTGGGTTTCCTCTTCGTACAATGCACCGAGGAAGGCGACAAGACCTATCCCCAGCAACCCGCTCCCCAGTGGAGCGTGGTTGAGGAGGACTTCGTAAGCGAGGCTCCGGCGTGGCAAGTGGCGGACAACGCCCCGGCTTCCGCCCCAGGGTGGAGAGCCGACTTCACTGGCAATGCCTCGGTGCCGTCGTGGACCGATCCTGACAAGAGCGTCTATCCTATGAGCATGACCGCCGTGGTGCGTCTCAGCCCTGTCCTCGAAACCCTTGCCGCCGACGGCGACATGATGGCAGCCTTCATTGGCGGCGAGTGTCGCGGTGTGGCTAAGAAGGTGATGAACGACGGCGTGCGCCTCTTCTTCCTTCATGTCAAGGCACCGTCGAGCGAGAACGGCGATGTGGAGTTGCGCTATTACAGTGCAGCTGCGAAGCGCGTCTACGTTTCCGTGGCATCAGACGTAAAGTATGAGGTGGATAAGATTTACGGCACAGCCGAGAATCCTGCTTTCCCCGACTTCGAGCAGTCGGGTCCCTTCCCCGTACCTACCAAGGCATGGGTGAAGGTAGACAAGGCACAGCTGCCGTTCACAGTAGCCGCTGGCGATGAGCTTCAGGCTTTCGTCGGCGACGAGTGCCGCGGCATCAAGCACGTGGCAAGCGAGGCGGATATGCTCTACTGCTATGACATCCTCGGTCGTGCCGAGGGCGAGCAGGTGACGTATCGCTACTACAGTGCAGAGAAAAAGCAGGTGTTCGTTTCCGAGCAGTCTTTCGTCATCGGCAAGCGCGGTTCGGTGGTTGGTTCTGAGGACCAGCCGCAGAATCTCACCTTCGTGCCACAAGGCAGCATGACCGCTTACCTCACCCTTGACGCCGTTACAGGCAGCTATGCCGACAAGAGCGGCGACAAGCTGGCGGCGTTCATAGGCAATGTCTGCGCCGGCATGGGCGAAGTAGTGGGCGAGCAGGACGGCAGACCCGTATATAAGATGGTGGTGAATGGTGTCAGCTCACAGTCAGCGGCTGTGGACATTCGCTATTACAGCCATCGCAACAACTACGTGTTCACGGCACCTGCATGTCTCGCCTTCGCCGACGGCAAGGTGGAGGCTTCGCCAGAGCAGCCGCTCACCGTTCCTCTCGTTGTCGAAGGCAAGCATCCTCTCAAGATGACGGCTGTCGTAGCCTTGCCTCAGAACATCGTCCGTCAGGCAACGGCAGACGACGTGATGGCTGCCTTCGTGGGTACTGAGTGTCGCGGCATGGCAAAGGCGGAGCAGGCAGAGAACGGCGAGTATGTCTTCCGCATGGAGATAAACGGCAGCATGGGAGCGGAGGAACCTGTGACACTGAAGTATTACTCAACACGCAACAAGTATCTCTATCAGGCTCCCTCGGTGTTCACCTTTGCCAGTGGCGCAAGCTATGGCACAGTCAGCGAGCCCGGCAGACCTACTTTTCTCATTGTCGAATAAGCTAAAAACTGTCTGTATATATGAATAAGAAAACTATAATAAGCTTGGTGCTGGGGTGCATATCTGTGCTCCCGGCATCAGCACAGAACGGATGGTTTGTTGAGGCAGGCGGAGGTGTGCAGACTATCTTCTCGAGCGATGCTGGTAAGCTGGATTTCGGCAAGCGTCTCACTCCGTCATATACTATTGGCGTGGGCAAGTGGATCACTCCGGCTTACGCCCTGCGTCTGCAGGTTGGAGGCTATGCGCTCAACGGTATGTCCACATCGGAAGGACTCTATCTGCGTGACCCTCAGACCTACGGTTCCGTATATGGTCCTCACGACCCTGTAATAGATAATGTGACGGTCCGCCCTGACGGCACCTATCGTCATTATCTGCGTTACGTCAACGCTCATGCCGACTTCATGGTGAGCCTCTCGCGTCTGCTCTTCCGCAGTCAGGGCAGGTTTGACGTGCTTCCTGCTGTAGGATTTGGCTACGCTCACGCCTTCGCCTATCGCGGCACGGCGAACACCAACTCGCTCACAGCTAACTTCTCTGTCGCTGCCAAGTACAGCGTGCTGAAGTGTATGGATGTCAACCTTGAGATTGGTTCGGCTCTCATGCCCGACCATTTCGACGGTCGCATCACAGGCAGAAAGTACGAGCCGACGCTCGGTGCAACGCTCGGACTGACCTATCGCTTCAATGCCTCAAAGCCATACGTCAGGAAGGAGCGCAGTAAGAAGCATCGTCGTGAAGCCGTGGTCGACACGGTGTATATGGTGGAGAGGGTAGTGGAGCGTCCCGTCTTTAAGGACCGCATCGTGGAGAAACCGGTGGTGAAGAAGCAGGAAGCGTTCCGTCTTGCCTCTATTAGCTTTGCTTACGCTTCTGCCAAGCCGGCGAAGAAGCAGGACATAGTGTTTGAGAACATCGTCGAATATCTCAAGCAGCACCCTTCTGCCCGCATCCGTTTGGACGGTTATGCTGACAAAGCCACAGGCAAGGCACGAACAAATCTGATGCTATCTATTCGCCGCACCGACAGCGTGCGTAATATCCTCATAGAGCGTTACGGCATCGCTCCCTCACGCATCGATGCCCAAGGTATCGGCTGCAATGCGCAGCCGTATGAGAAGAACGAGCATAATCGTGTGGTGATTGTTACGGCACTGCCCGAGTGATGTGTGTTTTGTAAAAAGAAAATTCCGTAGTAGATGATAATGCAAGAGAGTGTGTTTTTATTACATACTCTCTTGCTTATATAGGTATAATGTCTTATTTTCCCAAAGACTTGAACATCTTGGTGATGCACTTTTTCTTCTGCTCCATGTTTGGGTGAACATAGAGATTAAGGGTTGTTGTGATGTTGGCATGACCGAGTAGTACGCTTACTGTCTTGTAGTCGCAGTTGCTTTCAATGCAGCGTGTCGCAAAGCTGTGGCGTAGTCCGTGATACTTTAGTCGAGGAACGTCAAGATGCGTCGGCTGCGATGATGTGACCTGCGAAGTATCGGATGCGACGTGGCAGATAGTATGAAACAACCATAATGACAGATAAGTGTGAGAATTTTTGTTATTTCACATTTATCTGCTTGGCTATATTAAAACATGAAAAGTGAATTACGTATATCCTAAAATGGAACTGTCAGTGAAACAGATCTATTATTTTGATACTCATCATTCCATGTTATTTTCAGGCGAATAGTGTCATTGTGACCTTCACAAAGAGACATTATTTCCTCTCTATATGATTGAGGATTGATGACATCATAAGGGCCAAAAGAACCATGAAGGTAGATGCCAGACATTTCTTCTTCGGATGAAAGTATATCGATTCTTACGTGTTTAGCATCATTCTTCCCTACATTGACAAATATAATTTTTGCGATTCCTCCATGAGAGTGGATAATATTGGCTTTCATTTCGGCCATTTTCTCCTTAGCTTCTTCTTTCTCGAACTGCTTAATTTGCAACTCATTTAGTCTTAGTTCTTGTTCTTTGATTTTTCTATCATGTCGCAAGTAAGCACAAAATCCCCCACAGATTCCTAACGAAGACAGAAGTAGGGCGCCCCATTCTTTGATAAAAGACAAAAGACATTCCATTTTATTTGAACTTTATAAATTTATTCCCTTTGAACCCTTTTCTTAATACATCTTGGAGATGTTTAGTTACATCATTTTTAATCTCCTTTTTTGTATCATCAAAGGCATTGCGATTAAGTTCTTTTAATTCTTCAATGCCACCTATGTACTCTCTATTACAGAAAGTGCATTTCACGTATGATTTATCTTTATTATACTCAAAGTGGTCTTCACAACCACATGTAGCACAACGTAGTTTTATTGTGTATTCTTTCTTTATACCCATGTTCTTAATTTATTATTTTTTTTCTCTCTTGCTACATCGTTTGACATTGTTCCTTATTTACAACCCTATCTCTGAACAGCTTCATGTTAGTAAAGTTTCGAGATATATTTTGGACCAGTTCAAGATAATTGTCTGTTCCGTCTTGCCGCCTATGATAGTATGGCTTGATTGAGATGCAATTTTCATGCTCAAATACAGTATTGAGCAATGTCCTGTCAGAATTGCCACAAGAATGTCCCATTATCAAGACTTGAAATGGCGCAGAAATAAGAAACTCTAACAAGTCGTGATAATGCCTTGTCTCCAAATATTTCACCGATTTTACATTTCTGAGCAACTCATTATCATTCTTGTCCAGAATCTCTTGATAACCTTTATCCAGTTCATCACCATAGCCAAAGATGATATTTTCGGGGTAATCCAATTTACCATGAATATAATTATAGATTGTGTTATCATCTTTGTACTTCTCGGCAGTGGCTGTATAGTTGAAACTCAATAGCATTGTGCGTTCGGGAAAGAGTTTGTTAAACTTTCTGGGATTACGCCTGATAGTCGCAAGGTCTGCAATGTTAATCCCTATATTGTCTAAGGCCTTGCTCTTACCTTCTGTAGAGAAATCATCAGGATTTAACCTGTCTTTCATTGCACCTTGGAGATCATTTCTGAACACGTTGGTTTCTATGGTTTGGAGATATTCTATCAGTTTCTTTTGAAGAAATGCTAGTTGTTTGTTCAATTCTGAGACAACACAGTTGCTATCGACACCAGTTGCACTTTCTTTGAGAAACTGATAGTATGCGTTCTCTATATCTACCCATCCCTTTGTATCTATTGATTGCATAATGGATTCAAAGAATGGGCAACATTCAACAGAAAATGTTTTAGAATGGTTCTTTATCTCTTGAAAGACTTCATAGCCAGCACATGTTCTATTTCCTTGTACATTCCTAAAATACGAGTTTTGAAATGAGAATACATTCCAACAGCTCATTCTTCGGCTTTCATTGATAATCAATTTGCAAAGAATGTCTTCTGCAATATTGGTTGTATTGCCCACGAAGGCATCCACACGTTGATCCCAATACCAGTTAATAAAGTCCATATAACTGGTTTTGAGACCATGTGCCATGTCAAATCCATTTCCTATAATAACAAGTCTGTTCATATGCTAACCGATTAAACGAATCTTGCCTGTAAGCAACTGCTGCATCATACCTTGCTTGATAGCCTCGTATTTAGCTCTTTTGGCTTCGAGGGCAGTGATTTCATTATCCATCTTGGTGAGGATGGTGGCAATAGCTTGCTGCTCGACTAAATTTGAAGAAATATATACTAAAATGTCACTTAAAGAAGTTCTATCTAAACGTGGAATTGTTCCTGTTCTTACATTATGCAAAATGTTACTTTGATTAAGGAGTAAGACATAGTATAGATATTCCTTGTAAATATTATGACATGAAAAGAATACACAATCATCCGCAGCCCAATATCTTTCCTTACTTAAACCTATTTGTCCAGCGGAACCACCCACAATGACAAATGGGGTGTTGGCATCCGCATTGTAGTTATTAAAATAGCCCATAGGGTAATTGGTGCTTTGATATACAGGATACCTTCCTTCGTCTGTTAATTGCTCTTTCGTTACACGTACTCCTCGTCTTACATTACAGACCTTTCCGATAGGTGTAACCTCCCAATCCTTAGGAATCTCTTCTATCTCTGTATTTTTGAATTTTCTTTCATACCTCTCAATCTTTTTTTTGTGGCTTTTCAAGCACCACCCACACACCTGCATTAACCTTGCCTTCATGCCGAATGATGCCAGCTTTCTGCATTGCCGCCAAATCGCGTTCTACTGTACGCTGTGTCACCGACAATGTTTCCGACATTTCTTTTCCTGTGATTAACGGATTTTTCTTAATAGAAGACAAGATAAACCGTTGACGTTCAGTAAGGTTCGTTTCCGACATGTTTCCGACATTTGTTTCCGACATGTTTCCGACATTATTGGTGTTATTAGTGCCATTTACACCGACATTACGGTAAATGGTAATCAATGTTCCGCTGACATGATTCTCGATTTTAGGCTCAGGAAGTCCAATCTTTTTCAAGCCTTGACGTATCTTGTTAATGCCACGCCCCCATGTCTCGATAAAGCCAGCCTTGTAGAAGGCATTGGCTATGTTGCGGTTGCGAGGTTGTGAAGCATGTTCGGCAAACAACTTCTCTTGATTGATACCTTCGGGCAGTTTGCCATCGTTCCAGAGCATTATACAGTCATCGTACACTTTCATTTGTGTATGTACTCCCATATAGTCACGGTGTACGATGGCATTGCAAATAGCCTCACGCAACACATCCTCAGGTATTTCCAATTGCTCTATACGTGTTATCCCTTCGTAGTGAATAGGGGACAAAAGGTACTTGGAACGCAACAATTCAATGATACGGTTTACCATTTGCAGGATATTACCTTCTACAACATCCTGTGTGATCAAGTCGCTCTCGTCATTGCGGAAACGGCCGATACGGAAATCGCAAGACACAAAGAATCTCTTCGGGTTCTTGCCAAAGAGCAACAAGGCGGCTTGCTTGAGCTGTCCTTCCTCAGTTATCAAGTTCAGGCTTCGCAGCACAGCTTCAGTAGATGAAGTATATGCATCACCCGAAATTCGTCCTACTTCAATGCCTTTACGCAAGAAGTAGTCGATAGCCTGACGATCTATGTCGTTTAGCGTGGCTCCGGCGACTGGCATATCATCCCACGACCACCCCATCTTTTTCAAGATAAAGTTCTGCAATGCCAGTCCCTTTAGTTCTTGCTTGGTAGAACCACTACGATAGTGGTAAACACCACGGTAAGCCACAGGCATACTGCTTGGTGTCACCACAATCTCGATGTATTCTTTTTCTCCTTCTGTAAGTAGGTTTACATCTTCCACGATGCCAAGGTAGTTGACAATTTTGTTAGGAATGTCTTCCATCAGCTTCTTGGCATCAGGCAGACCTATTACCTGCTTCTCATCATTCACACCGATAAAAATGCGACCGCCTTGTGCATTGGCGAAACCACATATCCATTTCAGATATTCGTCTCGCCAAGATTCTTTATATTCTATATTTTGACTTTCACTAAGCATGTTGTTTCTTCGTTAAAGTATAAAACCCATTTCGGCAAGGTAGCCGTTTACCTCACTTTCTATTTCGATACCATTGACTAACATTACTTATTTGTTGTTCTCTTGCGATAATAGATAAGATTTATATTCACGTACTATTAACTCTCTCAAATCCACTTCAAGCAAATCTGCTATTTTTAATAGACTGCTCAAATCTGGTTGTGATGAGTTTGTACACCACTTTGAAACGGTGGAAGGTGTTACTCCCATCTGTTCAGAAAGCCATTTGTTTGTACGTTTCTTTTCTACCAGTACAAGTTTTATTCTATTTATGTCTTCCATATTGCCCCAAAATTATAGTGCAAAGATAGTGAATTAAATTCAATCTTTCAAACTATAACGTATTTTGTATGCGTAAATAAGGAGTATATTCAATAAAATCATATTAATATATCCAACCATAGATTTTAAAGGCAGGATTTTGAATATAAAAAATGAATTTGCCGAGAATATAACAGATACAAGTAAATTAACTCGTCAAAAACTCGGCAAAAACATAAAAGCAAAAATCCTAACTGCTCAATATCAAGCAGTTAGGATTCTGTATGGTGCGCCTGAAAGGACTCGAACCTTCACGTCCTAAAACACCAGATCCTAAGTCTGGCGCGTCTACCAATTCCGCCACAAGCGCATTAGCGGATGCAAAGTTAGTGAAAAATGGTGAGACTGGCAAAATATTATGTGACTTTTATGATCCGCACCGACCGGTGCGGATGCTCGTAACGGTCGGTGCGGATGCTCGTAACGGTCGGTGCAGATGCTCGTAACGGTCGGTGCGGATGCTCGTAACGGTCGGTGCAGATGCTCGTAACGGTCGGTGCGGATGTTCGTAACGGTCGATGCGGATGCTCGTAACGGTCGATGCGGATGCTCGTAACGACCGATGCGGATGACAGAAGTCTACTTTTTCTGCTCTTCGATGAATCGCTTCATCTCTGCCTCGTGTGCCTTTGCTTTGAGGAAGAGATGCCACTGGTTGCGGGCGCGTGTGAGGTTATGCTCGGCATACTGGCACTTCCAGTAGTGGTCGCCCGAGAGGTAGTCCCAGAGGAAGCGCACGCACTGCATGTAGGGGAAGAGCTCGGCAGCGTAGGGCAGGAGCGACACTTCGAGCGGAGTGAGGAAGCGCTGTGCCGACTCTAAGTAGCCGCGTGTGAACGCCTCGAAGATGTCCATGCGGAAATCAATCTTCTCGTACTCGGGCGAGTCTTCGGCAATGGTGTTGGCAGCGGTGCGCAGGAAGTCGCCGTAGTCGCTTACGAAGAGCGACGGCATCACGGTGTCGAGGTCTATCACGCAGAGCACCTTGCCCTGTTTATCGAACATCATGTTGTTCACCTTCGTGTCGCAGTGGCACACGCGCTTCTGCAGCTTGCCCTCAGCGAGGAGTCGTTCGCCCAGGCACATCTCGTCCATATACGCCTCAATCTCTTCTACGAACTGCTTCACGCTCTCGGCGCGTCCAACGGGGTCTTCGGCGTACACCTTGCGCAGCTGGTCGCGGCGCAGGCACATGTTGTGGAAGTCGGGGATTGTCTCGCCCAACTGGTCGGCTATGTCAGCCAGCCGCGCCTCGAAGTCGCCGAACGCCTTGCCTGCGTCGTAGGACGAGTCGGGTGTCACGGTTTCCATCGTCACGGCATCGCTGATGAATACCGACACGCGCCAGTAGCTCTCACCGTCGAAGAAGTAGGTCTTGCCCTCGGCGGTGGGCACGAAGCGCAGCACACGACGGTCGAGGTCGTCGACACCTTCCGCCTTCAGCTGCTCGCGGATGTGCTTGGTCACGGTCTCCACGTTGTGCTGCAGCATATCGACATCGGTGAAGATGTGGTGGTTGATGCGTTGCAGAACGTAGTCGGGGCGGTCTGTTTCAGCGGTCTGTATGCGGTATGTGTCGTTGATGAGTCCGTTGCCGAGTGGCTTGATGTCGCTCACGGTGCCCTCGATGAGGAATTTGCTGGTTATGTTGTTTAGATTGTTCATAGTTTTTATTATTTGATTTTTGCAAATTTACTGCTTTTTATTATAATAGATGATGTTATGGCGGCTTATTTCGCTTTTTTGCAGTAACTTTGTGGTGATAGACAAATAAAAAAACTAATCATAATGCAATCAAAAAAACAACTCCTTGCGCTTCTTGCGCTTTGTGCCTTGGGGTCTGCCAACGGTTTCGCCGAGCGGAACACCCCTTTGAAGTATTGGTTCGACCGTCCGACGACTATGCGCGGACAGGCTGTGTGGCTCGCTTCGAGTCCCGACCGTATGCCTACCAAGCGTCAGTTGGTGCGTGCCGGCGACTTGGTGAACAACCCCGACCCCGAATGGGAGTCGCAGTCGCTGCCCATCGGCAACGGCAATATCGGCGGCAACGTGCTCGGTTCGGTTGAGGCTGAGCGCATCACGTTCAACGAGAAGACGCTCTGGCGCGGCGGTCCGAACACCTCGCGTGGCGCTGCCTACTACTGGGATGTGAACAAGCAGTCGGCTCATGTGGTGGGCGAGATACGCGAGGCGTTCACCAAGGGCGACTGGCAGAAGGCGGAGCAGCTAACACGCAAGAACTTCAACAGCGTGGTGCCCTACGAGGCTGACGCCGAGGAGCCGTTCCGCTTCGGCAGCTTCACTACCGCCGGCGAGTTCTACATTGAGACCGGACTCAGCTCAGTGGGAATGACCGACTATCGCCGTGAGCTTTCGCTCGACTCTGCTCTTGCGAAGGTGAGCTTCTGCAAGGATGGTGTGCAGTACGAGCGCGAGTATTTCGTGTCGCATCCTGCCAACGTGATGGCGGTGCGCTTTGCTGCCTCGCAGCGCGGCAAGCAGAACCTCGTGTTCTCCTACGCTCCCAACCCCGTGTCGACGGGCGAGATGAAGGCGGACGGCACCGACGCGCTCTGCTGGCTGGCACGTCTCGACAACAACAGTATGGAGTACGCCGTGCGCATAAAGGCTGTGGCTAAGGGCGGTGCGGTGAGCAACGAGGGCGGCAAGCTCACGGTGAAGGATGCCGACGAGGTGGTGTTCCTCATCACTGCCGACACCGACTACAAGCCCAACTACGACCCCGATTTCAGCGACCCGAAGGCTTACGTGGGTGTTGACCCTAAACAGACTACTGCCGACTGGCTCGCCAAGGCTGCCACAAAGGGATACGCTTACCTGCTCAACGAGCACTATGCCGACTATGCAGCGCTTTTCAACCGCGTGCGTCTGAACATCAACAACGCTACGGTTGATGCCGACGACCTGCCCGTGAACCGCCGTCTTGAGGCTTACCGCCAGGGCAAGCCCGACTACTACTTGGAGCAGCTCTACTATCAGTTCGGTCGCTACCTGCTCATCTCGTCGTCGCGTGCCGACAATCTGCCGGCTAACCTGCAGGGCTTGTGGCACAACAACGTCGACGGACCGTGGCGCATCGACTATCATAACAACATCAATCTGCAGATGAACTACTGGCTGGCTTGCCCGACGGGACTCTCGGAGTGCGAGCTGCCGCTCTTCAACTTCATCCGCACGCTCGTGAAGCCAGGTCGTGTAACGGCGAAGTCGTACTTCGGCACACGTGGCTGGACAACGTCCGTATCGGGAAACATCTTCGGCTTCACATCGCCGCTCTCGAGCGAGGATATGTCGTGGAACTTCTCGCCGTTCGCCGGTCCGTGGCTCGCCACACACCTCTGGAACTACTACGATTTTACGCGCGACCGCCATTTCCTTGCGGACAACTACGAAATACTGAAGGAGTCTGCCGACTTCGCGTCCGACTATCTCTGGCATCGCGCCGACGGCGTGTACACCGCCGCTCCGTCCACATCGCCCGAGCACGGACCGGTTGACGAGGGTGCTACGTTCGCCCACGCCGTGATACGCGAAGTGCTCCTGGACGCTGTGGAGGCTAACCGCGTGTTAGGCAAGAGTGCCAAGGAACGCCGCCAGTGGGAGGACGCGCTGAAGCATCTCGCGCCGTATAAGATAGGTCGCTACGGACAGCTCATGGAGTGGTCGACGGACATCGACGACCCGAAGGACGAGCATCGCCATGTGAACCACCTCTTCGGTCTGCACCCTGGTCGCACCGTGTCGCCCGTTACGACGCCCGAACTGGCTAAGGCATCGCGCGTGGTGCTCGAGCATCGCGGCGACGGCGCAACGGGATGGTCGATGGGCTGGAAACTCAACCAGTGGGCACGCCTCCACGACGGCAATCATGCCTACACGCTCTACGGCAATCTGCTGAAGAACGGCACGCTCGACAACCTCTGGGACACGCACGCTCCGTTCCAGATTGACGGTAACTTCGGCGGAACAGCCGGCGTAACCGAGATGCTTATGCAGAGCCACATGGGATTCGTCCACCTGCTGCCTGCGCTACCCGATGCTTGGGCAGAGGGCGCTGTGAGCGGACTGCGTGCCAAGGGCAACTTCACCGTGTCTATCAGCTGGAAGAACGGCAAGCTCGCTGAAGCGACAATACTCTCCGGCTCGGGCGAACCGTGCGAGGTGCGCTACGGCGAGTCGGTGCTGAAGTTCAAGACAAAGCGAGGCGCAAGCTATAAGGTGAAGCTCAACGGCGACAAGCTCACTGTGAAGAATCTATAAATACAAAAAGAGGATATCGCAAACGCGGTATCCTCTTTTTGTATTACCTATTATATCTATTGTCTACTCGTAAACCCAGTATCCCTCTGTCTGCTGCTGTGCTGTGCCGTCCTTAGCCGGAGCAGCTGCAGCGGATGTCTTGCGGAAGTAGCCTACGAGTGTTACGTCGAAGATGAGTGTGGAGTAGGCTGCGCCCGGTGTAGCTGACGAGCCGTATGCCAGCTGATGGGGCATGTACACGAGCCATCTGTCGCCGATGTGCATGTTCTGCAGTGCTGTGGCGAAGCCTTTCACCACTCCGCTCACGGCGAAGGTGCGTGGCTTCATCGTGCTGAGGTTGTACTCGCCTTGCCACGACTTGTCGAAGACATAGCCCTCGGCGTAGCTTGTGGATGGCAGCAGACGGCCGCTGTAGTGCACCTTCACCGAGTCGGTGAAGAACGGGCAACCCGAGCCCGTGCCAGCGTTGAGCACGTTGGCAAGCACGAAGTCGTAGCTATGTGTAGCCACCTGGTCGTTGAGGCTCCATGAGCGCAGTACCTTCCAGTCGGCAGCACCACCCGCCACCAGCTGCTTCACCTCGGCATACTTCTTGTCGTAGTATGCCTCGTTGGTCTTTCGCCAGTTGGGGTACTCCTCCTTCTCGTTGTCGGTCTCGCTGCACGACGACAGGCTTGCTGCGAAGACGGTCGTCATGGCGAGGAGTATGAATAAATAGTATTTCTTCATTTAGTATGTTTTTACTGCAATTTCTTGAGCAGGCTTGTGATGCTCACCTTGTCCTCGATGATGCTGAGGAGCTGGTCGATGCTCACGCGCTCCTGCTCCATTGTGTCGCGGAAGCGGAGTGTCACGGTGTTGTCCTGCAGTGTGTCGTAGTCGACGGTCACGCAGAACGGTGTGCCCACTGCGTCCTGACGGCGGTAGCGCTTGCCGATGGTGTCCTTCTCGTCGTAGCTTGTGTTGAAGTGGAACTTCAGGTTGTTCACAATCTCGCGAGCCTTCTCGGGCAGTCCGTCCTTCTTAACGAGCGGTAGCACGGCGAGCTTTGTCGGCGCGAGTGCGGGCGGGAGCATGAGTACGACGCGTGTCTCGCCGTTTTCGAGCTGCTCCTCTTTATAAGAGTGGCACATCACGCTGAGGAACATGCGGTCTACGCCGATAGATGTCTCGATGACATACGGAGTGTACGACTCCTTGGTCTGCGGGTCGAAGTACTTGATTGAGCGGCCAGAGAACTTCTCGTGCTGCGAGAGGTCGAAGTTGGTGCGGCTGTGTATGCCCTCTACCTCCTTGAAGCCGAACGGCATGTGGAACTCGATGTCGGTAGCGGCGTTGGCGTAGTGAGCCAGCTTCTCGTGGTCGTGGAAGCGATAGTTCTCGGCGCCGAAGCCAAGAGCCTGGTGCCACTTCATGCGCAGCTCCTTCCACTTCTGGAAATACTCGAGCTCGGTGCCCGGCTGCACGAAGAACTGCATCTCCATCTGCTCGAACTCGCGCATACGGAAGATGAACTGGCGTGCCACGATCTCGTTGCGGAACGCCTTACCGATCTGTGCGATGCCGAACGGAATCTTCATGCGGCCCGTCTTCTGCACGTTGAGGTAGTTGACGAAGATGCCCTGTGCTGTCTCCGGACGGAGGTACACCTTGTTAGAACCGTCGGCTACGGAGCCCATCTCTGTAGAGAACATGAGGTTGAACTGGCGCACGTCGGTCCAGTTCTTTGTGCCGCTGATCGGGTCTACGATCTCCTCGTCTATGATGATCTGCTTCAGCTCGGCGAGGTCAGGTCCCTGCATAGCCTCTGTATAGCGTGCGTGGAGAGCGTCGCGCTTCTGCTGGTGCTCGATTACGCGAGCGTTTGTGGCGCGGAACTGTGCCTCGTCGAAGCTCTCGCCGAAGCGCTTGCGAGCCTTGGCAATCTCCTTCTCAATCTTCTCGTCGTACTTCGCAATCTGGTCCTCGATGAGAACGTCGGCACGATAGCGCTTCTTTGAGTCGCGGTTGTCGATGAGCGGGTCGTTGAATGCGTCTACGTGTCCGCTTGCCTTCCAGATAGTAGGGTGCATGAAGATGGCAGAGTCGATGCCCACGATGTTGTCGTGGAGCAGCACCATGCTCTTCCACCAGTATTGTTTGATGTTGTTCTTCAGTTCTACACCGTTCTGTCCGTAGTCGTACACTGCAGCCAGACCGTCATAAATATCGCTGCTTGGGAATACGAAACCGTACTCCTTACAGTGACTCACGATTTTCTTGAAAACGTCTTCTTGTGCCATTTTTATATGTGTTTTATTATAATTTTAGTTGCAAAGTTACGCTTTTTTGATTAATTACGTAGCGTTTAAGGAGTTAAATGTTATGAAACGGTTGTTTTGCGGTGGTAGTTGTGTGGTGTTGTAGTGATGGTTAAGTCATCGGACAGCGTACGGAATCTGATCGGATGGCGGACGGAATTTGATTGGGTGGCGGACGAAATCTGATCGGGCGGCGGACGGAATCTGATTGGGTGGCGGACGGAGCACGATGGTAAAAGTTGTGCTAATTAGGGAATTTCCCATTACCGATTAGGGAAAATCCTTTTGGCTTGCAGTAACAAAAGCATAACTTTGCAAGCGAAAGGAAACCTCAAGGGGGTGCAGTTGTCTCAACTGCACCAACAGAGCAAGAAGTGCACCAAAATAGCACATTCTACTTGGTTGGTGCACTTGAGACAAGTGCACCCCCTGAGAGGCACCCCCTGAGAATAAGTATAACTTTTAAAACAGAGATATTATGAAACGGTTATTCGCAACAATAGTAATGGTGCTTAGCTTCGCGGTAGCAGCCAGCGCAATGAGTTACAGTCAGGCACGCGAACAGGCGTTGTTCCTCACCGACAAGATGGCTTACGAGCTGAACCTCACCGACGACCAGTATGAGGCGGCTTACGAGATAAACCTCGACTATCTGCTCAGTGTCAACTCCGACGACGAACTCTACGGCGACTACTGGCGCTGGCGTAACATCGACTTCAGCTATGTGCTCCTCGACTGGCAGTACCGTATGTTCTGCGAGGCAGCTTACTTCTATCGTCCGCTCTATTTCAGTGCAGGCGTTTGGCACTTCGCTATATACGCTCGCTATCCGCACCGCGACTACTTCTACTTCCATCGTCCGACGGTGTACGTGAGCTATCGTGGCGGCCACTCGTGGCGTCAGAACAACGGCAGCTCGTGGTACAGCGGCAGAACATTCGGTTCGCGCCGTGGTGGCGATGCCCACTTCGGTATGCGCGACGGCTTCAAGCGCGGCGACTACGGACGTGGCAACCGCCAGTCGTTCGGCTCGCGTGGCAGCCGTAGGGTGGAGAGCAGAGGTAACAGTGGGTTCGGCTCGCGCCGCGACAACAGCGGAAGCGGTTTCGGCTCGCGCAGTTCGTCGGGCTTTGGTTCAAGCCGCAGTTCGTCGGGCTTTGGTTCAAGCCGTGGCTCTGGCTTTGGCAGTCGTGAGAGTAGCACGCGCACAACGGTGCGTCAGCCCGAGAGCAATAGAGGCTTTTCAGGCAGCAGCTTCGGCTCGCGCCGCGACAACTCGTCGGGCTCGTCAGCCCCACGCTCAACGTTCAAGCCGTCGGGCTCGTCAAGACACTCGTCGTCGTTTGGAGGCGGTGGTTCGTCGTCAAGAGGTGGTGGTTTTGGTTCGCGCAGATAAATTATAGGGGGTGCACTTGTCTCAAGTGCACCAACAAAGCGGAATGGTTATTTGCCAAATTATAAAGTTAGATAAGTTGGTGCACCTTCTGCTTGGTTGGTGCAGTTGAGACAACTGCACCCCCTTGACTACTTCCTCATGCTCTGCTCCTTGCGGTATTGCGTTGGCGACATGCCGAGGTGGCTCTTCGTGAACTTGCCGAAGAACGAGAGGTTGGGGAAGCCCAACAGCTCCGATATCTCTTTGATGGAGAGGTTAGAACGGCGCAGATACTTTTCTATCGCCTTCACCGTGTAGCTATGTATCCAGTCGAGCGCCGTGCGCCCCGTCACCTGTTTCGTGATGTTAGAGAGATACTTCGGTGTGATGCACAGCTCCTGCGCATATTTCTTCACGGGCTGCATTCTGCCGTTGTTCGCCGACAGCATCTCGATGAAGCGCTGGAAGAGCAAGTTGGCCTGCTTGAGATTGCCCCCTTCGATGCTATACTCCACGTAAGGCGTGATGATGGCGAACAGCTCGTAGATGGAACTTTGCAGCAAGCAGTGCATAATCTCCTTATGATAGAAACCATGCGGATTCTTTATCTTGTGTGCAATGATGGCGTAGTACTTCAAGAACATCTGTTGGCGTTCCTCGTTGAGGTGGATCACGGGGTTGTGCGATACGTAACCGAGCAGATTAAGATAGTCGCGGTTCACCTGCACACTGGCTTGGGCTGCCTTGCTCGACACGCCGACACTTTTCGAGTCGTAGTCGGGCGATACCATCACGTTTTCCCATGTGCTGCTGGGCAGACAGATAATCACGTCGCCCGCCTTTGCGGTATATGCGTTGGAGTTGGTTTCAAATTGTATACGTCCCTTAGTGCAGTAGACCATCATAATCATATCAAACTTGAACGTGCCGTCTACCTGCAGCACCTTGTCGATGCCGTCGAGCACAACCATGTCGCCATCTATGTAGTCGGCATTGCCGTAATGAGCGATGAGTCCCATGTCAATCTTCAGTTCTGTCATTTCGTTAGCCATTATGTTTCATAATTAAGATTCGTATGCAAAGTTATTTTGTCATCCGCAAAGGTAGTCATTATTTCCATACCGATATTATTCCGTTTTGCCGATTTTGTATTCTTTAAGTCAGATTTTATAAAATTACTGAACTTTCGCAAGTTCAGAGAATTCAGGAGTTCAGGAGTTAGGGAGTTAAGGAGTTAAGCCAAATGCTTTTAATGCTGTAAATCAAGCAAAAAACACTAATGGCTTGACTCCTTAGCGACCGAAGGGCGCGAAAACTCCTTAACTTCTTAACTACTTATTAGTAGAAAAAGATGTAAACCGATCATTAGATGACAGAAAAGTTGTAACTTTGCACGAACATTAGGCAATTAGTAAGCAAATACATATAAATAAAAACAAAAATAAGAGAAAATGAATGTAGCTATTGTTGGTGCGAGTGGCGCCGTAGGACAGGAGTTTCTGCGCATCCTCGCCGAGAGAGAGTTCCCCATTGACAATTTAGTGTTGTTTGGTTCTGAGCGTTCGGCTGGAAAGAAATACACGTTCAAAGGTAAGGAGTATGAGGTGAAGCTCTTGCAGCACAACGACGATTTCAAAGACATCGACGTTGCGTTCACATCGGCTGGTGGTGGCACCTCTAAGGAGTATGCCGAGACTATCACTAAGTACGGCGCAGTGATGATCGACAACTCGTCGGCGTTCCGCATGTGCGACGATGTACCATTGGTAGTGCCAGAGTGCAATGCCGAGGATGCTCTGAAGCGTCCGCGTGGCATCATCGCCAACCCTAACTGCACCACTATTATGATGGTGGTAGTGCTGAAGCCGCTGGAGCAGCTCAGCCACATCAAGCGCATACACATCGCCAGCTACCAAAGCGCATCGGGCGCAGGCGCAGCTGCCATGGCAGAGCTGCAGGAGCAGTATCGCGAGCTGGTGAACAACGAGCCGGTGAAGGTGGAGAAATTCCCGCACCAGTTGGCGTATAACGTCATCCCGCAGATTGATGTCTTCACCGACAACGGATACACCAAGGAGGAGATGAAGATGTTCAACGAAACACGCAAGATCATGCACAGCGACGTGCGCTGCTCTGCGATGTGCGTGCGCGTCAGCTCGCTCCGCTCTCACTCTGAGTCGGTATGGATTGAGACCGAACGCCCCATCAGCGTCGAGGAGGCTCAGAAGGCAATCGCTGCGGCTCCGGGATGCACACTGAAGGACGACCCGCAGAACCTCGTCTACCCGATGCCGCTGGAGACAGCCGGCAAGGACGACGTGTTTGTAGGACGCGTGCGCAAGGATCTCGCCGACGACTGCGGACTCACGTTCTGGCTCTCGGGCGACCAGATCCGCAAGGGTGCTGCGCTCAACGCGGTGCAGATCGCGGAGTACCTGTATAAGGTGGGCGACCTGAAGTAAGCGGTTCTCCCACAGAATTATTCTGCTGAGATATCCTCCCACAGATTCCACGGATTTTCACAGATGGGACTTATACAAAGAACTCCCACAGAATTCACGGAATTCACAGAAGCTTCTTAGGAGGGTATGGCATCCTTGCCATACCCACACCTTCGGCATAATCCTCCCACAGATTCCACGGATTTTCACAGATGGGACTTATACAAAGAATTCCCACAGAATTCACGGAATTCACAGAAGCTTCTTAGGAGGGTATGTCATCCTTGCCATACCCACGCCTTCGGCATAATCCTCCCACAGATTCCACGGATTTTCACAGATGTGACTTATACAAAGAACTCCCACAGAATTCACAGAATACACAGAAGTTTAGGTGCATTTATTGCAGTGTGAGTATGGCAGGAATGCCATACCATCCTATACATCTGTGTAAATCTGTGAAATCTGTGGGAGTTTTCTCTATAAGTACTTCCGTGAATTCCGTGGGATCTGTGGGAGTTTTCTCTATAAGTACTTCCGTGAATTCCGTGAAATCTGTGGGAGTTTTCTCTATAAGTACTTCCGTGGATTCCGTGAAATCTGTGGGAGTTTTTCTCTATAAGTACTTCCGTGGATTCCGTGAAATCTGTGGGAGGATTATGCCGAAGGCGTGGGTATGGCAAGGATGCCATACCCTCCTAAGAAGCTTCTGTGAATTCCGTGAATTCTGTGGGAGTTCTTTGTATAAGTCCCATCTGTGTAAATCCGTGAAATCTGTGGGAGTTTTTCTCTATAAAGTACTTCCGTGAATTCCGTGAAATCTGTGGGAGTTTTCAGTTCCCTCTATTCTGTGGGAGCGTTAGAATTTGAGTTTCACGCTTGCACCAGCCATGACCCAGATGCCCGGTTGCTTCACGTTGCCCAGGTCGTAGTAGTGGTGGTTGGTGATATTGTCGGCCTTTACATATATATTGTATGTAGGCGCAGACCACTGCAAGCGCACATCCACCTTAGTGTACGGATGATAACCGTTCATGCGCTCCTGCCAACGCAGCGCCCACGATGCCGTGAGCTGTCGCCAGATGCGATGGTCAACCTGCAGCGTAGCCTTGTGGCGCAGATACTCTAAGGCGTAGAGCGAACCGAAGACATCGCCGTCGGTAGAGTGCTTCTGATGAATGAACGCATAGCCAGCCTTTATGCGTGTGATGAAGAACTTCGGCAGCAATTCCTGCAGGTGCAGCGCAGCATCAACGGAGTAACCCATGTTGTCGAGCTTACCGATGTTCATAGCCTGATACTTCTTGCTCTCAGCCGTAGGGTACACCCAGTCGATGATGTCCGTACCCTTCGAGTAGAACCCACTCAGCAGCGCCTCGAAGCCGTGCGTGCGGTAGCGCGTGCCCACCTTGAACGCCTCGTTCTTCTCCGGTCGCAGCGCAATGTCGCCCTGCTGCACTGAGTTGCTGGTATAAAGGTCGGTGTATGTAGGTACGCGCAACGCGCGGTTCCACGAAGCATACACCTTCCACTCGTCGTTCGGGCGGTAGCTCACGTCCACACCAGGGTAGAGGCGGAACTTGCCGTCGAGCGCCGTGTTGCGGTTGGCGAGCAAACCTGCCGACAGCGTGAAGCCGCCCACGATGACGTTATGCTCGAGGAAGAGACTCGTGTTGGTGCGTTCGCCGAGTCGGTTGTACTTGCGGTCGGTACCGCCGATAGACACCCATTTGTCCTCCGGCTGCACATCGCCGTACGCCGTGCTGAGGATATGCTCGCGGCGCACGTCCACGCCAGCCGCCGTCTTGCCGAGCAGCCACGAGACATGAGCGTTGAGCGAGCCGCCGTAGGTGTCGAGACGGTGATAATTCTCGCCGGCAGCAGCACCCTCCTTGCCCTTTATGAGCTGGTAGTGGTCTACATCCTTATGCCAGTAGACCATCGGCGTAAGCACGAAACGCTCGTCAGCCCACGGCTTAATCTCCGCCTGTGCCGACGCAAGGAAACGGCGTGTAGCCTCAAACTGATTCTTGAACTTCGCACTGTAGAACGTAGACGCACCGAAGTCCTGCGACGAGAAGCCGCCCTGCCACTGCATGTCTACGTAGCGCGACTTCCAGCTGCCCGTGTAGTAGGCGCGACGACGACGGAAGTCGCTGTTCTCCGTACCTCCGTCGCTCTGCGTGTAGCCACCGCTCAGCTTCTGACGCACCGCACCCGTAGCAAGATTAACGCTTGCGTCGCCGCCGAACGTGCCGAACGAGCCGCCCTCGGCAGCCACCGTCACGTTGCTCTCGGCATCGGCACGCGTCACGATGTTGATGGCACCGCTGAACGCCGACGAACCGAACACACGTGCCGAAGCACCCTCGAGAACCTCGATGCGCTCAATGTCGGAAAGCGAAACTGGAAAATCGGCAGCGTTGTGACCCGTCTGTGCACTCGAAATATTCATGCCATTCAATAGAATGGTGATCTGGTCGAACGTGCCGCCGTTGATGGAGATGTCCGTCTGTACACCAAAGCCCCCGCGCTGACGGACATCCACGCCCGGGACTAACTTTAAAATGTCGTTGACACTCGCTGCTTCCGCACGCTGAATGTCGTCGCGCGAAATGACAGCCACAATCTTTGCCGACTGCAATGCAGTGAGCGGAGCACGCGAACCCGTTACGAGCACCTCGTCGAGCTTCACCTCCTCACGGCTCAGCGAGTCGAGAGCCAGAGCCGACGCTACCGGCTTCGTGCTGATGCCATCTGCCTTGGCGTTGGTGAGCGTAGCCACACTGAGCGTGCAGATGAGCACCTCGCGACCCAGGCAGCTGAAAAGAGCGTAGCTGCGGTGCGTGAAGTGCTTGAAATGCAATGCCACAGGGCGTGCGTTGAAATTGTTTTTGAACATAAAAAATATAAATTGTTAATGATGAAAGGGGTGTTTTGAGCGTGCAAAGTTAGTACAAACTCGGCAAATTACAAAATAAGCAGGCACGTTTTTCACCTACTCGTACACGCCGTACACCATGTAGCTGCCGTCGCCACGCAGCGTGATGCTCTCGCCCGTCGCCTCGTTGAGCGTGCCTTGCCACATCGCTGCGAACGCATACGGCTGCCAGCGCAGACCGTCGCCCTCAAGGTGCGAGCACGTGAGGTTGAAGATGCTCACTTGCTGTCCGGCAAAGGTGGCAAGTTCCGTTGTGCCGGAAGCCGAAAGGAACACGCCGTGGTCGGTAGCCATCAACGCCGCGATGTGCATCTCGCGACGATAGAAGTCGAGCAGCGATATGTTGCCTAATGTGTGGTCCTCGCGCTTGCCCGTAGCTCCGACGTAAGCAATGCGGCGGCATCCACGCTCTGCGCAGAAGCGCGTCGCCTTCGTAAGGTCGTTGTAGTCCTGCTCATCCACCTTATATATAATGTCGCGGTGCGCTGTCAGGAACTCCTGCGACATCGAGTCGCAGTCGCCGATAATCGCCGTCGGCATGTATCCGCGTCGTATTAGTTCTTCGCCAGCCGAGTCGCACGCCGCCAGCATCCTCGCCTGTTCGACGAGCGTGAGCGGCACGGCATGAGTGGGGAAGTCGCCACCGGCTACAACGACCGCATCGAAGCCGTCCGGCTGTAGCGATGCAAAGCTTTTGGGAGTGTGTGGTTGGTTGCACATGTTTATTATGTTTTAGTTGGCAGTGGTCGTTCGTCAACTGTACACTTTGTTTTGAGCAAGCAAAAGTACGCAATAAAAAGCACTTTCTATTGCTTTTTTCTTTATATTTGCAGCACCAAATCAAACTATTCATCTATTATTCTATTATGGCAGAAACCTCGAATGCTCAGCACGTGTTGAAATCGCAAGCCAATTGGGATGCGCTTTATTTCTATCAGAAGTCGGATGTGATATATCAGCTTGCGTTCGCCTTCTGTGAGCGCTTTATACATTTATACAAAGATCGCACGCGCGACCAAGTGATACAGGCAGCACGTTCGTGTAAGCAAAATATAGTGGAAGGCTTGGCGGACGGTGTCGCCTCCACGGAGATGCAACTGAAGCTACTCAACGTGGCTCGCGCTTCGCTGAAGGAGTTGCGCGAGGACTTTGAGGACTATATAAAGTCGCGTCACCTACAGTTCTTTGTTAGCGGTGAACCGCGCTACGCTGATATGCTCAACTATTGTCGCTATCATAATCGCCTGTCCGATTATGAGCCGTTCTTCGCGCAGTGGACTGACGAGCAGATGTGTAACTATGCCATCACGCTCTGCCACTTCATCGACCGGATGATGATGTCGTTCTTGAAGAAGCTGGAGCAGGAGTTTATCACTGAGGGCGGCATAAAAGAGCGTATGCACCGCGCTCGCACCGGATATCGCCAGCAGCAAGACGAGCGTTTGAAACAGCTGGAGGCAGAGCTGCCGCGTCTGAAGCAAGCCCTCGCTGAGGCGCAGGCGGAGGCTGCGAAGTGGAAGGCTGCCTTTGAGGATCTAAAGCAAAGAGCGCTAAAGATGTATTATGAAAAGGAAGAGGAGATAAAGAGACTGAAGGAATTGCTGGGGGAGGAGAATCTATAGCTTTTATAGACGTTTTAGGTATTCTATAAACTCTAGACATTCTAGATGTTCTAGAGTTTCTAGATGTTCTAGATTCTCTATACCTGCACCTTTTTCGCAAGCCCCTTCCACTTCCAATATCCCATGACCGCTATCACCACGTATAGCCCATAGAGCCCAGCCTTGAACGGTATGCCCTTGACCACGTACAGATAGCAGCAGACCACGTCGACGGCTATCCAGAAGAGCCACTGCTCAACATACTTGCGTGCCAATGCCCATAAGCCGACGAAGCTCAGAGCGTTGGTGAAAGCATCGAGCAAGGGAACCGTACTGTTGGTGTAAGCCACCAAGACATAATATGTGGCAGCCCAGGCAAGGAAGAAAAAACCGAGCGTGCGCAAGATGAGGCGGCGAGGAAAGAACGTTATAGGAAGATCTTCGGAAGAACTGCTAACCGCGCTTGCGCCTTCTTTCTTGTCAGAGCCTTTGCGTTTAATCATTGCCTTCCATTTCGCTCCGAACTTCCACACGGCATAGCCGTATATTGCGGCAAGCGTGTAGTAGACAGCCATGCCGGCATCACCATAGAGACCGTGGCTCCAGTAGAGGTAAATGTCCATGGCTGGCATCACGATGCCTACAACCCACAGCGCGATGCTCGCACGGTATTCGAGAACGAGATAGATGAGCCCGAGGATTGTTGTGACGATGTCGAGCCAATGAGTGGAGAGAAAATCTGTCATTTTATCAAAAAAAAACAGCCCCTCCCCGATTGGGGAGGGACGAGGTTTTAGAACTTCAGTGTTACGGTTCCCATGCAGTTGAAACCAGCCATTGGAATGTAAGCCACGGTAGAGTTGCGCTTACCCTGGTTGTACCAGTCGTAGTAGACGTAGCCAGAAGCTGCATAGTGACGGTTGAAGATATTATTGAAGTCGGCACCGAGCACAATCTGCTTCAAGCCAAGCATACGCTTCGCGAAGTTGAATGTGTACGAAGCGTTCACGTTAGTCTGCGAGTAGCAGGGCAGTGAGCGATCAGAGTTCTCGGTGTTGTCGAGATACTGCTTGCTGACGAAGTTGGTGTGCCATGTGGCGCGGAAACCAGCGAAGTGAACATCTACGAAGCCGTTGAGGATAGCCGACGGCGAGAAAGCAATGGTAGAGCTCTTGTATGTGTTCCATACGGCAGCACCATCCCAGCTCTCGACACACTCCTTGAAGTTATGCAGACGGTTGCGGCTCAGCGCAGCGTTACCCTCTACAGAGAGCCATGAGAGTGGGCTCCAGCCTGCTGACAGCTCAGCACCGAGACGATAAGAGTCCTTGATGTTGCGTGTCAGTGCCTCGCCGATGTCGCTCTTCTCACCAGTCATCACGAACTGGTTGACGTACTTCATGTAGTAGAAGTTGACACCTGCGAACCAGTTCTCACCCTGATACTGATAGCCCCACTCGATGTCGAGCAGACGCTCGGGCGACGGATTGCCGTAGCCGATGTTGTCGGTGAAGTTGTTGCGCTCCGGTTCGCGGTTGGCGTAGGCGATAGAAGCGTAAACCTTATGTCCGTTAGCGTCGTAGCTGATGCCAGCCTTCGGGTTGACGAAGAAGTAGTTCTCGTTGATGTTGATGCTCTGGTTCTTGTAGTTGCCGTCGGCACCCTGCTCGAAGTGGTCGTTGATGCCGTCGGTCTGATAGTTGACATAGCGCATCTGCATATCGAGGAACCAGTTCCAACCCTTGCCGAACTTGCGGTTAGCCTTGAAAAACCAGCTCCAGTCGTTCTTATCTGCGTCAGAGTCGTAGTACTTGTAGCGACCATTAGTGAAGTACTTTTCCTCGAGAGTTTTGTCAGCTATGTATGTCACCTTGCCCCAGTGGTTGCAACGGAAGAGCTGCATACTAAGACCGCCCGTAACATCCCACAGAGCATCCTTATAGTTCACGTTGTAGAGAGCGCCATAGTTGTTCTGTGTGAGTCCTTTCTTGCGTATAGCATCCGACTTAACCAGTTTCAGTTCGCCGTCCTTTACGTACATCTCGTTGATACCAAACTTAGAAGCCAACTTTGTGTCCTGCTTGAACTCGTTATAGTAGCCATAGCCGTATGTGTAGTGAGCTGTTACGGAGTGACTCCAACGGTCGGTAGGCTGCCATGTGAAGTTGAGGATGTTGTGGCTCTGCTCGAAGTTGTCAGTAGTCTGATCCCAGTATGAGCCGTCGCGCATCTTGTAACGCTCTGTTGTAAGTGGCTGACTTGGGTCGGGTGCCCAGTTAGCGTCTACCGGGATGTTGAGCGACTCGTAGAGTGGGTTGAACTTGCCAAAACCATGCTTCCACATATCCTTATAGCTCTTGATGCCCCATGCCTTGAGGTCGGTATCGCCGTCGTAGTTACATGCCGGTACGCCGTTCCATGCCTGACCTGTGTGCTCGAAGTTGCCGATGTTCTTATACGAAATCTTGAAGCGGTCGCCGAACCATGTCAGTCCGCCGTAGTACGAACCCGAGCGTCCGCTTGTGCCGTGGATGTATCCGTCGGTATTGGTCTCGTGGTAAGCACCGTCGAGTACGAGGTGATCCCAGAGCAGACCCGTTGAGAACTTGCCGCCAAAGCGGTATGTGTTGAACGAACCGTAAGAGCCCGTAACCTCTACGGTTGGCTTCAGCGACGGTGCAGCTGTAGCAAGCGACACCGCACCACCGAAGGCTCCGTCGCCGTTGGTTGATGAACCGATGCCACGCTGAATTTGTGCGCTACCCATGAGGGCTGCATAGCTGTTCATATTTGCCCAGAACACGCACTGGTCCTCAGGCGAGTTGAGAGGCACACCGTCTACCGTTACGTTAATGCGGCTACCGGCAGCACCACGCATACGCATATAAACAGTACCAGTACCCACGCCGTTCTCGCTCCATGCAAGCACGCCCGGTGTGCGAGCGAAGAGCATAGGCAGCTCCTTGCCAGAGGTGGCGAAGCGTTCAAGCTCAGGCTTATTGATGTTTTCTACTGCAAATGGTGAACTCTTCGGGGCTCTTACAGCCTTTACTACCACCTCGTTGAGGTTGTTCACACGGGTAGTGTCGAGCTTGTTCTGCTCGCCAGCAGCTTGCGAAGGGCAAGTGCACGCAGCAGCCAAGGCTACTCCAATGATTTTCTTCATCTTTTTTAAAGTTGATGTTGTTATCCAATAATAAGACTATAAGGGCTTTTGAAATAAAGAAAACCGTTCGTATCTGTACCTTATCGCTACGCCGGTATTATCCGGATCAGCTCTGAGGGTATGTTCTCAGACGGTAAATATTCCGCCACCCCTTAGTCTACACTATATAAACTGGGTGCAAAGTTAACTAAATTTTGCATATTCAAACAATTTGTTTGTATAATAAACCCTAAAAAATGTGCGTAGCGGGCGGAATATGAAAAATTTGTAGTAAGTTTGCAACACTGAAAAGGCGAGCCAATAAAGGGTTGATGCGCCTTTCGATATTCACACATTATATATAATATAGAACGAAAATGGGGCGTTTGAAACTCATTTTGGCTTTGATAAGCCATTATAAATATGCCATAACCATAATCATCGGCGTGCTCACCGTGGGCTTTGTTGATGAGAATAGCTTCCTGCATCGTTTCCAACTCGAGATGCAAATCAGCGACCTGGAGGAGGAAATAGCGAAGTATAATGCGCAGAACGAAAGCGACCTGAAGAAGCTGAAGGAGATGCGACAGGGTCCGCAAGCGTTTCAGAAGATAGCACGCGAACGCTACTTTATGAAGGCTGACGACGAGGATATTTATGTGCTTAGCGACGACCCCCAACCTGAAAAAGCAAAAGAGTAAATTACAATGAAACAACTAAATACTATACAAAGCGCGCTATTCCTCATCGGAGGCGTATTAATGGTGATAGGAGCTGGCTGCTTCGTCTTTATGTTCGCACAGCAGATTGTATGCTGGATATTCCTTGTCGGAGCATTACTGTTTGCAGCGATGCAGGTGAACCAGGCATACGAAGGACATAACCCAACCATCAAGCGACTCAAGAAGATAATGACCTTCGCCGACATCTTCTTCGTATTGGCTGGTCTGCTCATGGTAGACAGTGCTAACATGTGGCTCAAGGACTACTTCGCCGACACCATTACTTACTTCAACGTAGTTTACAACAAATGGGTGTTGCTATTGCTCGCTGCAGCCATACTCGAGATGTACTCTATGCACCGCATAGCATCGGAGTTGAAGAAAGACGCAGTGGAGGACGAAGCCGACAGTGAAGAGCAGGACGATGCTCCAGCCACAGACAGACAATAAGAAAACAATAAGAACCCAATAAAAACTCAAGATAATGAAGAAGCTACTTTACGCTTTACTCTGTATAATAGCATTGGCATCATGCTCCAGCTCGTACAACATACAAGGCTCCTCGAACGTGTCCACACTCGATGGTCGTATGCTCTACTTGAAGGTGCTAAGCAATAACGACTTCAAGAAGATTGACTCCTGCGATGTCGTACACGGACAGTTTCAGTTCAGCGGAACGTTCGACACCGTGCGCCTCGCCAATATCTTCATGGACGACGAGAGCATACTGCCACTCGTAATCGAAAGTGGCGACATCACTATAAAGCTCGACAACACACAGCAGAATGTGAGTGGCACACCGCTCAACGACGAGCTCTTTAAGTTCTTCAACAAGTACAACCAGCTGAAAAATCAGGAAGCCGAACTGCTGCACACTCACGACCGCGCCATCATGGACGGTAGCGATATGGAGGCAGTGACACGCCACATCAACGCCGAGGCAGTGCGACTCATGGCAGAAGAGGACAAGCTCGTCACAACATTCGTCACCGAGAACTTCGACAATGTGCTTGGTCCGGGCGTGTTCTTCATGATGACCATCGGCTATCGCTATCCCGAACTCACACCGTGGATAGAGGATATCATGAGCAAAGCCACCGACAAGTTCAAGAACGACCCATACGTGAAGGACTACTATCAGAAGGCTCTGGAGAACCAAGCCATTATGAACGGCATGAAAGAAGTGAACAATGCGCCTGCCGACGCTGCTACCGTTCCTTCGATGCCCGACGGACCGACACCGAACGAGCTGGCACAGCCCGCTGCCAGCGAATAGCATACGCTAACAACGATCAGTAACTATATCTAAGAAATATGAAGACATTAGTATTTGGTGGTAAGCTTGTCAACGAGGGAGCTACGCGCGTAGCCTCCGTCGTTGTCGACGGCGACACCATTACAGACATTATAGAAGGTACAGAAACACCTCGTGGCGACTACGACAGCATCGTAGATGCCACGGGGTGTTTTGTTATGCCCGGAGTGATCGACTGTCATGTACACTTCCGCGACCCCGGACTGACCGAGAAGGCGGACATGGAGACCGAGAGTCGTGCTGCGGCTTACGGCGGTGTCACCACCTATTTCGATATGCCGAACACCAAGCCACAGACCACAACCGAGGAAACACTCAACGCTAAGTTTGAGGACGCAGCCACAAAGTCGCACGTCAACTACAGCTTCTTCATCGGAGCTACAAACGACAACATCGACTGCGTCACCGGTATCGACCCACACCGCGTGCCGGGCATCAAACTCTTCATGGGTTCGTCTACGGGCAACATGCTCGTCGACAGACAGGACGTGCTACACGAACTGTTCAGCAAGGCGACACTGCCACTGATGGCTCACTGCGAGGATACCGACATCATCAACCGCAATATGAAGCACGCACAGGAGCAGTATGGCGACGACCCCGCCGTTGAGCACCACCCGGAGATACGCTCCGAGGCTGCGTGCTACGAGTCGACAAAGCGCGCCGTAGACCTCGCTGAGCAGACAGGTGCACGTCTGCATGTGGCACACATGACCACAGCACGCGAGCTGGAGCTGTTCGGCTCTTCGCCACGCATCACGGCAGAGGCAGTCGTCGCTCACCTCGTATTCACACAGGACGACTACGCTCGCCTCGGCACACGCATAAAGTGCAACCCTGCCATCAAGACCGCTGCCGACCGCGACGCACTGCGCCACGCTCTCACCGACGGACGCATAACAACTATCGGCACCGACCACGCACCTCATCTGCTGAAGGACAAGGAGGGCGGATGTGCACGCGCTGCTTCGGGTATGCCTATGGTGCAGTTCTCGCTTGTCACAATGCTCGAACTTGTGGACGAAGGTGTGCTCAGCATGGAGCGCCTCGTCACACTGATGGCGCACAACCCAGCTACGCTCTTCGAGGTGTCGAAGCGTGGCTTTGTGCGCAAGGGCTACAAGGCAGACCTCGTCATCGTGAAGCCCGACGCTCCGTGGACCGTAACGCCGGAGACGATACAGAGCAAGTGCGGCTGGAGTCCAATGGAGGGTCATACCTATCAGTGGCAGGTGCGCACCACGATGTGCAACGGACAGATTATATATAACAACTGGGCGTTCGATGCGTCGAGCCGTGGCGAGGCGGTGCGCTTTAGAGAGTAGACCGATGATGCTGCAATACACCGATTATAACATCTCCACCCTGCGTCCGTACATCAACTGGCTCTACTTCTACTTCGCCTGGGGGCTCTCGGGCAAGCCGCAGGAGGCTAAGGACCGAATGCGGGCGGAGGCAGAAAATATGCTCGACAGCTTTGAGACGCGCTACCAGACACACGCTGCCGTAGGCCTGTTCGAGGCTAACAGCGACGGCGACGACATACTCATCGGCGATGTGCGGCTGCCTATGCTGCGTCAGCAACATCCCACACGTGAGGGCGAGCCGAACCTATCGCTTGCCGACTTCATCCGTCCGCAGGCTTCGGGCGTGACAGACCGCATCGGAGTGTTCGCCACTACGGTCGACCTGGCGTTGGAGCACGACTTCCTTACCGACGACTATCAGCGTATGCTGGCGCAGACGCTTGCCGACCGACTCGCCGAGGCTACGGCGGAGGTGCTTCACATGGAGGTACGTCGCTCGCTATGGGGATATGCACCCGACGAAAATCTGTCTGTAGCCGAACTCCTGCGCGAGGATTTTCAAGGCATACGTCCGGCTGTGGGCTATCCGTCGATGCCCGACACGAGTGTCAACTTCATCATCGACCGGCTCATCAACCTCAAGCAGATTGGCATCCGACTAACCGAGAGTGGTGCCATGAAGCCCCACGCATCGGTGTCCGGACTGATGTTCGCCCACCCGAAGGCGCATTACTTCGAGTTGGGGCGCATCGGCGAAGACCAGTTGCGCGACTATGCGCACCGTCGCGGACTGCCCGTGGAGCTCATACGCAGGTTTTTGAAATAGATGAAAACTCTGTAACAACACTATCGCAAGTTTATAAGAAACGTTTTCGTTAAGCCAAATGAGCAGAACCGAGCTTGCTCGAGTTATGCCATGGCGAGAAAACGTGCCATAAAATGGAACATAATGATTGCAAGGATATCAATACTCATACTGCTGCTCACGCTGCTGCCCGACCTGTACATATACCGACGCTATCTGCGCTGGCGCTTCGACATGACGCTATGGATGCGTCTGTTGTGGTGGGTGCCGGGAGCCGCTATGATAGCATGTACCGCAGCCTATTCAATGATGCGCAACTTTGCGCCCGATAACCTCACGCTCTTCAACGTGTATCTGTTCATGCTCGGGTTGCTCATCGTGCCGAAGGTGGTCTTCACCTTGTCGTCGCTCGCCGGACTGGCTGTTAAGCGACTGCTGAAGTTGCGCACCAACTGGGGCAACCACACCGGACTGGTGCTTGTGCTCGGATGGTTCTACGTGCTGTTCATGGGTACGATGGTGGGTCCCGACCAACTGCACGTGAAGCGCGTTACGCTCGAGTTCGACAGTCTGCCGAAAGCCTTCGACGGCTATCGCATCGTGCAGCTCTCGGACATGCACCTCGGCTCGATGAAGCAGGAGTTTGCTCAGCGCATGGTGGCACAGGTGAACGAGCTACATCCCGATGCCATTCTCTTCACAGGCGACTTACAGAATATGCGCCCACAGGAGTTGGTGCGTCATGCGCCCACGTTGGTTCATCTGCATCCGGTCGACGGTATCTTCTCCGTGCTTGGCAATCACGACTATGCCGACTATGTGAAGACAGCCACGGCGGAGCAGAAGCGCAGTATGGAGCGTATGACACGTTCGTTCGAGGCTTCGCTCAACTGGGACTTGCTGCTCAACGAGCGTCGCATCTTGCGCCGCGGAGCCGACTCGATTGTGATAGCCGGAACGGAGAACGACGGTCGTCCGCCGTTCCCCTGCAAAGCCGACTATCGCAAGGCACTGCACGGCATATCGCCCGAATCGTTCGTCATTATGATGCAGCACGACCCGTCGGCATGGCGCCGCCACATACTGCCACAATGCACAGCGCAGCTAACGCTGAGCGGACACACCCACGGCGGACAGTTGTCGCTCTTTGGCTGGCGACCCACAAGTCTTGTCAACAGCGAGGATGCCGGACTGTATAGCGAGGGCAAACGCTTCCTCTTTGTGTCTACGGGCGTGGGAGGTTTCCTGCCGTTCCGCTTCCACATGAAACCGGAGATTGTGGAAATCACGTTAAAAGTAAAAAAGTAAAAAGGTAAAAAGCAATGAAATATCTGTATCGTATATATCAGCTCTTGATAGCTCTCCCCTTGATAGCTATCTACACCCTCATCACCAGCTTGATGGTTATAATCGGTTGCACCTTAGGCAACGGTCACTTCTGGGGCTACTACCCCGGCAAGTGGTGGGCGCAGTTCATCATACGCATACTCCTGCTGCCGGTGAAGGTGGAGGGACGCGAGAACCTCGTGAAGGGACAGTCGTATGTGTTCGTAGCCAACCATCAGGGAGCGTTCGACATCTTCCTCATCTACGGCTTCCTCTCGCGCAACTTCAAGTGGATGATGAAGCGCCAGCTACGCCAGATGCCGTTCGTTGGCAAGGCGTGCGAGTCGGCTCACCACATCTTCGTCGACAAGCGTGGCGCAAGCAAGATACGCGAGACCTACGACCGCGCTCGACAGACGCTGCAGGGTGGTATGTCGCTCGTGGTGTTCCCCGAGGGGGCACGCTCGTTCACAGGACACATGGGTGTATTCAAGCGCGGAGCCTTCATGCTCGCCGACGACATCGAACTGCCCGTTGTGCCGCTCACCATCAATGGCTCGTTCGACATCATGCCACGCACTCGCGATATGAAGTGGGTGGTTTGGCATCCGCTCCGCCTCACCATACACAAGCCGATACTGCCTGTTGGCAAGGGTACGGACAACATCAAGTATCTTGAGCAGGAGAGCTACAAGGTGGTGATGGGCGGACTGGAGGAGCAATATCAGGGCTTTGTGGAGAACCCCGACCAGTAAAACTCCCGAAAACACGTTTTTTAACGCTACGGCGGCACTCGTATCGAATACATTTAGTATATTTGCATATTAGTTGACGAGTTACAAGTTACGAGTTGACGAGTTGACAATGTAAAACCATTCAATAGCAAAACAATGAACAAAAGCGATAGTATAGTAATCATACCGACATATAACGAGAAGGAGAACATCGAGAAGATCATACGCGCGGTGTTCTCACTTGAGAAGTGTTTCCACATCCTCGTCATCGACGACGGTAGTCCCGACGGCACTGCAGCCATCGTGAAGCACCTCATCAGTGATGAGTTCGGCGACCGCCTCTTCATCCTCGAGCGCAGCGGCAAGTTGGGTCTTGGCACGGCGTACATCACAGGCTTCAAGTGGGCGCTTGAGCACGGCTACGACTACATCTTCGAGATGGATGCCGACTTCTCTCACGACCCCAACGACCTGCCACGCCTCTACAGTGCTTGTCACGACGAGGGCTACGACGTGGCTATCGGCTCGCGCTACGTGAGTGGCGTAAACGTTGTCAACTGGCCTATCGGTCGCGTGCTGATGAGCTACTTCGCGTCGAAGTACGTGCGTATGGTTACGGGCTTCAAGGTGCACGACACCACAGCCGGCTTCAAGTGCTACCGTCGTTGCGTGCTCTCTTCTATCGACCTCGACAAGGTGCGCTTCAAGGGCTACGGCTTCCAGATAGAGATGAAGTTCACGGCTTACAAGATGGGCTACAAGATAAAGGAGGTGCCGGTCATCTTCGTCAACCGTCGCGAGGGTGTCAGCAAGATGAGCGGTGGTATCTTCGGCGAGGCGTTCTTCGGCGTGATGCGACTCAGATGGGACGGCTGGTTCAGAAAGTATCCTGAGGCGAAGCACTAAACTACCCACCCGATTCTATGGAAATAAGAAACATCAGCAACATTTATACAGCCCTGCCACAGTGCGGGGCTTTTTTGAAAGTTATCAGCGACGAGTCGGTGAGACACGTATTCCTCGGTGGACTACTTGCCTCATCGGCTCCTGTGTTTTTCTCCGCCGTAGCCGAACGCTTAAATTCAAAACTCAAAACTCAAAATTCTTGCTCTGGCAAGCGTCTCTTCGAGCCGAGCGCAAAATTCAACACTCTCACTGCCGTTTTCATCCTTCAAGACAACGACGAGGCAGGCTACTTCTATCACGACCTGACGCAGATACTCGGCACCGACAACGTGCTCTTCTTCCCGTCGTCCTACCGTCGTGCGGTGAAGTACGGACAGCGCGACGCAGCCAACGAGATATTGCGCACCGAGACGTTGAGTCGTCTTGCGGCTCTTACCTCTGTCGACACGCAGAAGGCATCAACGGGCAAGGACGCAGGCAAGAAAGCAGACAGTGCTGCTGAAGCTCTCTACGTTGTGACCTGCCCCGAAGCGCTCAGCGAACTTGTCGTGTCGAAGCGCCGCCTCGACGAGCGCACCATCAACATCGCTGTTGGCGACATCATCGACTTTGCCGACCTCGGACGCCAGATGCGCGAGTTCGGCTTCAAGGAGGTCGACTATGTCTACGAGCCTGGTCAGTTCGCAATGCGTGGCAGCATCATCGATGTCTATTCCTACTCGTCGGAGCTGCCGTTCCGCATCGACTTCTTCGGCGACGAGGTGGACACCATACGCACGTTCGAGGTAGCCGATCAGCTCTCGAAGGACGCGAAGCAGCAGGTGCGCATCGTGCCCGAACTGGCGCAGCTCACCGAGGAGAAGCAGCCGTTCACGTCGCTACTGCCAGACGACGCGCTGCTCGTGATGAAAGACCGCCTCTATCTCTGTTCTACCATCGAGCAGATATACAACGACGGCTTTTCGCAGCAAGCCATGACCGAACGTTTGGAGGGTGCTACGGAGGTGGAGCAGCAGCAGATAATGCGCGATATGCGTAAGGAGAACAACCTCGTGTCGCCCACGCGCTTCCGCGAGGAGATATGCCGCTTCCGCCTCGTGGAGTTCGGCGCAAAGCCTTCGGACACACCGCAGGTGTCCATCGAGTTCCACATCTCGCCGCAACCGCTCTTCCACAAGAACTTCAGTCTGCTCACCCAGACCCTCGACGATTATCTTCTGCAGGGCTACCAGCTCTACATCCTCGCCGACTCGGAGAAGCAGACGCAGCGCCTGCGCGATATTTTTGACAGTGAGGAGTTGCAACAGATGCGCAGGAATTCTCAACACATCAACACCTCAACACCTCAACACCTCAACATTCAACATTCAACCCTCCCCTTCACTCCCGTCAACCGCACTCTGCACGAGGGCTTCGCCGACAACGACCTGCGTCTGTGCTTCTTCACCGACCATCAGATATTCGACCGTTTCCACAAGTACAACCTGAAGTCGGACGCTGCCCGAACGGGCAAGATGGCACTCACGATGAAGGAGCTGCAAGAGATGGAACCCGGCGACTTCATCGTGCACGTCGACTTCGGCATCGGCAAGTTCGGCGGCTTGGTGCGCGTGCCTGTCGGCGACTCCTACCAGGAGATGATACGCCTCTACTATCAGCGTGGCGACATCGTCGACGTGTCTATCCACTCGCTCTACAAGATATCAAAGTACCGCCGCAGCGACACGGGCGAACCGCCCCGACTCAGCACGCTCGGCACCGGCGCATGGGAGAAGCTGAAGGAGCGCACGAAGAAGCGCATCAAGGACATTGCGCGCGACCTCATCAAGCTCTACGCCAAGCGTCGCCACGAGAAGGGCTTCGCCTATTCTGCCGACTCCTATCTGCAGCACGAGCTTGAGGCATCGTTCCTCTACGAGGACACGCCCGACCAGCAGCGTGCCACGCACGACGTGAAGACCGACATGGAGTCAGCCCGACCGATGGATCGCCTGGTGTGTGGCGACGTGGGCTTCGGCAAGACCGAGGTGGCTATACGCGCGGCGTTCAAGGCGGCGTGCGACTCGAAGCAGGTGGCAGTGCTCGTGCCCACAACGGTGCTCGCCTTCCAACACTACAAGACGTTCTCAGACCGTCTGAAGGGTATGCCGGTGCGTGTCGACTACCTCTCGCGTGCCCGCACGGCGAAGCAGACGCGCGAGGTGCTTGCCGACCTCAAGGCGGGCAAGATAGACATACTCGTCGGCACGCACAAGCTGATAGGAAAGGCTGTGGAGTGGCACGACCTCGGACTGCTCATCATCGACGAGGAACAGAAGTTCGGCGTCTCTACAAAGGAGAAGCTGCGCACGCTGAAGACCAACGTCGACACGCTCACCATGTCGGCTACGCCGATACCGCGCACGCTCCAGTTCTCGCTGATGGGTGCACGCGATATGAGCATCATGCGCACACCGCCGCCCAACCGCTACCCCGTGCAGACCGAACTGGGCGTGTACGGACATGAGATAATAGCCGACGCCATCAACTTCGAGATGTCGCGCAACGGACAGGTGTTCTTCGTGAACGACCGCATCAGCAACCTGCCCGAGATTGCTGCGCTCATAAAGAAATACGTGCCCGACGCGCGTGTGGCTATCGGACACGGACAGATGTCGCCCGAGGAGCTTGAGAAGATTCTTATCGGCTTCATGAACTACGACTACGACGTGCTGCTCTCTACGACCATCGTCGAGAACGGCATCGACATAAGCAACGCCAACACCATCATCATCAACGACGCCCACCGCTTCGGACTCTCCGACCTTCACCAGATGCGCGGTCGCGTGGGACGTTCCAATCGCAAGGCGTTCTGCTACCTGCTTGCGCCGCCTAAGTCGGTGCTCACGCCCGAGGCACGACGCCGCCTCGAGGCTTTGGAGAACTTCTCTGAACTGGGCAGCGGCTTCAACCTCGCCATGCAAGACCTCGACATCCGCGGTGCGGGCAACCTGCTTGGTGCCGAGCAGAGCGGATTCATGGAGGACCTGGGCTACGAGACGTATCAGAAGATACTCAACCAGGCGGTCACCGAACTGAAGAACGACGAGTTTGCCGACATGTACGCCGAGGAAATGGCTGCAGGCAACAACCTCACGGGCGATGCTTTCGTAGAGGACTGCGCCGTGGAGAGCGACCTCGAGATGTACTTCCCCGATACCTATGTGCCGGGCAGCGCAGAGCGTATGCTGCTCTACCGCGAGCTCGACAACATCGACAACGACGACGAGCTCGACGCCTACCGCCAGCGACTCATCGACCGCTTCGGTGCCATACCGCACGAGGGCGAGGAACTACTGCAGGTGGTGGCGCTGCGCCGCTACGGCAAGAGCCTCGGCTGCGAGAAGATAATACTCAAACAGGGACGTATGCAGATGCAGTTCGTCAGCAACCCCAACTCTGCCTACTACCGCAGTGCCACCTTCGGCAAGGCGCTCGACTTCATCGCTGCCAACGCACGCCGCTGCAACCTCAAGGAGGTGAACGGCAAACGCTCAATGGTGGTGAGCGGTGTGCCGACCGTGGGCGAGGCGGTGAAAGTGCTTTTAAAAGTAAAAAGCCCCTCCCAACCCTCAAGCCCCTCCCAACCCTCCCCGTCGGGGAGGGCTTAGAAAGGCTTAAGAAGGCTTAGCTCGGCTTAGTAAGAAGGCTTAAAAAGGCCTAAGAAGGCTTAGCAAGAAGGCCAAGAAAGCCCTAAGAAGTCTTAGTTAGCAATGGCTTAGAAAGGCCTAAGAAGGCTTAGCTCGGCTTAGCAAGAAGGCTAAGAAAGCCCTAAGAAGTCTTAGTTAGCAATGGCTTAGAAAGGCTTAAGAAGGCTTAGTTCGGCTTAGTAAGTAACAACAACAACCACAATATGACAACCCTTCTCCTTGTGCGCCACGGCGAGACCGTCGACAATGTGCGCCAGATTATGCAGGGGCAGACTCAAGGCGAGCTGACCCCGAACGGCATCGAGCAGGCACGCGCCCTCGCTGCCGAGCTGAAAGACACGCCCATCGACGTGTTCGTGTCGAGCGACCTAAAGCGCGCTTTCGACACGTGTGTGATACTGGCGGCTGCGCACGGCGTGTCGCCCGACGCCATCGTGCAGATAAAGCTGCTGCGCGAGCGCGACTGGGGCAGCTTCACAGGCAGATATATCCCCGACCTAAAGGATGCTCGGTGGACCGACGACATCGAGTCGCTCGACGCTCTGAGGGCGCGTGCCGCTGCGTTCCTGCAGTTCTTGAGGGATAATTATGAGGGAAAAACCGTGCTTGCCGTGGGACACGGCATAACGAATAAGGCGATAAGAAGCGTGCACAACGGCACGCCGATGAACGAAACGCCACGCATGGCAAACGCCGAAGTGGTCACGATGCAGCTATAAAAAGCGTTGTTGCACACCCCTGAGCGTACCATTTTTGAGTACTACCGCAGCAGTACTGGAGTAATCTCACCACAGTACTGGAGTAATCTCGCTGCTAAACTGGAGTAATCTTTCTGCGAGTACTGGAGTACTACCGCAACAAGTACTGGTAAGAGTAAAAAAGTAAAAGAGTAGGAGGAGGATGTGTCAAAACTCAATTAGTGCGGGCTGAAAGCCCAACAATCACATAGCCCAGGGCAGCGCCCTGGGTATTTAGTGTATATATTGAGTAGTGCGCCCTGTAAGGGCAACACCTTAATAATTAAGCTTTTGCCCTTACAGGGCGTATGGTTGATGTGTGGCATGTTTACCCAGGGCGTTGCCCTGGGCTATGTGGTGCTGCCCCTTCGGGGCGTACCGCTTGCGACTTTTGACACACCTCCACGCAGCCTGATTTAAGAGTAAAAGAGTAAAAAGGCACTTTTGCCTCTTTACTTTCTGAGCAATTCGCGTGCGAACTCGATGATAGTATCCTCACCGCGCAGCCAGTCGGCTTCTTTCAACGCAACATTATGGTCGGGCTCTATGCCGAACTCCGTTGAGTTCTTATCCTTGTCGTACATAGGGCAGGCAGAGAAGCGCACGCTCCAGCCGTTAGGCAGTTCGGTAGAGTAGGGCATACCCGCTCCACCGCCTGTGCGGTCGCCCACGACGGTCACGCTCGGGCAGCAGCGCATGTACTTCACGAACTCGTTGGCTGCGCTATATACCGCGCGGTTGGTCAGCACCACCACCCGTTTCTGCCATCTGATGCCTTTCGACGGCTTCAGGTGTTGGCTCTTCATCTCCGAGAACGCCGTGTGCGCTTTTCCCGTTTTGTGCTGCATGTAGCCCACCAACAGTCGCTCGTTGGTGAAGCGTGCCGCCAACTGTTCTGCAGCCGTGAGCTGTCCGCCGCCGTTGTCGCGCAGGTCGATGATCAGTCCGTTGCACGGTGCGAGGTAGAGCATTATATTGTCGAGGTTGCCCTCGCCGAAGTTGTATGCGAAGGTAGCGCAGCGTATGTATCCAGTGTTGTCGTCGAGCACGCGGTAGCGCAGTCCGGCAGCGATGCGGTAGTCGGTGCCGAGATACTTCGAGAGCAGCGTGTCGCTCACGTTCGACGGGTAGTCCTCGTGCCACGACCAGTTGCGTGCCACGTCCCACGCCGAGTACATGTTCACGTGTCCGTCGCGCAGCTCGCCGAGCATATTGCCTAACACCTCGAACAGCTGTCCCGTCGTCATGTCGTCGGCTATCTGTCGGCTGTATCGCTCGTGCACCTCGTCCCAGTCGAGTCCGTACTGCTCGTGCTTGTAGTCGAAGAAGCAGTAGTGTTCGTCGATGGCACGCCACAGAGCCTCGAAGTTGCCGCGCGGATTGTCGGCATACTCCGTTTCGTCGACGCACGCTGTGGTCAGCAGCAGTAGCGATGCAAACAGTATAGTGATTATTCTTCTCATTCGCATTTGTTTTTATTGTTATACTCTTTAGGAGGGTATGGCATCCTGTCATAATTCTTTAGGAGGGTATGGCATCTTGCCATACCCACTCCGCCCTCTGAACATTCTAAAGGGGGTGCAGCGGTCTCCGCTGCACCAACCGAGATAGTATCGCCATCTTCCCACAGGTTTCATGGGAGTTTGGTTGCGTAAGTCCTCCCACGGATTTCACGGATTTGCACAGATGGCTTGGTTGCGTCGGTCCTCCCACAGAATTCACAGAATTCACAGAAGTTTTGTTGCGTTAATTCGCCCACGGAATTCACAGAAGTTTGGGGGTGCTGTTGGCTGCGTGGGTATGGCAGGATGCCATACCCTCCTACATCTGTGTAAATCCGTGCTATCTGTTGGAGACTCTTCTCTGCAAGAAACTTCTGTGCTTTCCGTGGGTTCTGTGTGAATATAATCTCCCACGGATTTCACAGATCAACACAGATGGTTGGTTGCGTTAATTCGCCCACGGATTTCACAGAATTCACAGAAGTTTGGGGGTGCTGTTGGCTGCGTGGATACGGCAGGATGCCATACCCTCCTACATCTGTGCGCATCTGTGCTATCTGTGGGAGCCACTTCTCAGCCAGAAGGTTCTGTGCTTTCCGTGCGTTCTGTGGGAATATAGTCTCCCACGGATTTCACAGATCAACACAGATGGTTGGTTGCGTTAATTCGCCCACGGAATTCACAGAATTCACAGAAGTTTGGGGGTGCTGTTGGCAGCGTGGGTATGGCAGGATGCCATACCCTCCTAATCTGTGCGCATCCGTGCGCATCTGTGGGAGCCACTTCTCAGCCAGAAGGTTCCGTGTGTTCTGTGCGTTCTGTGGGAGGTACTTCTCAACCAGAAGAGTGAGTTCCGTGGGCGACTACAGTTTCTCGATGCGGAAGCGTCTGACGATGCCGAGGACGAGAGCATGAGTGTAGGTGTGCTGCTTGAGGTTGTTCACGCTTGCCTGGCGCCAGTCGCCGAGGTAGCCGATGCGCCACGTGGTGTGCAGCGCACGGAAGTCGAGCGTGAGCATCTGTCGGAGCGACGGCGTGGAGGCGATAGTCGTAGGCACGCAGTTGTGGTCGTAGTTGCCACGTGAGAAAATCTCGTAGTACGATTGCCCGTAGTTGGGCGAGAACATCAGACCGCAGAGCGGAGCCGATGCCTCGTAGTGCAGTGTGAACGGTCGTTGTTGGCGGCGAAACAGTCGGAAGTCGAAGTCGGCAGCCACGGTAGGCTTCAGCTGCAGTGCCAGTCGTGCCTGTGCCGGGTTGTTGCTGCCCCGTGTGTTATACAGAAAGCCCACGCTCAGCTCCGCGGTGCCACCGGCGAGCAGTCGCAGATGACAACTGCCCACGGGCATCTGCCACTTGCGCAGCAGCGAGTAGGCAAAGGTGTATCCGCCCCCTATCTCGCCCCCATTGCCCGAGCGGTTGTCGGCTGTGGCGATGCTGCCCTCGTGCAGCAATTGGTGCACGAGGCAGGTGGAGTCCTTTTCGCGGCGCGTGTGCGACAGGAAGCGTAGGTCGGTGCCGCGGTATTTCTCCGGCGAGAGGTAGGTGTCGAGAATGTCGGTGTAGCCGATGCCCAACATAAGAGCATTCTCCCTTAGGGGGTGCAGTTGTCTCAACTGCACCGACGTATCTGTATTTAAGTAATCTGGTGCAGTTGAGACAACTGCACCCCCTGAGGCAGCACCCCCTGAGGTACACCATAGCATGGTGAGCAATAGACTACAGATCCTCATGCTCGGTGAAAATATTAAGTTGTCCGGTCATTTCGTCAATCACCTGCTGCTGACTCTTGCCAGCATCAGGGTCGAGGTTTACCTCTTCAGCTTCCTCCTCGTTCTCCTCCGCTTCAGGTTCGGGGAAGCGTGTTGGTTCCAGCTCCTTCACCCCCTGCACGTCGAACGTGGTGACACGCTTGCCCTTCGCCTTGAAACCCTTCACGGCGATAAACTCCTCCGCGTCTATCTCCAACGACGGGCGTTGCGTCTCAGAGCCGTCAGGCGCAGTGGTCGGTGCGAAGTCGACCTCTATGCGTGGGAACGGCGTGTCGGTGAGCAGCAGTAGCTCGCTCTTCGAGTTCTCGCCGATGTAGTTCTGCCAGCGTTTCGTCGCCTCCATGCGGAAGCGTTTTAGGTAGAGGTTGTTGGCGTTGTCTGCATCGAACAGGGCTGCTGTCCACACCTTGTCAGGGTCCCACTTCTCGATGAGCTTTATGTTGTCCTCATAGTGGTTGTTGGCGTCGAATGTAGAGATGTAGAAGTTGCCGTCGTCGAGCACCACGAGTATAGAGTCGTCGTCGAAGAACTCGCCCAAGAGTCGTCCGTGCTCGTCGTAGTTGAGTCGGTTCACGTCCGGGTCGTACCACACCTTTCTGCCACCAAGCGTGGAGTGGCCGTGACTCTTCAGTCCGATGCGGTGGATAGGGTTGCGTGTGAGCAGGTTGCCCTTCGAGGCGCGTCCCTTGATGGCGATTTCGGAGAAGTCCTTCTCGATGAAGATGCGCTTCAGGCGTGGGTTCGCCTCCAATGTCACCTTTATCACCTCCGCCTCGCCGTTCGGGTTGGCGGTGAAGTAGAGTATGCGTGAGCCGGCAGTGCCCTGCGTGCAGTCGTACTCGCGACCGGCAGTCATCGTCGGCACGAAGAAACGCTTGATGTATGCTGCGCCAGCCTTGCCGTCGCGGTACACCACATTATATATAGTGCGCTTGTCGTTCTTCTTGAATACCTGCACGTGCAGGATGTTCTTGCCCACGAATATCTTGTCCGCAGCGTGCACCATCTTGTACTTACCATCCTTGAAGAACACGATGATGTCGTCGATGTCCGAGCAGTTGCACACGAACTCGTCCTTCTTCAGACCCGTGCCGATGAATCCCTCGGCGCGGTTGATGTATAGCTTCTGGTTCGCCTCCACCACCTTCGAAGCCTCGATGGTGTCGAAGTTGCGTATCTCGGTGCGGCGCGGATGGTCCTTGCCGTACTTCTCGCGCAGAAACTCGAACCAGTGTATCGTCACGTCGGTCATGTGCGCAAGGTCGTACTCTATCTCAGTCAGCTCCGCCTTGATGCGCGCTATCAGCTCGTCAGCCTTATCCTTATTATATTTAAGTATGCGCTGCATCTTTATTTCGAGCAGGCGCAGTATGTCGTCGCGTGTTATTTCGCGGTGGAACGAGTACTCGAAGTCCTGCACGCGGAACACCTGCGTCTTGAACGGCTCCAGCTTCGAGTCGATGAAGTCGACCACCTCGTCCTGCGACTTCGCCTGCTCGAACTTCTTCTCCTTGTAGATGCGCTCCTCGATGAAGATGCGCTCGAGCGACGAGAAGAACAACTGCTCCTCCAGCTCCGACTGGCGTATCTGCAACTCGCGGCGCAGCAGACCCATGGTGGAGTCGGTGGAGTGGCGCAGCACGTCGCTCACGGTGAGGAAGCACGGCTTGTTGTCCTCTATCACGCAGCAGTTGGGCGATATGTTTATCTCGCAGTCGGAGAAGGCGTAGAGCGCGTCGATCGTCTTGTCGGACGATACGCCCGGCGCCAGGTGCACCTGTATCTCCACCTCGGCAGCCGTGTTGTCGTCAACCTTCTTCGCCTTTATCTTGCCCTTCTCGATAGCCTTCAGGATAGAGTCGATGAGCGTAGACGTGGTTTTCGAGAACGGTATCTCGCGGATGACGATAGTCTTCTGGTCGAGCTTCTCTATCTTCGCACGCACCTTTACGGTGCCGCCACGCTGTCCGTCGTTGTACTTCGCCACGTCGATAGAACCGCCCGTGGGGAAGTCGGGGTAGAGGTGGAACTCCTCGCCACGCAGGTAGGCGATGGCAGCATCGCATATCTCCACGAGGTTATGCGGCAGGATTTTCGAGCTCAGACCCACGGCAATGCCCTCCGCGCCCTGCGCTAACAGGAGCGGAAACTTCGCCGGCAGCGTAATCGGTTCCTTGTTGCGTCCGTCGTAGGAGAGCTGCCAATCGGTGGTCTTAGGGTTGAACACCACGTCGAGCGCGAACTTCGAGAGTCGTGCCTCGATGTATCGCGGTGCAGCCGCACGGTCGCCCGTGAGGATGTTGCCCCAGTTGCCCTGGCAGTCGACGAGCAAGTCCTTCTGTCCCATCTGCACAAGAGCGTCGCCGATGGAAGCGTCGCCGTGAGGGTGAAACTGCATGGTATGTCCCACGATGTTAGCCACCTTGTTGAAACGGCCGTCGTCCATGCGCTTCATCGAGTGGAGTATGCGTCGTTGCACAGGCTTCAAACCGTCCTCGATATGAGGCACGGCACGCTCTAAGATTACGTATGAGGCGTAATCCAGAAACCAGTTTTGGTACATACCACTGAGGTGATGCACTGCTGAAGCGTCGAAACGGTTGACAGGTTTGTAGTCGGAGTGATCGCTTGGCATGATGTCTTTTTTCTCGTCGTCCATGTTTTTTATTTTTTTAGTTGACAAGTGTACGAGTAAACGGGTACACGAGTGGATAAGTTGACAAGTAGACGAGTAAACGAGTGTACAAGGCGTCTATTTTTGTTCAAAAATCTTGTCAACACGCAAAAGTACAAAAAAAAAAACAATTATTGAGTTATGCTCCCGTCTTTTTGTCAAAAATGCCGTATTTACGAGGGTTTTTGCGTCCTATGACACAACGAAATGGGGGGGGGTAAATGCGCTTCTGCAATAAAATATTAATAGGGGTAAGGTGAAAAATTAAGTCTAAAAATTAGGTTTAATTGAAAAAATAGTTTAACTTTGGAGCCGTGACATAACTATTTTTAGTTATAATTGATGAAATAGAGTTGTTATAATGAAAATCAATGCGGTTTTCGACATGCTGAAAACTTGTCGGGACGGCAATTTTTAAAACTATCAATAAAAACAACGTGACTAAGACAACAAAAAACTGGCTTTACGCTATATTTTTGATGATTGCGGTGCTTTTCCCGCAAATCAGCAGGGCTCAGATATTCGAGAGCAAGACTGGTGTGGACACGCTTACATTTGCTGAGCGTATCTCACTGCGCACCAATGCTGTCGATTGGACTTTGCTGACTCCTAATCTGGGTGTAGAATTCGATGTGAAATCGACCAACTGGAACCGCTGGGCTGTTGGACTTACGTTAAAGACAAAGTGGAATACACCAGCAACATTCAAAAACCGAGTTTTCTACAACATCACGGAGGTGCGTGCCGACTTCCGCAACTATTGGCGTACCCGTCAGATAAATAATAAGGTACCCGCGCATACCGGCTTCATCGACCGTCTCTTCTCATGCCGTCGCCGTGTGGTAAAGCATCCGAAGACTACATATTATAGAGGTGCGTACATGTCGTTCAGCGATTTCTCGATAAAGTTTGGCAGAGAAGGACATCAAGGCAAAGCATTATCGGCTGGTATTACATATGGTATAATAAAACCTCTCTACGCTTTCCGCACAGGTAACACCCTCGACCTCGACCTCGGCTTCGATGCAGGCTTCGTAGCAGTCAACTCGGAGAAGTTCACATACAATCGTGCCGACAACTGCTACACACGCACCAAGCAAGGTTCGTGGAAGGTTGTTCCGTTCCCGATGCCCACTGCGGCACGCGTAGGCTTCGTATATCGATTTGGCAGCTATCCAATCACGAAGAAATATCGTTGGCGTTACGATGCCGATGCACAATATCAGTACAGAATTGACAGTATCGCTAACCAGCGCGTTGTTGATGCTATCAATCAGCATAACAGAGACTCTGTTGAGTCTGTTATCTACAAGGAGTTCTGGCAGGTTTACGACTCTGCGGCTGTTGTCAACAGTGCTAAGGCTGACTCGATGCGCATAGTGAACGCTAAGCTAAAGGCAGAGGCTGACCGCAAGCAGGCAGAGATTGATCGCCAAAAGGCTATCGATGAGAAAAAGGAGAAGGAACGCCTGAAAGCCGAAAAGAAAAATAAAGGCAAAAAGGCGGAAGAGAAACCAGAGCCAACCGATGGTGCCGAGGCTACCGAGCCGAATGCAACCACAGAGCCTACTGGGGAACAGACCCCAGTAGAGGGCGAGGCTCCTACAGAGGGAGGAACTCCTACTGAGGAGCAGCAGACCCCTGCAGAAAGTGAAACTACTGCAGAAGAAAACTCAACATCTCAACAGGCAACATCTCAACCGGAATCATCTCAACAGGAAACGAATCAGTCTTCTGCTGAACCAGGAAAGGAGGCAAGCGATGAATAGTAAGAAGTTATTATACACACTCCTTCTTGGAGCAACACTCACCTCATGTACTGAGGTAGAGATTTGTGAAAGAGAACACCCACATACGGGCGATGTTAACTTCACATATACATGGAATAAGCCAGAGGACAAGCCGAAGTTCATGGGTGTGCTCTGCTATCGTGTCGTGGGACAGTGGAAGAAAGTGGCGAAGGTGAATACTGAAGACCTTACACTGACTATTAAGGAATTTCCACCAACAGCGTTTAAGTCGACAATAGAGATTCCGCGCGGCTACTATAAGTTTGCGACATTCCCGCTCGACAATCCATCCATCGACTACTCGGAGCTTGAGCAGTTCATTGAAAAGGATGCTGCCGACTACCCGTTGCAGAACGTAGGCTTGAGCTATAAGGTGTATGACATAAAAGATCCAGAGCTCAACAAGCCATTAGCTTGGCAAGACTTCAACCCGTATGCGAAGTACATACAGCCCGATGTGGAGCCACTCTATTACGACTCAACAACAGTGCAACAAGTACGCGCCGACCGTCAGACAACCTTCGAGTTCAAACCGAAGATACTCTCGCAGAATATAGACATCAACTTCAACATCGTAAAGAATACGGATGAGGTGGAGTTTAAGGTGACGGAGGTATGGGCAGAGATAAGCGGCGTGCCTACTTATATAAAGATGAACACAGGCTATCTTGACATAACCAAAACAAGCAAGATGTTGTTCAAGACCGACATCAAGCCGAACAACCCGGACGACAATGGCAACGACACCAACGAGAACAAGCGCATAGCTTGCCACGGCAATATCAATGTGACGGGCGTGGTGAATGTGCAGCGCGCTTACGGAGAGACTTTAGAGGATGTGCGCAAGAAGATATACGGTCCTGGTATAATGCAGGTGGTTATATACACAGAAGTGTACAACCCGAAAACAGGACAGACCTTCCCTCAGAAGTGGCAAGGCATCATAAACCTCTACAACACTCTGAACAAGGCAAAACTGATGACTACGACATCTGATAACAAGTACGTGTACCGCAATGGCGAACACGGAACAATAAACATCAGTGCCGAAATACTTCTTGATGGAAAAACGGTCGGTAACATAGACAAGGGCGGCGACGCTCTCGATCGTTGGATACAAACGGATTCCGATATAAATATCGACATTTAAAAAATAACCTATAAGATGAAACGAACGAAACATATTGTTAACATCTTGACAGCTGCAGTAACACTGCTGCTCACGGCGTCGTGCAATGTCTCTTATCCAGACTTGGACCTACCGCAGGGAGAACCGCCAACAAACGATGAGGATGTCAATATCGACAAGACATCGATTTTGCTATATACCAGTAATCCGGCATACTTCTCGGTAGTGTCCGACACACGTGGCTCTGTGGGCACACGTGGTACGGGTGCGTTCGAACCAATGGAGACCGTGGCATACAACCGCGACAAGTACTTGAATGCTAAATTCCACATCTTCGCATTCCGTGCTTACAACGATGCCGATCCAAACGGCGGACAGGGAGTGCTTACGGAGGAACCCTCTATGTCGAGATACCGCTATGCTCAAGATGCGAGCGGGGGCAACATGGACGAGTACAACACATCGTGTCTGCTCGACGGACCAGAGTACAAATTGGGTATGCCGTTCAAGTTCGAGCCCGACCAGTTTATCGGCACAATGAATGTGCTCACCAAAGACTATCCTGAAGACATCTATTACAGCTCTCGTTATCAGGATGTGGGCTACAACTTCTTCGGTTATTTCGTAGACGATCTTGATTTGAGTAACTATACGCGCGAAAAGGATAAGATAACTTACGACATAGAAATCGACGGCTATCAGGATGTACTCGTGGGCGCAGCCAAGACTCCGCTTACGGAAGCCGACTTCGCCGAAGGTGGTATCTACGAAAAGGCTGCCAGACTGACCGAAGAGGAGAAGCAAAAGATACTAAACACACCTGGTAACTATAGTACGTTTGCGGCACACCGCAACGTGCACCCAGTCGTAAACATGAAGCATCAGCTCACGATGCTGAAGTTCTTTGCTTACCCAGGCGCTTCGTCGGCTAAGGACGTAGTGATAAAGGATATTTCGGTGATGACGCTGACAAAGGGCACACTCACCGTAGCAAGCCGTAACATTGACGACTGTAAGCTCGTGTTCAAACCCGAGAATGCGGTTGATGTGCTGCAAAAGGCGGTGAAACTTGGCGAGTTCCAAAAGGAAACCGATGAATCTGGAGAGACGCACAATGTCTATGGAAAGATTAAACCTGGGTTGAGAGATGAAGGCTATCAGGTAAAATGGAAGGACGAGTGGGCGGACAACGAGGGCCAGGTGGTGCCAGGCGTTACACACGTGCCTACTACAAAGGAGAAGATGGACGAGGCATCCGTCGAGCTCGGTGCCGGTTTGCTCGTAGCTCCGCAGGAGTCGTACGTAGTGACACTCACATACGAATTCCCCGACGGACCTCGTGGTCAGATGAAGGAGCACAAGACAGAATACAAAATCACGCCAGCTAAGAAAGAGGGCGAGCAAGCAAGCTTCGAGAAAGGTCTATTGTATAATGTGAAGATTGGTGTCTACGGCTTAGAGAAGATCCAGATCAGCGGAAGCGTTGACGGATGGGGCAAGGGTGAAGATATTGATATCGACCAGGACAAAAACCCTAACGACCCTGACATCAATGGATATTAAAATAGGAATAATACAATCTTTTATAAATAACTTTTTTATTAATTTAAATTTTTCACGACTATGAAGAAAATGTTTTTCTTTGCATTGGCTGCAGCTGGTATGCTGACAGCATGTTCAAATGAGGACACTCTCGGTGGAAATGGCGAGCAGAACGTATCTGAACAGCAGATCCGTCTCGGTGTTGCTTCGTCTAAGGTTCAGACCCGTGGTACAGGTACCGTAGGTGGCATGACTGACACTGAGAACGTATGGGCAGGCCAGACTCTCTGGGTGTACATGCTCCAGAAGGGTAGCATGGAGCTTGCTTTGTACAAGTCTCCGGCTGTTGGCGCTACAGCAGCTGCTGAAACAGAGGTGTTCAACAACAAGAAGTTTACGGCTCCTACTACAGTTACATCTGGTTTGGCTACTACAGCTGACGGCACTATCGCTTACTACCCAGTTAGCGGCAACTACGACTTCTGGGGTTATCGCGTTGACGATGCTGTGGCAGGTGGTACACCTACTGTAAAGACTGTAAACGACAATGGTGATGAGGTTGCTGCGGATCAGGCTACAAAGCGTGTTGTTGATATCACAATCGATGGTTCACAGGACATCATGGCAGGCAAGGCTGCTCCTTCTAACGATGAGGTTACTGCTCTTGGCGGCTATGCTGACAACTTCTACTCTGCTTATGCAGCACGTAAGGGCGTTCAGCCGAACATCACATTCAACCACCTCCTCACACGTTTCACATTCGAGGTACGTGCAGGATCTAAGGCAACAGCGGGTCTCCCAGCAGGTGGCAATACAGACGCTGTTAAGGTAACTGGTGTTTCTGTAGACTCAAAGACAACTGGTACTCTTACTGTAGCTTACACAGGCGCGACTAAGGAAGCTGCAGACCTCCTTACTTTCACTGGTGCTGCTTCTCCTCTCACTTTGAAGCAACGTTCTACTACAGCAGCAGACAACAACGAAGCACTCGTTGCTCTTGAGCCTGTTTCTTTGACATGGACAGATGATGCTGCAACAATAGGTGATGTTCTTAAGGTAGGCGAGGCCCTCCTCGTTGCTCCTGGTGAGACAGAGTATCCTCTTACAATCGCTCTTTCTCAGGATGTTCTTCAGAAGGTTGGTGAGACTAAGGTGACTATGCCTCTTGAGCAGAAGGCTACTATCAAGATGGACGGTACAAAGACATTTGAGCCGGGTAAGTCTTACAAGGTTACTATCACTGTTTACGGTCTTGAGGACATCAGAGTTACAGCTACTCTCGTACCTTGGGCTGATGGTGGTTCAATCGATATCGACGACGACCGCAATCCGAACGAAGGCACATATACTCCAGCTCCTTAATCAGAGCAACTGATAAGAATCTCTATTTGAGTATGCAACCGCATAAGGGGGCATATATAAAGCGTAGGGGCTTGCCCCTGCAGAAAGGGATTGGAGATATATAAACTCTCTTCCTCGCTGCAAAAGGCGAGGAAGAGACGAGTGTTTCAACAGTCCCAGTGAATAAACGTTTTTTTAGAAAAACAATAAATTCAACAAACAAATGAATAAGCATATATTCTTAATGGGAATGGCTGCTGCCATGTTTATGACCAGCTGCACAAACGAGGACGACCTCGCTGGCGGTAGCAACAATCAGCGACTGAACTCTGATGTGCCTATCGTGCTTTCTGCTGGTCAGCAGGCAAACAAGACCCGCGCAGCGCTCGGCAATGTTGGTGCTGATGGCAGATATGACGGCACATTCGATACACCTGCCGACAAAAACCTCGGCTTCTTCTGTCTTGCTACTGGCAAGATTGCAGCTAAGCAGGAAATTACTTGGCAGGAAGGCATTGACAACCCTAACTTCCTTTGGTTGAAGAATATTCAGGCAAAAGCTGTGACTACTGACGATGCCGACTTAGGCAGGCGTGTTACAAACCTTACACTCTTCGACGAGAATGGTGGTACAACACAGACTAATCACTATTACCCGATGGGTAGCCAGTATAGCTATACATTCTATGGCTATTATCCTTACTCAGCGAATGTGGAGCACAACGGCAATAAGTACAGCGTGAAGGTAACAGGTCTGGACGGCACAACCGATCTTATCTGGGGTAAGTCGTTCGTAAAACCAGATGATCCTGACAAGGCGGACGCTTACAGCGCAAAGTATCTGCGCGACAAGAAGAAGCACGTAGAGGAGGCCGGTCAGGAATGGAATGAGAAGGCACACAAGGAAAGCCGTCCGAAGCTCACCTTCGTGCACAAGCTCATGAAGTTCAACATCATCCTCCAAAAGGGTAGCGGCGAAAATACTCGTATTGCAAAGTTGGGTATCAAGTCGGCTAAGCTCCTCAATGTGGCTGACGCAGGTACACTTACTATTGCTGACCTCGACAATCGTCTCGATGCTTTGACTGACGATGTTAAGGGTAAGGAAGGCGAGTTTGTTGTCGATTGGACTACTGCCAAGGACCATAACACTGAGGCTACTGCCTTCGATTTGAAGGACAAGGACGGCAATACTATCGGCAATCCAGCTAACGGTCCGTACCTCGGCGATAACACAAAGGTTACTGTTGGTGACGGCTTCCTCATCCCAGTGCCAAAGAAGACTGGTACTAACGATGACGGCTCTTACAAGTATGAAGACAATGGCTACCTTGGTACAGACGCTGCAGAATTAGCCAACAAGGGTATCTTCCGCTTGCGTGTAGAGTACTACCTCTCCGACGCACCCGACAAGGTGTATAAGGCAGCACAGTACGAGGTTAAGCCAGTATTCAAGACTACTGCTGGTGTTGCGGTCGATGGTGAGCCTTGGCAAGCTGGTTACGAGTATGACATCGTAATCTCAGTTTCTGACCCAGAGCTGATTCAGACATATGGCGAGCTCACTCCGTGGGAGAAGCGCGTAATCGAACTCGAATAAGCATTATAATTATAGAGCGGGTGTGGCGTTAAGCCATACCCACTCTTAATGATTTCTCAGACAAAAACACTCCAACACCCAACAAACACCCTAAAACATACAACCGGTGTAGCCCACGATAGGGCAGCACCCACTAAAGTAGAAATATCAAAGCCCCACAATATATAAAGCAACACGCTGGTGCAGCGCGACGCCGCACCTTTAAACATAACATAGTAAAAATGAAGAAATTACTCTTGACATTCTTGATGCTCTCGGCAGTGTTCTCCGCTCGGGCGCAGAAGCTCGCCGTCAACACCGATGTGCTTATGGATGCGTGCATGATACCAAGCGTCGGTTTGGAGATGACGGTCGGCAACTGGTCGACCCTCGGACTCAATGTGCTCGGATGTAATAAGCCGTATGGCAAGAACATAAAGTTGTTGGCAGCACAGCCCGAATACAGATACTACTTCTCAGGACGTCCGATGCATAGCTTATTCGTTGGCGTTGGAGGCGTAGGCGCAATTTACGATGCTTCTATAAAAGGAAAAGTGTATAAAGGAATAGCTTACGGTGGTGGCATCACCTTTGGTTACGTAATGAATGTCACGAAGCGACTCTTTATCGACTTCCACGCCGGAGTGGCTGCTGTAGGCTACAATCGTAAGGAATACTTCGCAGGAGATAACTACGGCGACTATGTGGTAGGCGGACTCAACAAACCGAACGCATCAGGATATTACCTCATGCCACAACGCATAGGCATCTCAGTGGCTTACATCCTCAAATAATATAATAACACACAATAACAATGAAACGAAACTTTTTACGACATATATGCTTCGCGCTGATAGCTATACTGCTTGTCACCTTCACCGCTACGGCTGCCGTTCTGCAGCAAGACGACGGAGGTTCGCGTAAGGTGAAGATCAAGGTGTACTTGAAGATGGGTAAGAAGGGCGAGCCAAAGCCTGCAAAGACAGTGCAGTATTGTACATCATTCCGCTCTATCAATAAGGCTCTTGATGCAGCCAATCGTATCAACGTGGCTAACACGAAGGTGTTCAGTGGCGATCCGAAAGCATTGGAGAAAGAACTGCGTTCGCTCGGAATAGCATTCAAGCTCTCTAAGTCGAATGGTGAGATTGAGGAGTTCCTCATGAGCGGTCAGGGCGTTGTAGTCTTCGACGAGGAGTACGGTGCAAAGGCTGTAGAGATAAAGTCGGGACAAGACAAGTTCACGGTGACGCTTGAGAGTAGCGACCAAATTCTTGATGAGACCGTTGTCGATGGTAAGTATCGCAACACCAACCCTACGATGAAGCCCGTGCCAGGTATGGACACCGGCGATAGAGTGACGTTCAATGTCAACTTCACCATCCCAGAGGGTTACACCACAGAGAAGTCGCGCATCATCTGCCAGCCGATGGCTGTCGACTGTCAGACCGAAGACACTATAGCCTATCTGCAGCCAATAATACTTGAGGGCGCAGAGTATCACAAGAAGCAGGATAAGCGTATGGGCTTCAACTATATGAAGAACGATTCGGTGGCTCGTGGCTATGACCCATCGTACGTTTTGGAGCGCGATAAGGAGGTGGCTTATAGTACCAATGTCACCTTTAAGAAGCCCGATAAGGAGAAGACCTACCGAGGAAGCTATCGCGTTGTGCTCGAGGATTATCATCATCGCACATGGGATAGCGGAGAGATGACAACCGGCTCGTGCCTTGCGTTCAAGCCATTGAAGTTCCTCGACTTCTCTGTGACGGCTGCCGATATGCCACTCACAAGCGAGTTCCAGGAGGCAGCGGAGGAGAATATGGCTAACGTGACCCGCGACTTGCGACTGAAGTTCGCCGTTGGTAAGGACGTGCTGCTCAACGACTCGATGAACATAGTAGAGCAACAAGCCATCGTGAAGGAGCTGAAGTCGTACGGCGATTTGCTTTGGGACGTACAGGTACAGGGCGGTGCTTCGCCTGAGGGTAGTGTGGAACTCAACACCCGACTTGCTACACAACGTGCGGCTGTGGCTCGCAACATCCTAAAGCGCCACTTGAGTTCGGACATCCGTGTGTCGACACTCGAACCGCGAGTGTTCACCTGGGAAGACGTGCTTGAGCAGGTGGGCAAGAATGGCAATCAGGAGGTGTACGACGCAGTGAAGAACACTATCGAGACATACAAACCGAACGAAGTGTTCGGCATGTTGAAGCTACAGCCGTTCTTCGAGAGCGACATCGCACCTATTCTTGAGAACCTGCGTATCATGGTTGTGAAGTATCGTTACGAGATAAAACATATTATGAACGCAGAAGAGGCAGTGGAGAACTACTTCGCACACAAGCGCGAATACATCTCGGGCGAGAAGAAGATGTCGAACGGTGACTACTTCAACCTCTTGGCTACAGTAACCGATAGCTTAGAGCTCGACACCATCACAACACTTGCTTACAAGCACGTCATTGCGCAGTCGGACTATACACGTCTGAAGCTTGCCCCATACGTGGCTAACCAAATGGCACTGATGGCAAGTCGCAGAGGTATGCCCGATGTGAACATCCTGAAGCCGTTCATCGACTTCCGTAAGGGTGTGAACCAAATGGATATGAGCGACCGCTATAACCCCGTGAAGATAAACCGCGAGCAGCTGGTGCTCAACCAAGCCGTGATGTACTTCCAGGAGGCAAAGCTCGATACCGCGATGTTCTTCATTGAGATGTTGGAGAAAAAGAATGTGCAGCTGCAGGCTACAAAGCGCCTACGTATGCTCATCACATTCCAGCAAGGCTACCCGTTCTATATACAGGGCTTGATAACCGACCCGGAGCAGGTGGCAAAGATAAAGGAAGCAGAACGCTACGTGTTCAGTACGGGCGATGACAACCGTGCTATCATCTACACCGAACTGCACGGATACCTTAACAAATCGCGCAAAGAATGTGAGGCTCTTATCGACCGTATGCCCGACGACAACCCGAAGAAGTGGTATCTGAAAGGCATTATATGGGCTGACGAGTGGGGACGCGAACCGCAGATAGACGACTACTCGGCAGCGAACAGCGGTTTCAAAGAACTCACGGAAGAAGAGGAGAACGAACTGCTGCGCACCGACCCCGAGAAGGCAGAAGAGTACTACAAGCAGCTTGACGAGTATAAAAAGAAGAACACCGGACCGCAGCTTGACGTAAGCAAGGTGCCGTTCTACCTCGCCTACTTCCAGCATAGCTTCGATTTGGAACCTAAGTTCATACGCCTGTATCGCAACGAGGGCAACGTGAACGACGACATCCGTAAGAAGTCGAAGTATATGCGAAAAGATATTCCGGCTTATCGAAAGAAGTTCGAGATACTCAAAGCCTACACCGACCGTAAGAAGGCTGAGGAAAGCGGAGCTGTAAGTGAGACAAAGGAAGAAGTGCAGTCGGCAGATAACAAGGATAACACCGCTGACGATAACAAATAAGACCAAGAACAATGAGCATTAACATCATACGCCTTTACGCAACAGCGATTTGTCTGATAGGTGGCTTGAGCTGTAGTGTAGCAAGAACGACAACGTTCAGTGTCGCTCCACGTGCTATCACACAGGTGCCCGACTCACTATGGGACGAGTCGGGCGAGGAAGACACCATCGGCAAAACTCGCCACAACTACGCTACGGAGTTCAATGCCCTCAAGTACGTGCTTGAGGACCGCTATCGTGGCTATGACGATACCTTCAGAAAGAAGTGGTACGACCACCTCTTCTTAGGCTTCGGCGGAGGATTGCATAAAGACTTGGAATATGCAGGATATAACCTCTCGCCAATCACGATGGCGCACGTGAGTGTGGGTAAGCAGTTCAACCCTTACCATACTGTGCGCCTCACAGCCGGATTGGGATATGGCTACTATGAAGGTAACAAGAAGAACTATAAACAGTGGCAAGGTTCTGTCGACTGGATATATAGTCTGTCGACGTTGATGGACGGCTATCGTCCGTCTCGACTGCTCGATGTGTCAACGGTGTTTGGCTTTGGCGTGCGTCACAACACAACAAACATAGTTGACAACCATCGCACACGATACGAAATACGCGGAGGTGTGCAGGGAAAGATATTCACCGGTCCGCAAGGATACCTCACAATAGAGCCGTATATAGGTATCAAGTCAAGACACCTGTATAATAAGTTCGGAGGCTTCTATGGTGTAAACATCGGTATGGTGTACTATCTGCATAACAACCTCTCTATCGAGGATCGTATGCGCTACATGAAGAACCGCCCTGAATATGTGGACAGCACAATGCAGTGGCATCCGCAGAAATGGCGTACACCATGGTTTGCCGAGCTCTCAGGAGGCATGGCTTGGTGCGTGGGAGGTAAAGGTGTGAGCCCAAAGATGGGACACTCTACGAAGATGTCTGTAGGTAGATGGTTCTCGCCGTCGGTAGGTGTGCGCCTTAGCTTAGGACTCACCTCCGCCACATGGGATAAAACCCATGAGGCAATGGGCGAACAGGACGAGGATAGACGCGCTATGCTAAGCATACCAGTGCAAGACGATGCTGTGGTCGACCTGCATGATATGACCGCCGATGCAACGGCAGAGGCTCTCATCAATCCGTTAGGATTTATGAAGAACTACTCTTTCGACCAACCATTCAACGTGGCGTTAGCATTCGGTGGCGGTCTTAGTTGGATTATGCGAGAGCAGAAGACCCATCTGCGCACCATCAGTACGTTCTACACGGCAGGCTTACACCTCTCGTATAACCTCAGCAACGACTTGCAGGTGTTCCTCGAACCGAGCTTCACCAACTATAACTACCGAATACCGTATCGCAACATAGACGCAGTGAAGCGTTTCAACGCCCAAAGAGTAGTGGTTCGTCTTGGTTTTACAGCCTATACACGTGCTACAAACTATCGTATGAGGAAGCAAGATGACTATGAGGCACCACGCATTCCGCTTAGCTTCGGTTTGGGCGCAGGTACGATGCTGTTCAACACCAAGAAGACATACGAGGGCGCAGCGTTCAACTATAATGCACAGGCCTTCGTTGAAGGACATTTCGGTAAGGTGCATGGCGTACGTGCTTCGTTCGAGTACTTGTCTATCAATAGCGTTGCGCCGGACAGCTATACTGGCACAACCGAGTATGGTACAGAATACACCACTACCGGACTCTTCAAGAACAACTACAAGCGAGGCTTCGTGGCACTCAACTATTTACTGAATGTCACCAACCTCTGTTCAGGCTATCAGAGCAATCGTATGTTTGAGGCGGAGTTGTTCGCAGGTCCTGCATTGCTGCTGTCGTTAGGCAATAGCACAGAACCTGATGGTTCGATAAAGGTGAATAGTTCGCATACCATGTCGTACTCACCAAGAAAGTACAACACCAGCCCGCTTATGGGTGCCAATGGAGGTATCAAGATAAAGATGAACGTGGCTAAGCACATCGCTGTGACGCTCACACCGCAGCTCTACGTAGTGCGTTATGACCCGAATCTGCTTGGCGTTAATATGCTGAAGCTGCGCACGTTCCAGACACTCAACCTCGGTGTGCAGTACACACTATAATCGGTGTGCAGTACGTATTATAAGTAAATAATAGGGCGGAGGAACAAACACCTTCGCCACTCTTAAAGCTATACAAGATATGAACATGAGAAAAATCGCTATAGGCTTGCTCGCTTTCGCACTTGTTGCGCCTTCGATAGCTTCTGTCTCGCTGAAAGACAAGAAGGAGAAGAAGCCGAAGACCGAGAAGAAGGCAAAGGTTGACAATAAGACAAAGACCGGCAAAGCGTCAAGTTCTAATTCGCCACGCAAGGTGCAGACCATCAACGATGTAGAAGCCGCTATTTTGGGTATAGAGAAGATTGTGTCGCACACACTCGTTGAGGTGGAACCTATTGTGCAGCAGATTTGCGAGTCGCAACAGACCAAGAAGAGCGTGTGCCCACGTATCTACGTAGGCGCAGCCAATGCCTTTTGGCTCAAATCGGGTGTCAGCGATACCACATACGCTTTGAAATACATCGACAAAGCAATAGAACTCGACCCTCATTATAGTCCAGCCTATATGCTCAAGGGCGACATCTACAAGTGGGCTGACGATACTACAGTAGCTGTAAACTACTATAAGAAGGCGATAGAGATGGCTCCCAATGACTTCAGAACGTATCGTAAGTATGCATCATTTGTAGAGGCAGGTTTGGACAAGGTGACAGAGCGTGCGTTTGCGGGCGATACAGAGGCTCAAGAAGAAGTACGTAAACGTAGAGCAAAGCTGGAAAACATCTACGCAATGGCTAAGGAAGCCAATCCTACATTCCCATATAATCGTGATTGTGCACGTTTGTATGCTGCATATGGTCTTACTACAAATGAGATTCAAAAGGGCGTTCAGTTGTATGATGAAGCTCAAAAGGACTCTTTAGAGGCTGACGACTATACATCACAGGCCCGAATGGTATATACCTTTGTGGACAATGCCGATGGTAACACAAAGTTGCAGCTCTATACGCGCATTATGAATATTTGCGATAGTGGTTTGGTTAGATATCCTGCATACTATTATATTCTCTCCACTGGTGCGGATTGGGCGAACAGAGCGTATGATCTTGTAAAGAAGCAGCAAGGTGATGCTCTTTATGAGTATAAGAAGTTGTTCGCTTCAAGAGCATTGGAGTATAGTGAAACTTTGATTGCAAGCAAAGATACGTTAATTACAGACTTGAACTATCTGAACTATGGTAAGGCGCTTATTAATAACAATAAGTTAAATCAGGGAATAGATGTGTTGAAGGAATTGCTAAAGAGCCCGACAATTAAAGATGATCAGGTAGCTTCTGCAATGGGTGTTATCAGTAACACCTATAAGGATATGGGCGAATACGATAAGGCAGAAACGGCTTATCAAGAGTATATCAATACAGTTGAGAGCAATGGTAAGCTGAACTATTTCCATCTGCAGAACTATGCTGCGATGTATAAGGATAAGGCGGAAGAGTGTGTCGGAATGGAGCAGGTGGCAGCTTATAAGAAAGCCTTTGATATATATGGACAGGCTGCAGAACGATTTCCTGATTATGCAGACTATGGCTATATCAATCAGCTTCAGTTGAGTCCGTTAATTGACCCTGATCAAGAGGCAGGCATTGGATTGCAACCTGCTTTGCAGCTGTATAATAGCGTTTCTGCAAATGCTTCTTGGCAGTTGATGGCAACTCGTTATTTGGTTGGCTACTATTTTAATGTGAAGAAGAGCAAGGAGTTAGCTCGTAAATACTTTATGCGTTGGCACGAGCTCGACCCAGACAACGAGACAGTCAAGCGAAACATCGCAATCTTGTATAAGGTTAAACTATAAGATGAAGATATAACTTCGCATCAGATACAAGGCTATGGCAGCAATGTCATAGCCTTTTTTATTATCCAGTTGTTTCAGCTCTCTTTTTTCATAAGTTAGAAAAATTAATTGCTTCATGCCGTGTTTTCAGAATAATAATTGTAACTTTGTAAAGTAGCATTAAACCTATTGTATTATGGGAGGACTGAAAGATAGATACATACGTTTTGACTGGGCTATCAAGCGCTTGCTCCGTCAGAAAGCCAACTTCGACGTGTTGGAAGGTTTCCTTACCGTGTTTATCGGTGAGGAGGTGAAGATTGTGGAGATACTCGAGAGTGAGGGCAATCAGCAAACGCCAGACGATAAGTTCAACCGTGTGGACATCAAAGCACGAAACTCGAAGGGTGAGATAATACTTGTAGAGGTGCAGAACACAAGCGAGCTTTATTATCTGGAACGCATCCTGTATGGCGTAGCGAAAGCCATCACCGAGCACATCCATCTCGGTGATACATACAAGGAGGTGAAGAAGGTGTATTCTATAAGCATCCTCTATTTCGATATAGGTAAGGGTGCTGACTACCTGTATGTAGGACAGAACAAGTTCATCGGTGTGCATACAAACGACCAACTCGTTATAACGGCTAAGGAAAAAGGCGCTTTAGTGCAGAAGAGTCCGGCAGAGATATTCCCCGAGTACATTCTTGTGCGTGTCAACGAGTTCGACAAGGTAGCAGTTACTCCGTTGGAGGAGTGGGTCGCTTACTTGAAGAGTGGAGTTATAAAGGAGAACACCACTGCTCCAGGATTGCAGGAGGCACGCAAAAAACTTCAGTATTACTCGATGACCGATGCCGAGCGCTATGCTTATGATGAGCACCTCAACGCTGTGATGATACAGAATGATGTGCTTGGCAATGCACGCGAAGAAGGACTTACGCAGGGTCGTGCTGAGGGACTTACGCAGGGTCGTGCCGAGGGTCGTGCAGAAGCAAAGAAGGATATTGTTAAATCTATGTTGAGCAATGGTCTGTCGGTAGAGCAGGCTGCAAAATATAGTGGTCTGACTGTAGAAGAAGTAGAAAGTATAAAGTAAAATCACGATATGGGAGAATATATAGTATCGGCGCGTAAGTACCGCCCGATGACATTCGACTCGGTGGTGGGGCAGGCTGCTCTCACCGCTACGTTGAAGAATGCCGTGAAGAGTGGCAAATTGGCGCACGCTTATCTGTTCTGCGGACCGCGCGGAGTAGGCAAGACGACGTGTGCACGCATCTTCGCGAAGGCAATCAACTGCATGAACCCTACTACGGAGGGCGAGGCATGTGGCGAGTGCGAAAGCTGCAAAGCGTTTGCTGAAGGACGCTCGTACAATATCTTCGAGCTTGACGCAGCCAGCAACAACTCCGTGGAGCACATCAAGTCGCTCATGGAGCAGACACGCATACCGCCACAGGTGGGCAAGTACAAGGTGTTCATCATCGACGAGGTGCACATGCTCTCGCAGGCAGCGTTCAACGCTTTCCTGAAAACACTGGAGGAACCGCCTGCACACGTGGTGTTCATTCTTGCCACAACCGAGAAGCATAAGATTTTGCCAACCATCCTCTCGCGTTGTCAGATTTACGACTTCGAGCGCATGAGCGTGGAGAACACCATCAACCACCTGAAGTATGTGGCAGAGAAGGAAGGCATCACCTACGAGGAAGAGGCATTGGCACTCATCGCCGAGAAAGCTGACGGCGGTATGCGCGACGCTCTTTCTATCTTCGACCAGACGGCAAGCTTCTGCCAGGGCAACATCACATACGCAAAGGTGATTGAGGACCTAAACGAGCTCGACACCGACAACTACTTCAAGTTCGTCGACTATGCCCTGGCGAACAAGGTGAGCGAGTGCATGGTGCTCCTCAATTCGATAATAGAGAAAGGCTTCGACGGTGGTAATCTTATCAACGGACTCGCTTCGCACGTGCGCAACGTGCTCATGGCTAAGGATGCGCAGACGCTGAAGCTCCTAGAGGTGAGCGAGAAACAGCGTGAGAAGTACAGCGCACAGGCAAAGGCGTGTCCCACGCAGTTCCTCTATAAGGCGTTGAAGCTGATGAACCAGTGCGACCTAAGCTATCGTCAAAGCAGCAACAAACGTCTGCTCGTAGAGCTGACACTCATCCAGGTGGCACAGATTACGCAGCCGGAGGATGCCGACAGTGCGGGGCGTAGCCCCAAGCAGCTGAAAACCCTGTTCAAACTTCTTGATTTCACCCGGACGAAAGTGGCTCAGCAGGTGGCTGCTCCGGTGAGCCATGCCTCGGTAAGCCATGTTTCAGCTGAGGCTCCTACTTCGCAGACCGCCGCATCGGGTTCGGAAGCCGTCTCCGACAAGTTGTCTGCTGGCGTACCACGCTTGAAGCTCTCGTCGCTCGGCATGACCTTCCAAAGCTTGCAGCGCAAGGATGCGGTGGCGGCAAAGAAAGAGGCGGAAGAGACAAACAAGGATGAGAACGAGCAGTTCACGCAGGAGTTCCTCGATCTGCAATGGCTCTCGATGTGCAACCGTATGCCGCAGAAGATGGTGGGGCTTGCTTCCAGAATGAAGAACATGCAACCGCGTATCACCACCTTCCCAGATATCGAGGTGCTGGTAGACAACCAGATATTGCTCGACCAGGTAAACGAGATAAAAGGTCGCATACGCGTCACGCTCGCCAAGGCACTGCACAACGGAAATGTGTCAATATCGCTCCGCCTCGCCGAGGCAGAAGAGATAAGCCGCCGAAAGACAAAGAAAGAGGTGTACGACGAACTGATGCAGCAAAAGGAAGTGCGAGCGTTCGTCGAATCGTTAGGGCTCGAACTTGTTTAAAAGTAAAAAGGTAAAAAAGTAAAAAGATAGGAGGTATGGGCATCTTGCCCATACCACGCTGCCCACAAAAGTGTTTAAAAGGTAAAATATTTAAAAGCGTTACTATTCAAATCGCATACTAAGTGTGTTAGCTCTCAAGCAATGCATATTGATAATCTGCATCGACCGACGCAGACTATTTCTCAACGATGCTTTCGATGTACTTGCACACCATATTGATGCCCTTCAGGTTGTCTCCACCCTCTGGTATGATGACGTGCGCGAAGCGCTTTGTCGGCTCAATGAACTGCTCGTGCATAGGTTTGAGCACCTTCAGGTAGCGGTCGACAACCATAGACACGGTGCGTCCGCGGTCGATAGTGTCGCGTTGTATGTTGCGTATGAGTCGCTCGTCGGGGTCGCAGTCGACGAAGATGCGCAGATCCATCATGTCGCGCAGACGCTTGTTGAGCAGTGTCATAATGCCCTCCACGATAATCACCGGCTTCGGCTCCACGTGTATCGTCTCCTTCTCGCGGTTGCACTTCAGGTACGAGTACGTAGGCTGTTCGATAGCTTTGCCCTCGCGCAGCTCGTTAATCTGCTTTATCAGTAGCTTCCAGTCGAACGCATCGGGATGGTCGAAGTTGATAGCCCGGCGCTCCTCTTCGGTCATGTGCGACGTGTCGTTATAGTACGAGTCGAGTGGTACGACAGCCACGTGGTGCGGCGGCAGTGCCTCAACAATCTTCTTCACTACAGTGGTCTTGCCGGAGCCTGTGCCGCCGGCAATACCAATTATTGTTATCTTGTCGTTTGTCATATTCTTAAGCTTGGTCGTATAATGTGCTGAACATGCGGCTGTAGAACTCTGCCTTGCGTTCGGGCTTCATGGGGTAGGCGCGTGAGCTGCTCGGCATACGCCATAGACGCAGTGTCCTGCTGTCGAAGCCGAACTGCACGTTCTCGCCAACCTTCGGCTGCACCTTTATGTCGAAGCACGCGCAGAGCACGTCGGTGGCTTTCTGTCCGGTGGTCACGATGTCGGTGAGCGAGGGGAGGGAGCGCACCATTGCCTTCAGGTCTGTAGGCTCCACCACCTCCAAGTCCTTGTCAGACGCCGTGTTCTTCAGACGGCGCACCTCCGTTGCCGTGTCGTACATGCCGATGCGGTGCTCGTTGAGGAACGGGATGATGCGGTCGAGTCGGAATGTCTTTGCTTCGGTGTCGACAAAGTGCAGCTTGTCGTTGAAGAAGCATAGCCCGAAGATGCGCCACATATCGTTGGTGAAGTTGGGGTAGTAGAACCGCATCGACCAGCGCTGTTCGCCCGGCGGAAAGCTGCCGAGCATGAGCAGCCGGCAGCCGTCGGGGAGGAACGGGGTGAAGGGATGGCGTTCGGTATTCATTACTTCTGCTCCTTCACCAGATACACTACTACCGGCAAGTGGTCGGAATAGCCGTCGAGCCATACACCGCCTGCGGTGGTGCGCTTCGGCGAACCCTTGTACTTGCCCTCGCTCTGTATGAGGTACGGGCGAATGTGGATTTGATGCTGGAAGTACTTCAGAGTAGAGAAGTCCTTCACGCCCTTCGGGTTGAGCAGGTTCGGAGTCATCACAATCTGGTCGAAGAGGTTCCACGATCCGTTGTAGAACAGTGTGCCCTTGCCCTGCTTTGTGAGAATGTTATACCACGGGTTATACATGTCGTCCTTGCCCGTCTTCTCGATAGACGGCTTGCACGAGAGTCCCTCGGTCATCGACTTGTTTGTAGGGTCGTCGTTCATATCGCCCATTACGAACACCTTGCAGTTGGGGTCGGCGTTCAGCAGCGAGTCCTTCACCACGCGCACCTGTCTGCCAGCCACCTCGCGGTAGTAGGATGTGGCGAAACGGCTCGGCCAGTGGCACACGATTACAGCCACGTGTTCGCCGGCGAGCGTGCCGCTAACGGTGAGGTAGCCACGTGTCACGTAGTTAGAGTCCTTCTTCTCCTCGGGAACGTATGGCACGAGGCGCACATCCTTCACGGTGAAGAAGCGAGGGTTGTAGAGCAGTGCGCAGTCGATGCCGCGGCGGTCTGGACCCTCTACATGTACATATTTATATCCGCGCTGCTTCAGAGCAGGCTGTGCTGTGAGGTCGTCGAGCACCTTCGAGTTCTCCACCTCAGAGAGTCCGATGAGGGCGCATCCGATGCCCGGCAGCTTGTCCGTGCCAAGGTCGGCTAATGCCTGCGACATATTGCGTAGTTTGTGGCTATATTTCAGTCCGTTCCATTTGTATGCGCCGTTAGGCAGGAAGTCGTAGTCGCGCTTTCCCTCATCGTGGCAAGTGTCGAAGAGGTTTTCCTGGTTGTAGAAACCTACGGCATAGAGATTGAATTTCTTCTGAGCCGATGCTCCAAATGTCACGCATAGGAGTAAGGCGAGGATAAAGAGATTTTTTTTCATTTGAGTTATTTGTTTTTTGTTTTTATTCGTTACACACTGCGTGTACGTGATACACGCCTACAAAGTTACAGTAATTTGTTATCATTGTGCCCTATTTCGTGTTTTTTTTGCATGAAATTGCGATTGTTTTCCAATCCGTTGGCATGTTCTGCATTGAAACATATACTTAATAAAAATTAAATATGGAAATGTTTCATTAATTGAATAAAAATGTGTTACTTTGCAATCTATTTCTTAAACTACCCTAATTGAATTAAATAAAAAAAGTAGTAGTTGATTTAGAAACGAAAATTTAAAACTTAATTATAAACATTACATGCAAAAGAAGCTTAAATTAGCAGTGTTGGCAATGTGCTGCGCTCCGTCTGCTTTCGCTCAGACACAGACCGACTCGATCGGTTATCATAGCGAAGCTGCAAGCGAGGCTGCCTTCACTTTCACTGAGGCACAGCTCGGTGAGGACGATGACATGACACAGAACGTGACAATCGTCAACTCCAACACCGACATCTATGCCAGCCAGGTGGGCTATCTGTTCTCACCGGCACGTTTCCGCTATCGTGCTTTCGACCAGAAGTACAATGAGGTTTATCTCAATGGCTTGCAGCTGAACGACATGGAGAGCGGACAGTTCCGTTACTCTCAGGTCGGCGGTCTGAACAACATGACCCGCAACCAGGAGTTCGCCCTTCCGTTTGAAGGCAACAACTTCACCATGTCTGGCATGGGTGGCTCCAACAACTACAACTTCCGTCCGTCGGCAATGCCTGTAGGTCATCGTATGACCCTCAGTGGTGCTAACCGCAACTACACTCTGCGTGGCATGTACACCTATAGCACTGGTCTCTCAGAGAAAGGCTGGGCGTTCACTGGTGGCGTGAGCTATCGTTGGGCACGCAACGGCTACGTAGAGGGCACATTCTACAACTCGCTCTCTTACTTCCTTGCCGTGCAGAAGGTGATGGGTAAGCACAGCCTCTCGCTCTCTACATGGGGCAACCCGACCGAGCGTTCTACACAGGGCGCAGGTACAGACGAGATGTATTGGCTCGCCAACAATCGCTACTACAACCCTTATTGGGGCTATCAGAACGGTAAGAAGCGCAACTCACGCGTGGTGAACGACTACGCTCCAAGTGCAATCCTCACATGGGACTGGAACTTCAACGAGAACTCGAAGCTCACTACATCGTTCTTCGGCAAGTACTCTATGTACAAGAGCACAAAGCTCAACTACAACAACTCAGACAATCCGCATCCTAACTACTGGAAGAATATGCCGTCAAGCTACTACGACGTGTGGAACAGCGAAAACTCTACATATCGCACAGAGCAGGCTTACGAGGATTGGTTGACATCATACAACTATTGGCGTGCATCAAAGGCTAATCGTCAGATCAACTGGGATCGCCTCTACTACTCAAACAAGAACGCAGCAGCACAGGGCGGCGACGCTATGTACTACATCCAGGCTAAGCACAACGACAACCTGATGCTCTCGTTTGCCTCTACATTCAATCATCAGATTGACAAGGACAAGAAGGTAAACGTAGGCGTACTTGCAGCTACCAACAAGGCTATGCACTACCAGACAATGGAGGACTTGCTCGGTGCTACCCAGTTCCATAACATCAATACATATCTTATATCAGATAAGTACACAGCTACTTCGCCCGAAGCACAGTACGACCTCAACCATCCTAACGCAGTCGTTAAGGAAGGCGACCGCTTCTGCTACGACTACAACCTGCTCATCAACAAGGGCAAGGTATGGAGCTCGTACACAGAGAACTTCGGTTGGGCTAACTATACTATAGCTGCTAAGCTCGGCTACACCTCTTTCCAGCGCGACGGCAAGATGCGTAACGGTCTGGCTGCCAACAACTCGTTCGGCAAGAGCAAGACAGCCGAGTTTGTAGACGGTGGCTTCAAGTTCGGTTCTAACCTCACACTCGGTCGTGGCAACGTGCTCTCGCTCGGCGTAGGCTATGAGCACCGCGCACCGGAAGCACGTGCAGCGTTCATGTCGCCAGAGATCAACAACGACTTCGTTCAGGGACTCAAGAACGAGCGCATCTTCAGCACAGAACTCGGCTACATGTACGAGAACTCTTGGCTCCACCTCAACGTGAAGGGCTACTACAGTCGCATGACTAACGTATCCGACTGGCAGAACTTCTACAACGACGATAGCAACTCGTTCATCTATGTGTCTATGACCGATATGAACAAGTCGTACTACGGTGCAGAGCTCGGCGCTAAATTCAAGCTCGCAAGCTTCCTCGACATTAAGCTCATCGGTACAATCAGCGAGGCTAAGATTACGAACAACTCTAAGCTCTGCTACATGAAGTCGACAGATGCCACACTGTACGGCACCGCCCAGACAGGTGACAACTACGACTATATCCACAACAAGGGTATGCGCGACAGCGGCACACCGCTCACCGCTCTCAGCCTCGGCGTAAGCTATCATCAGAAGGGTTGGTTCATCGACCTCAACTGCAACTACTACGACCGCATCTACCTGTCGTACTCGCCTAACTACCGTTTCCACAAGAACGTGAAGAACCGTAACGATGTGATGAAGGCACTCGGTCAGCCGATTATCAACGACGTGACCGGCGAAATCGTTTCAGGAGCACTCGATCAGGCTAAGGGTCACGGCGGTTTCATGCTCGACGGCTCAATCGGTCGTAGCATCTACCTCAAGCACGGATCGCTCTCAATCAACCTCATGGTTCAGAACATCCTCAACAACCGCAACATCGTTACTGGCGGTTACGAGCAGAGCCGAAGCGGCTACACACAGAGCCTGAACGTACGTGGCTACTCGTTCGAGAAGAATCCGTTCAAGTTCTACGCCTTAGGTACAAACGGTATGCTGAACATTACTTATAAATTCTAAATCACAGAAAGAAGATGAAAAGTATAAAATATCTGAAACTCGCGCTCTTCGCGCTTGTTATAGGTCTTTCTGCTACATCATGTATGGATGAGGACTGGACCGACCCTACTGGCGAGGTGGCACCGTTCGGCAACAACCAGCTTCAGGAGACCAATGTCGTTTCTATTGCTGATCTTAAGGCAAAGTACGGTGCACAACTGAAGGATGTAGTGAACGACACAGTGCGCATCGCCGACGGCGTGCAGATCAAGGGTCGCGTCACAGGCAACGACATCTCTGGCAATATATATAGCCAGGTTATGATCGAGGATGCTACAGGTGGTATCATCATCAGTGTTGCTCAGGGCGGTATCAACGGCCAGATGCAGATCGGTCAGGAGATTCTCGTCGACCTCGGCGGACTCTACTATGGCGTATATCGCACACAGCCACAGCTGGGTATCCCATACACCGACTTCAAGAAGAACCAGACTTACCCGAGCCGCATCAGCCGTGCAGAATGGCAGACACGCTTCAAGATTCTCGGCAAGCCCGACGCTTCGCTCGTGGTACCTCACGTGTTCGAGACTTCTGAAATCAGCACACTCAACGACGAGACCGTTGCACAGAAGTACTCTGGACAGATTGTGACACTGAAGGGTGTGGAGTTCGACACAGCCGACGGCACAGTTACATTCGCTCCTGAGGCTGAAGGTGCCACTACCGGCTACGGCGTGACACGCTACTTCAAGGGTTACACTGGTCAGAAGAAGCAGATCGGCATCCGTACAAGCTGCTACGCTAAGTTCGCTGCCGAGAAGCTGCCGAAGGGCAAGCTCAACGTAACCGGTATCCTTACCGTCTACAAGACCAGCGCAACATCGTCTTACGGCACAACAGTGCAGCTCGTGCTGCGCACACTCTCCGATATCGAAGTGCTCGAACCAGAGAAGAATCAGCCGGCAGAAGAGAAGTAAGGCTATCTTACATTATTATATATTATATAACAAGCAAACAAACAAAAGAATATGAAAAAGATATTTTTCTCAATGCTCGTCGCAACAATGACAGCATTCACATTCACAAGCTGCGAGGACGTTCCTGCAGCTTATGAAATTCCAGGCGGTGGTAACGGCGGTAACGGTGGTTCAACCGAAACGGTTGGCAACGGTACTGCAGAGAATCCTTACACTGTAGAGGACATCAAGAAGCATGGCGCAACAGGAAGCAATGTCTTCGTAAAGGCTTACATTGTAGGTTTCGTTCCTGAAAAGGCTATCGACGATGCAAAGTTCACAGCCGAGGGTTGTGAGGCTGTAAGTAACGTGCTCATCGCAGCTTCTGCTGACGAGACATCAGTTGATAATGTAATGCCAGTACAGCTGCCTGTCGGTGATGTGCGCAATGCTATCAACCTCAAGGACAATCCTACAAACATCAAGCAGGAAGTAGTTCTCTGCGGTAACATCGAGGCTTACTTCGGCAAGACCGGTCTGAAGTCGGTTGTCTGGGCTAAGCTCGGCGACAAGGAGTTCGGTGCAAAGCCTGGCACAGAGGGTGGTGGCACCGGAATCACAGGCACACCGAAGGGCACAGGTACAAAGGACGATCCGTTCAATAGTGTAGCTGCTAATACAGAGGCAGCCAAGTTGGCTGCAAACGCAGTGTCTGAGCAGGGCTACTACATCAAGGGTAAGGTAGTTTCTGTGAAGGAGGCTTTCTCTGCACAGTATGGCAATGCTTCTTTCTATATCTCTGACGACGGCAAGGCAGACGGTCAGTTCCTCGTGTTCCGCTCACTCTACCTCGGCAATCAGAAGTGGACAGAGGGTCAGGCAAACATTCAGGTTGGCGACGAGGTCGTAGTTTACGGCAAACTCACCAACTACATGGGCAACACTCTTGAAACAGCTCAGAACACTACATACCTTGTTTCTGTAAACGGTAAGACAGAGGGTGGTTCAACTGAAGGTGGCGAGGACAAGCCTGGCACTGGTGAGGACAAGCCTGCAGGCAATGGCAATGTCGCTATCGACGGCACAACACTCACACTCTCTAACCCGAGTGTTCAGGCTGGTGCAACAACAGTAGAGATGGTTCCTGGCGACTTCTATACAGAGAATGGTACTGAGGTTACAACCATCACTCTTAAGGACGGCACAAAGATCGTCTTCGACGCAAACGGCGAGAAGAATGGTCCGAAGTATTACACAGGTGCTAACTACTCTAACATCCGTGTTTACAAGAACAACACTATTACTTTCGAGGGTCACAAGGCAATCGCTAAGGTTGTGTTCAGCTGCGATGTAGACAAGAACAAGAATGTCAATTGCGTTGGTAACGAGACAGCTACTGTTGTTATCGACGGCAAGAAGATGGTTTATACAAACGTCTTCAAAGAGGCTTCTGGCGGTGGCGTTCAGTTGCGTATAACCAAGATCGTAATCACATACGCCAAGTAATAGGCTTATTTATATCGTAAGTAATACGATTCTTTAATATTCCAAGCCATTTCAAACGATGAGGTGGCTTGGAATTTTTGTTTTCAAAAATTTGTCGGTCTCGTAAAAAAGTCGTAACTTTGCATCCGCTAAGCATTTGAAAGCGAATTATTTATTTAACACTATAACAATTTAAAACAAAATGAAGAAGGGAATTCATCCAGAAAACTATCGCCCCGTCGTATTCAAGGATATGTCCAACGGCGATATGTTCCTTACAAAGTCTACATGCAAGGCTACAGAGACAGTAGAGTTTGAAGGCGAAACTTACCCAGTAGTAAAAGTCGAAATCTCAAGCACATCTCACCCGTTCTATACTGGTAAGAGCAAGCTTGTCGATACTGCAGGTCGCGTAGATAAGTTCATGAACCGCTACGCAAAGGTTCGCAAGTAAGGAAAAGAACGAGATATATACTTCAAATAGACACGCTCTATTTTTGAAATAGAATATTGAGAGTGTGTTCCATCCGTAGTTGCATATACGTATGGAACATACTCTCTTTTTTATTTAAGAGTAAAAGAGTAAAAAAGTAAAAGAGTAAAAAGTAGGAGGTATGGGCATCTTGCCCATACCATGCCCCCACAAAACATATTTTTTAAAAGTAAAAAAGTAAAAGAGTAAAAGGGACTTTAAAGGAAAATAACGGATGAAACAATATTATAAATACGCGCTGCGCTATGCAACTGTTGTTGTGATGCTGCTCTCTGCGCTCACCTTCACCGCTTGTGGAGGCGACGACGATGAGGGCGATGGTAATCAGAGCGGTCAGGTAGACAAGAAGAACAAGAACGCCAACATACCGTCGGCTGCCAACGGCTACAACAAAGCTATTCGACGCACGGAGTTCCCGGCTCTGAAGAAGACGGGCAAGCAGAAGGTTATCGTCTATCGCATGACATCTACATCTTACGATAAAGACGGTGTTAACTTCTCTGTGGAGTGGGACTGCGACAAGCGTTCGCAGCGTTGGACATGCTATCAGATGCACAAAGGCTACTCGGGCAAGTATTCGCGTGAATCGAACTTCTTCTTCGATGCTACGAACCTCAATAGCAACGAGTATTGGGGCGAGTACACTCGCTTCCCGGGCTACGATCGTGGCCACATCTGTCCGAGCGGCGACCGCACCGCTTCAAAGGAGATGAACTCTCAGACGTTCGTAATGACGAACATGCAACCGCAGTATCATAAGTTTAATGGTTTCGACGACAGTGGTAACAATGGCTTGTGGGTGCGTATGGAGAACCAGTTGCGCAAGTGGGCTGACAAGCTCTCTGCAACGGATACTATCTTCGTGTGCAAGGGTGGCACAATCGACAGCGAGACTAACATCATAACGCGCATCGAGGGCAAGCTCATCGTGCCGAAGTACTTCTACATGGCTATCCTGCGCAAGAGCTCGTTCGGATATGCAGGCATGGCGTTCTGGAGCGAACAGACAAATGCGTGGCGCATGAACGAGACGTTGGGTTCACACGCTATCTCTATCGCAGAACTTGAGAAGCGCACCGGCATCGACTTCTTCTGCAACCTCCCTGATGATGTGGAGGCGCAGGTCGAGAAAACGTTCAACCCGAGTGTCTGGTCTGGCTTATAGAGAGTCCTCTGTCCCACAGATGTATTGTAGGAGGGTATGGCATCCTTGCCATACCCACGCACCCACAGAGAAAATCTCCCACAGAATTCGCAGAATACACAGAACCTTCTGCTGATAATAATCTCCCACAGAATTCGCGGAATACACAGAACCTTCTGCTGAGATATTCTCCCACAGAATTCGCGGAATACACAGAACCTTCTGCTGAGATATTCTCCCACAGATTTCACAGATTTACACAGAACCTTCTGCTGAGATAATTTCCCACAGAATTCGCGGAATACACAGAACCTTCTGTTGAGATAATTTCCCACAGAATTCGCAGAACCCACAGAACCTTCTGCTGAGATATTCTCCCACAGAATTCACAGAACCCACAGAACCTTCTGCTGAGAAAAACTCCCGCAGATTTCACAGATTTACACAGATACTTTTAGTAAGAAGGTTCTGTGTGTTCTGTGAATTCTGTGGGAGAATAACGCAATCAGCATCTGTGCAGATCTGTGAAATCTGTGGGAGTTTTTATGTTCTAACGTATAGTGTGAAATCTGTGGGAGTTTTCATGTCCTAACGTATAGTGTGAAATCAGTGGGAGTTTTTGCATCCTAATGTATAGTGTGAAATCAGTGGGAGTTTTCATATTTCTTTGCGCTGTTCGTAGCCCACAGCCCTGCGAAGGTGAACGCTCCGTTAATCATGAGCAGCTCGTAGCCGAAGCGGTAGCCCCAGAGATGCTGCGCGGTGATGTCGAGAGCGTAGCAGAGTAGGGGTGAGGCGAGGCATACATAGGGCACGAGGCGGTCGTTGACGGCGCGGTGTGTAAGCAGTCCGAAGGCGAACAAACCTAACAACGGACCGTAGGTGTATGAGCAGAGCACGTAGATGGCATCGATGACACTCGTAGAGTTGAGCATACGGAACAGCAGAATGAATGCCACGAACACCACGGCGATGCCCACATGCGCACGGCGGCGCAGACGCTCGTCCTCGGGGCGCTCGCAGATGTCAACGCAGTAGCTCGTGGTGAGAGCCGTGAGCGCCGAGTCGGCACTGGAGAACGACGCCGCCACGATGCCGATGGTGAAGAACACCGTGACGACGGTGCCCAACGCGCCCGTCGCAGCGAACATCGGCAGCAGCTCGTCGCCAGCCGCAGGCAGCGGTGTACCCTCCTTCTGCGCCAGCATCATAAGCAGCACGCCCAGCGCCATGAACAGCAGGTTGGCTGGTACGAAGGCGAAACCATACGTACACACATCCTTTTGAGCCTCGCGTAGCGATTTGCACGTGAGGTTTTTTTGCATCATGTCCTGATCCAAACCCGTCATCACGATGGCGATGAAGGCTCCGCTGAGCAGCTGCTTCCAGAAGTTCTGCGTCGACACCCAGTCGTCCCACACGAACATGCGGCTATGTTCGTCGGCAGCCACCGCCCGAACCGCTTCGCCTACGCTCATGCCCAGCTGCTGCGTCACATTATATATAATAAGGAGCAGCGCGGCGAACATGCAGGTGGTCTGGAACGTGTCGGTCCACACCAGCGTCTTGATGCCGCCGCGGCGCGTGTAGAGCCAGATGAGCAGCGTCATGCCGACGACGGTTATGGGGAACGGCACGCCCACGGCATCGAACACGAAGCGTTGCAGAATGATGCAGACGACGTAGAAGCGCACCGCTGCGCCCGTCATCTTCGACGTGAGGAAGAACCATGCGCCCGTCTTGTACGACCGCTTGCCGAGCCTCTCCTTCAGATATGAGTAGATGGTCGTCAGGTTCAGCCGATAGTAGACCGGCAGTAGCAGGAAGGCGATGGCGAAGTAGCCGAGGATGAAGCCGATGCAGGTCTGCACGTATGTCATATCGGTGCGCATCACCATGCCCGGCACGCTCACGAACGTGATGCCCGAGATGGAAGCACCCACCATTCCGAACGCCACCATGTACCACGGCGAGCGTCGGTTGGCGCGGAAGAAGGTCTCGTTGTTGTCGCCGCGTCGTGCGGTGAGGCGGCTGAAGAGCATAAGAGCCGCGAAGTAGGCGGCTACGGTGAGGAGGATTGTCATGTTTTGGTTGGATATAATAGGAGGCTACGGCTTTCTTGCCGTAGCCACACTGCTTGCAGACTTTTGTTGCTAATGGCTACGGCAAGAAAGCCGTAGCCTCCTACAATTTGCCCTATATTTTGTTTTTACTTGTTAACCCTCGATTTAAGGTTGCGTGGGTATGGCAGGATGCCATACCCTCCTATGTTAAAATTACAGGTTGTGCTCAGTGAGCCAGCGCTCAGCCTCGAGCGCAGCCTTGCATCCCGAGCCGGCAGCTACGATAGCCTGACGGTAGTTCGGGTCGGCGCAGTCGCCGGCAGCGAACACGCCCTCCACGTTAGTGCGCGGCGTTCCGTCGATGGTCTTGATGTAGCCGGTCTCGTCGCAGTCGACGAACGGGCGGAACACGTCGGTGTTCGGCTTATGGCCGATGGCGAGGAAGAAGCCGTCGATAGCGATGTCGTAGCGTTCCTCGTCGGGCTCGCCCTTGCGCTTCACGAGGTGAGCACCCTCCACGCCGTCCTCGCCGAAGAGTCCGAGAGTGTTGTGCTCGTAGAGAATCTCAATCTTCTCGTTCTCCTCCACGCGCTTGCGCATTACGTCAGACGCACGCAGGTAAGGCTTGCGCACAATCATGTACACCTTCTTGCAGAGACCTGCGAGGTAGAGAGCCTCCTCACACGCTGTGTCGCCGCCACCCACTACGGCAACGGTGCGCTTGCGGTAGAAGAAGCCGTCGCATGTGGCACATGCGCTCACGCCCTGTCCGTTGTACTTCTTCTCGTCGTCGAGTCCGAGATACTTTGCGCTTGCTCCGGTAGCGATGATCACGGTGTCAGCCTCTATCTCCGCGCCCGTGTCAGTTGTGAGCACGTAAGGCTTCTGCGAGAAGTCGACCTTTGCGATTGAGCCTTCGCGCATGTCCACGCCGAAGCGCAGAGCCTGCTGGCGCAAGTCCTGCATCATCTGATTGCCGTCCACGCCCTCGGGGTAGCCGGGGAAGTTCTCTACGACGGTAGTCTGTGTGAGCTGACCGCCAGTCTGAATGCCGCAGTATTCTACCGGGCTGAGGTTGGCGCGTCCAGCGTATATTGCAGCAGTGTAGCCTGCCGGACCGCTGCCCACGATGAGGCAACGCACATGTTCTCTATTTTCCATTTCTATTGATTTTATTACAAGTTGTTATGTTGAGATGTTGAGGTGTTGAGATATGTGGGGTTGTGGTGTTGTTATGTTGAGGTGTTGAGATATGTCAACACAACAACATCTCAACACCACACCACCTTAGATAATCTCTTCAATCTGCTTTGCGATATTGTCGAGGCTCTCTGTCGGTTCGAATCGAGCCACTACCATTCCGCGCTTGTTGACGAGGAACTTTGTGAAGTTCCACTTTATGTCGGCTGTCTCCTTATAGTCGGGCGCATCCTTGGCGAGCATCTCCTCGAGCACCGGTGTGAGTTTGTGTGCAGGGTCGAAGCCTGCGAACGACTTCTGCTCCTTGAGGAACTTGAAGAGGTCGTCGGCGTCGTCGCCGTTCACCTTCACCTTCTTGAAGCGCGGGAACTCGGTGTTGTACGTGAGCTTGCAGAACTGGTGTATCGACTCGTCGGTGCCAGGAGCCTGTGCGCCGAACTGGTTGCACGGGAAGTCGAGCACCTCGAATCCCTGCGCATGATACTTCTCGTAGAGCTTCTCCAGCTCCTCGTACTGCGGTGTGAAGCCGCATTTTGTAGCTGTGTTCACAATGAGCAGCACCTCGTTGGCATACTCCTTCAGCGACACGCTCTTACCTTTTCTGTCTTTCACCGAGAAATCATAAACAGTCTTCATCTTTCTTTTCTTTATTTGTTTAATGTGTTCTTTTGATATCCTTTTGTCTCGGGGTATTGTTTGTTGTTTTGGGGTGTTGGCTTTAAGTCTTGTGATACAGACTTTAATTTTACAAAGGTAACGATTTTATTGGATAATACTCACTATTTGTTCTCATTTTTTTCAACTTCTTAACTCCGAACCTAATAGACGACGCATCGTGTTCCGTCCGCCACCCGATCAGATTCCGTTCGCCACCCGATTGGATTCCGTCCGCCGCCCGATCAGATTCCGTTCGCCGTCCAATCAGATTGCGTCCGCCACCCGATCGGATTCCGTTCGCTGCACGATGGTGAAAGTACTGAAAAAGGCTGACGTTTTAGCCGCAAAACGCAGCTAAAACATCAGCCTTCTATACTGTTAGAGCTATGTCAAACGCTCTACTTCTTGTTCTCTCGGTAGTATTTCAGTCCGCCCTTCACGTTCTGTATGAGGGCTTTCGACGAGTAGGTGGCACCGCTCACGCCGTCCACCTTCATCTGCTCAGCTTCGTCGACACTCTTGCCCACGAACTTCTTCAGCAGTGTCTCCGCCTGAGCGAACACCGAGGGCGTATCTTGGTTGGGCAGTGCCACTATCTTCTGCACCTTGCCGTTGCGGATGTATATCTTCACCGGTGTCTTGCCCTGGAAACCGCGCGCCTTCACTATCGACGTAGTGTTGACTACGGCGGTGCCCTTCTCGTACTTTATGGCGTTCTTGCTGACGCAGAAGCTCATAAGGACGAATGAGCAGAGAGCGATGATTAAGGTTCTTTGCTTCATAATTTATTATAATAATAAGTTGAGAGTTGAGAATTACTTCTTGTCGTACGCGTGCAGCGGATAGTCGGTGGTGTAGTGCAGTCCGCGGCACTCCTTGCGCTCGATAGCCTGTCGTGTGATGAGGTAGCCCACGTTAATCATGTTGCGCAGCTCGCAGATGTCGCGGCTCGCCTTTACGCGCTTGAAGAGCTCCTCGGTCTCCTCGTAGAGCAGGTCGAGGCGGTCCCACGCACGCTTCAGACGCAGGTCGGAGCGCACGATGCCCACGTAGTTGGACATTATCTCGCCAACCTCCTTCACGCTCTGCGTGATGAGCACCTTCTCTTCGTTGGTCATCGTGCCCTCGTCGTTCCACTCCGGCACCTTCTCGTTGAAGTCGTACTCGTCTATGTGCTCCAGCGAGTGCTTGGCAGCTGCGTCGGCGTACACCACAGCCTCGATGAGCGAATTGCTCGCCAGTCGGTTGCCACCGTGCAGACCCGTGCAAGAGCACTCGCCGATGGCGTACAGGCGCTCTATCGACGACTGTCCGTTGAGGTCTACCTTTATGCCGCCGCACATGTAGTGGGCTGCAGGGCGAACGGGGATATAGTCGGTGGTGATGTCGATGCCTATCGACTTGCACTTGAGGTAGATGTTCGGGAAGTGTTTCTTTGTCTCAGCCGGGTCTTTATGTGTAACATCAAGGCACACGTGGTCGATGCCGTGTATCTTCATCTCCTTGTCGATGGCACGCGCCACGATGTCGCGTGGAGCTAACGAGAGGCGCTCGTCGTACTTCTCCATGAACGACTCGCCGTTAGGCAGGCGCAGTATGCCGCCGTAGCCACGCATCGCCTCAGTGATGAGGAATGCGGGGTGAGTCTCGCCCGGGTGATAGAGCGCCGTCGGGTGGAACTGTACGAATTCCATGTCCTTCACCGTGCCCTTTGCACGATATACCATTGCCTCGCCGTCGCCCGTAGCGATGACGGGGTTGGTAGTGGTCTGGTATACGGCTCCGCAGCCGCCCGTACACATCAGTGTCACCTTACTCAGATACGTGTCCACCTTCTGCGTCTCGGGGTTGAGCACGTACGCACCGTAGCAATTAATATAAGGTGTGCGACGTGTGACGCGCGC
>ENA-UERY01000034-UERY01000034.1-human-gut-metagenome-genome-assembly--contig:-NODE-34-length-106980-cov-11.473682_pt1 | contig 106980 bp, 91 predicted proteins | sample MGYA00242989_ERZ507990 | MGnify/ENA primary metagenome ERZ507990 (study PRJEB26167, sample SAMN06115529) | human gut metagenome | host: Homo sapiens | place: China:Fujian | collected 2015-08-26...
AATCTGTAAGCTTACCTGTTGAATTAGTCCATAATGTTGATGCACCGTTTCTATTGTCTGTAGTGTCAAATGAGAACCATGAATATCTTTCAACATAACTTCTCTTATTTAAACCTTCAATAGCTGTTTTTAGGAATGCTTCAACCTGTTTTCTATTTGAAGCATTGCTATATCCCCAACCACTTACTGCAAACTCAGTAATCCAAATAGGTTTGTGATACATATTATAAGTCGCGTCTACCACTTCTTTAAGGAATGTATTTGCTCCTGCTGCACCACCATATGTTCCGTAATAGCAATGTAATGGAATAAAATCAATAGTACTCTTGTCAACCAAATCACTATCCATAAATGTTCTAAACCACGTTCCGCTATCCCATGCCGGACAAAGAGCCGGTGCCGGTGCGCCTAAATGATAACTTTTACCTGCAAACTTATACCAATGACTAATCGCTGTATTAACGTCTACATTACTTCCACCTACAAAGTTTCCATTAGCATCATACATTGGCATATCCGGTTCATTATATGCCAACAAGTATTTATAGCCACTGCTTGCTATTCTTGAAATTGCATTTTCTGAACCTGTTCCCCAAATCATAGGTACAAATTCCACTGAACCATATGTTGTATATAAGAACGGGGTCGTTCCCCAAGTATAATACCAGCCCATATTCATTGCTACAGGATCAAGTCTTCTACCCATATTATCATTAACTGCTAAACCTTTTTTAGATACTCCGAATTTTACTGTCTTGGTATATTCCTTTGCTCCATTAGAAAGTTCTGCTTCAATCCATGCTGTATGATATGCAACACTTGTTGTGTAATATTCATATGTTGTTGATGTAGTTGAATTAACATAATTACCATCTACATAAACGTTATACTTTGACGCAGTTCCACCTATCGGATTATTCCATTTAATGTCAATGTATCCTGCTGCAACAAGACCATTATCACTTGGACTTGTTATCTGAAATTCTGTAGCTGCCTTGACACTTTCAGTGAATGTACCTGTTACATTCACTGAAAATGCCATAGCTACTACCACAACTAAAGTTGTTATTTTTTTTAATACCTTCATATTTATGTCCTCTTCTATCTAGTCTTAACTTTAACTTTATCTTTGCTGCTCCAAGCGCAATATAATCTCTTTCCATCAAGAGTCTTATATGCTCTTACACGTACATAATATGTAATTCTCTTAAGCTTTTTCTTCTTAATCTGTTCGCGAACGAATCCCCAAAGGAAATCCTGAGTCGCTTTATCTTTTTCGGCTGCGGCCATGTCGACCAATGCATCCACTAATTTCGATACATGGCGTTCGTGCTCAAAGACGTGTTCAAACACTTCGAGGGGAGTACCCCAACCGGTAGGAACAACATCTACCTTATCTACTTTGGCCGTACCGCCACGTTTGATAATATATTCGGCCATGGCATAAGCATGCCCCATCTCTTCTTGAGATTGCTTCTTCATCCAATGTGCAAAACCGCTAAAACCTTCTCTTTCAAAATAGAAAGACATAGACAAATACAGATTAGAAGACCACATCTCGGCTGTAATCTGTTCGTTAATTGCATTCTGTAATTTCTCTGAAATCATAATCGTATTCATTTTAAGTTATTAAAATCACTACAAAAATAACAATTTTAAAAGATAGATTGTTCGGAGATTACACTAATTCCTCCGAAGTATAGCCCTTCGGTAATTCACGGCAGTTATAGCCGGAAGCCATAATCTCGCCATAAGCACCGGCGGAACGAAGGGCAATCAAGTCGCCACGCTTCACCTTATTCAGATCGACGGCTTTGCCAAAAACGTCGGACGACTCACAGATGGGACCTACCACGTCGTAGGTTTCAACTGTCGTATCCTCGGAAGTCAGGTTCTCCATCTTGTGATGAGCCTGATAGAGTGCCGGACGAATCAGGTCGGTCATACCGGCATCGAGAATAGCAAACTGCTTGTTGGTGCCTTGCTTGACATAAAGCACTTTTGAAATCAGCGAACCGCATTGTCCCGTAATGGCACGCCCCAGTTCGAAATGTAAAGTCTGGTGCGGACGAAGTTTCAGATGTTCATCGTACGTACGGAAGTAGTCGGCAAAGTCCGGAATGGCCTGACGGTTGGGGTGATCGTAATCAATGCCCAGTCCGCCGCCTACGTTGATATGTTCCACAAGGATGTGACGGGCTTCGAGCTTATCCTGCAACTCGTTGACACGGTTGCAAAGCGCAATGAAATCCCCCATATCGAGAATCTGCGAACCGATGTGGAAATGAAGGCCGATAAACTTCACGTTCTTCATGCCCAAAGCCACGTCGATCACCTTATCCATATCGTGCATGCTGATACCGAATTTGTTTTCGGCCAGCCCGGTAGTGATATTGGCATGGGTATGCGCACCGACATTGGGGTTGATGCGGAAAGCAACGTTGGCTACTTTGCCCTTGACAGCGGCCAGTTCGTTGATGACTTCCAATTCAGGAACCGACTCGACGTTGAAACAGAAAATATCGTAATCGAGTCCCAGGTTGATCTCCCAATCAGCTTTGCCTACACCGGCAAAGACGATCTTCCCGGCAGGAAAACCGGCTTTGATGGCAGCACGGATTTCACCTCCGCTGACACAGTCGGCACCCAGTCCGCTTTCGCGGATGATGGTCAGTACCTTGGAATTGGCATTGGCCTTGACGGCATAGTGTACACTGAAGTTGTCGTAACGTGCCACCTCACGGTTGACGCACGCCAGCGTGTCGCGAAGCACCTTTGTATCATAATAATAAAAAGGGGTCTGCAACTCGCGGAATTTATGAATGGGGAATACAGTTTTCATTTTGAAAAATTACTAATCAGTTTTGAATTCACCACAGATTACACGGATTTTCACAGATTAATAATTTATCTCGTCGATATTTTAAGATTAAAAGTTCTGTGTTAATCTGTGCAATCTGTGGTAAACCTAATTCATTTCTATTTGCCGTTGAACAGCATATCGCTGAGCGACTGCAAAGCAACCTTCTTGTCGCACTCACGAATCAGGAAGGAAATATTATAGTTGCTACCGCCAAACGAAATCATACGCACAGGAATGTCGCGCATAGCATCGAGCGCTTTAGCTTCGAAACCTACGTTCTCCCACTCCAGGTCGCCTACGACGCAGATGATACACATGTCTTTGTCGACTGTAACGGTACCGTATTTCTTCAGGTCGTCCAGAATTTCGTTGAGGTGCTTGGTATTGTCGACAGATACGGAAACTCCTACCTCCGACGTACAGATCATATCGATGGAAGTCTGGTAGCTCTCAAAGATCTCGAACACCTTGCGAAGGAAACCGTGAGCAAGCAGCATACGGCTCGACTTGATCTTGATAGCAGTAATATTGTCTTTGGCAGCTACTGCTTTGATCTTACCTTTTTCCGTATCGTTGGAGATCAGTGTGCCCGGCGCAAGAGGGTCCATGGTGTTCAGCAGGCGGACTGGAATGTTGGCATATTTGGCAGGCTGAATACAGGTGGGGTGCAGAATCTTGGCACCGAAGTAGGCCAACTCGGCAGCTTCTTCAAAATGCAGCTGGCGCACCGGTGCTGTTTTGTCGACAATGCGCGGGTCATTGTTGTGCATACCGTCGATATCGGTCCAGATCTGGATTTCGGAAGCATGGATAGCGGCACCGATCAGTGAAGCGGTATAGTCGCTTCCACCACGCTGCAAGTTGTCAATCTCGCCATAAGCATTGCGGCAGATGAAGCCTTGGGTGATGTAAATTTCAGCATCCGGATAGAGTTCCAGTTGTGCTTGAAGTTTATCTTTAATATAGATAGGATCGGGTTCCGCATTCTTATCTGTACGCATATACTCCAAAGCCGGAAGCAATACGGATTTCACGCCACACTCCTGCAAGTAATAGTTGACCATAGCGGTAGAGATCAGCTCGCCCTGTGCCAGCACCACTTTCTCTTCGAACAGGGTGAAGAGGTCTTTGGTGTACGAACGGATATAGTCGAAATGAGATTTTATGATCTCCAACCCTTTCTGTTTATACTCCTCAGTAGCGTAAAGCTCGTCAACATGCTGTTTATATTTAGCCTCCAGCTTATTGATAATCTCGTTGGCACCTTCCGGATTCTTCTTGTACAGATAGTCGGAAATCTCCACCAATGTGTTTGTTGTGCCCGACATAGCCGAGAGGACAACAATCTTTCTTTCACCATCGGTAATCAATTTGGCCACTTCCTTCATCCGCTGTGCAGAGCCTACGGAAGTTCCTCCAAACTTTAAAACTTTCATTTTCGTTACTGTGTTAAAATTAGTATGTATATTAATTATTTTCTCTTTTCACAAATTCGTCCGTCACATTGACAATGCGGTGTTCGGCACACCGGTATACCTGTCCGGGATATTCGGTAACCAACTGGAGATTATGGGTGGTCATCACTACCAATGATCCCGCCTGACAGATGTTGTGCAGCAGTTCGACAATGGCCTTTCCAGTCTCCACATCGAGGTTCCCGGTAGGCTCGTCCGCTAAGATAATCTCCGGCGAGTTGAGCATGGCACGCGCTATCACGATGCGTTGCTGCTCGCCACCCGAAAGTTCATTAGGCAGTTTATAGCCCTTATTCTCCATCCCGACAAGGTTGAGCACCTCAGCGATGCGCTCCCTGATCTCTTGTTTATTCTTCCACCCGGTAGCGCGAAGCACGAATTCAAGGTTGTCGTTCACTGTACGGTCGGTGAGAAGTTGGAAATCCTGAAAGACAATGCCCAGCTTGCGCCGCAACTGCGGAATGTGCTTGCGTTTGATGGATGTCATCCGGTAACCAAGCACTTCGGCTTCGCCAGAAGCCACATCAAGCTCACCATAGAAGGTCTTGAGCAGACTGGTCTTGCCGGAGCCTACTTTACCCACCAGGTAAACGAACTCACCTTTGTGCAGTTGCAGATTGACATCGCTCAGCACACAGAGTTCCTGCTGATGTATCTCTACGTCGGTATAGTGAATCAGTGTTTCGTCCATGAGTCGCTATGTCTTATCTGCAATTCGCGTGCCAGATCTTCGATGCGGTATCCTTTGGAAGTCAACAATACAATCAGGTGATAGATCAGATCGGAACCTTCGTAGATCAGACGGTCGTCTGTGCCGTTGGTGGCTTCGATAACAGTTTCTACCGCCTCTTCACCTACCTTTTGGGCAATCTTGTTGATGCCGGACTCGAACAGGCTGGTGGTATAGGACTTCTCGGGCATCTCTTCGTGACGTCTGTCAATGAAATCCTGCAGCAACTTGAGGAACATGACAGGTTCTTCGTTCTTCTCTCCCCAACAAGTATCAGTTCCGGTATGGCATACCGGACCGACCGGATTTACCTGAATCAGCAGAGTGTCTTTGTCACAATCTTCTTTGATAGACACGACATTCAGGAAGTTACCGCTCTCTTCACCTTTAGTCCACAAACGTTTCTTGGTACGGCTGAAAAAGGTTACTTTCCCGGTTTCAACAGTTTTCTCGTAAGCCTCCTTGTTCATGAAGCCAAGCATCAGTACCTTGCGGGTGTCGTTGTCTTGTATGATAGCCGGAACGAGTCCGTTCATTTTATCAAAATCTAAATCCATGGTTCTTATGTTTTCGGGTTCACCACAGATTACACGGATTTTCACTGATTAATCTTTGATCTCTCTGATTATCTACGATTAAAAGTTCTGTGTTAATCTGTGTAATCTGTGGTGAACTCTTATTTAATTCATTTCTATATCGTCTTTTATCTTCAGGCTAAGATTTGCTTACGCTTTCTACCTGACGGTAATTCCCTGGCCGCAAAGATACGATTTTAATTCGGGAATTTTAATTTCTCCGAAGTGAAAAACACTGGCTGCCAGTGCGGCATCTGCTTTACCAAGTGTAAAAGCATCGCGGAAGTGCTCCATCCGGCCTGCTCCGCCCGATGCGATAACGGGTATGGAGAGTTGGGAAGCCAGCTCCGCCAGGGCTTCATTGGCGTATCCGGTCTTCACTCCATCGTGGTTCATACTGGTAAACAGCACTTCGCCGGCTCCGCGCTCCTGAGCTTCTTTGGTCCACGTCATCAGTTCTTTGTCAGTCTCGATACGCCCACCGTTGAGATAACATTTCCATCCGTTTCCGGTCTGTCTGGCATCTACCGCGAGCACACATACCTGTGACCCGAAATGCTTGGCAATATCGTCTATCAGCTGCGGGTTGCGAATGGCGGAAGAGTTAATGGAAATTTTGTCGGCACCGGCATTGAGCAGGCGGTCTACGTCACTCAGTTCGTTGATCCCTCCCCCAACGGTAAAAGGAATACTGATATTGGCAGCAATCCGCCGGACCAGTTCGGCAAAAGTCTTACGCCCTTCATGACTGGCGGTAATATCAAGAAACACCAGTTCGTCGGCTCCCTGCTCGCTATAGGCACGCCCCAATTCTACCGGATCACCGGCCTGGCGGAGGTTTACGAAATTCGTCCCTTTCACGGTCTGCCCGTCTTTGATATCGAGACAAGGTATAATTCTTTTTGCTAACACGATTCTATATTTACGATTTTACGTTTGATTAATGGTTGACCACAAAATTACACAGAACTCCAAAGAGTGCAACGATTAGAGAAAACAGAACTCTGTAAAACTCCGCATTACCCTGTGGTTAAATAAATGCCTGAAGCTCTTTAAGAGTGATACGCCCCTCGTAAAGAGCCTTGCCGAAAATGACGGCAGGCACCCCGGCTTCGTGCAACGCTTCAATGTCGGCCACACTGCTCACTCCACCACTGGCTATCAGGTAAAGGGTGGGATGCTCTGTCAGTATCTCCTTATACAGTTCCAGGGAAGGTCCGGCCAGCATACCGTCACAACTGATGTCGGTACAGATCACCTTTTCAACGCCCTTTTTCGTATAATCTTTTAGAAAAGGGAAAAGTTCACAGTCACTTTCGTCCTTCCAACCGTTGACAGCTATCTTATGATCTTTGACATCGGCGCCCAGAATGATTTTTTCACTGCCGTAACGGTCTATCCAACGACAAAACATATCAGGGTTCCTGACAGCTATACTGCCGCCGGTAACCATCTGCGCCCCGTTCTCAAAAGCGATTATCAGGTCTTCGTCGCTCTTCAGCCCACCGCCGAAATCGATAATCAGCGAAGTGCGGCTGGCTATCAGGTCGAGTGTCCGGTAGTTGACCACATGATGTGAAGCAGCACCATCCAGATCCACAACGTGCAGACGCCGGATGCCATTGGCCTCAAACTCCTTGGCAACCTCCACCGGGTTTTCATTATATACCTTTTTGCTATCATAATCTCCCTGGGAAAGGCGTACACACTTCCCGTCGATAATATCAATGGCCGGAATTAATTCTATCATCTGTCTGTTCTCAATTAACGGTTTAAACTTCCGGGGGAATCAGAGCTCCAGGAAGTTCTTTATAATTCTCTCACCCGCCACCCCACTTTTTTCGGGATGAAACTGGGTGGCATAGAAGTTATCTTTATGCAAAGCGGCACTGAAAGGGTGGATATAATCGGTCTCGGCAGCCGTAAACTCACTGACGGGTACATAATAACTATGTACGAAATAAACAAATTCATCACGGGTGAATCCTTTGAACAAGTCACTCTTCAACTGACCGATGGTATTCCATCCCATGTGGGGTACCTTATCCTCGTGTTTCCGGGGCACAAAACGTTTCACATCGGTATCGAAAATCCCAAGGCAACCGACGTTCCCCTCTTCGGAGAAACGACACATCAGCTGCATGCCCAGACAAATGCCCAATACCGGCTGGCGGAGTTCTTTAATGAAACGGTCCATACCACTCTCTTTGAGATGAAGCATAGTAGTCTCAGCCTCCCCCACCCCGGGAAAGATCACTTTATCAGCGGCTTTCAACACCTCTTTGTCAGAGGTAATCACCGCTTCCACTCCCAGGCGTTTCAATGCATAGTCCACAGAACGGATGTTACCTGCATTATATTTGATAACTGCTACTTTCATTTTAATGTACTACATTTAGTCCGCAAAAATAACGAATTATTGCAAAACCACGAAAAATCGGAGCAAGAAGTTTGAATTAAAAGATAGATTTATAACAGATAGAAAGATTTTCGGCATATAAAACGAATAAGTATTATCCGAAAGGGAAAACAGAAAGAAAACAGGAGGCCAATTACACTATTATTTTTTCACACTTTTTTTTCAAACTAAATGGCTTAAAAATGAGGAACTAAGCCAAAATCGCTTCATTTTTTTCAAAAAACTTTTCGTTCAGCTATTGCAGGTTTCGGAAAAATGCCTACCTTTGCAACCGCAATCGAGAGAGATAGCGATTAAGAAATGAAATATTGGTGCGTTAGTTCAGTTGGTTAGAATACATGCCTGTCACGCATGGGGTCACGGGTTCGAGTCCCGTACGCACCGCAGATATTAATAATAATTTTATATGATCCTCTGTTTTCTTTCATAAAACAGAGGATTTTTAGTATATCTATCAAAATACAGAATTAAAAGCACCAAAGCCTTCCTTATTGCATCCAAAAACCGACACGACTAATACAAAAGCAAACCACCTATCCGGAAATTAAAAAATAACTTTTGCCCAGCATATTTAAATACATACCGAACAAAAGTTATTCATAGCAGACTACATCACGCACAAAAACAATCAATTCGCTTCCATTTGCTTATCAAACGCTTGTTGAATCAACTCCATGATATCATCCAATTCATTCATATTCGAAATACCGACTTCTACATCGCCATTGCCCCATCGTCCCAAGTTGGATACATCTTTACACAAACCTTTTGGATCAAGTATATCTGCAAATGCTACATTTAGAGAAAGACGCAACCGGGATTTCTGAGGCACGACATCCACAAAATTAGTATAAGCCTTAAAGGCAATATACAACTTCTTGAGTTCCTCTTTTACGGAAGGATCTATATTCATGATCCTTCTGCGCAAGGCCTGAAACAGAGTAAGTATGTCCCCCTTCAGATATTCATAGTGCTCCAACGTATACTCTGCAGAATCTCTCTCCACAGATCTATAAACTTCGAGTGTCTCCGGCGATAATAACGGAAATCTCCATATTTCTTTAGCTTTCTCAGCCAATTGCCCCGCACGCACAAGTATCTGCTCTTCGTTCCACGAACTGATTTTCCTCAGATATGAATTGAGGCGAATAGGAGAATCGTCGAAACCTCCCTCCATACTCTTCTTTTCTTGGAACGGACGATCACTCAATTCCGAATTATAACCAGTCAGAGTCAGATTACCAAGTGTGTGTAAATATTTACCCTGGACTTCTACCCAACCTTCCCCTAACATTTCTTGCCACTCGTGTGATAGATTAGGATTTTGGGGCATAACATGCTCGATGGTATAATCAGAAATATTCACCATCTCCTTACGCTGAAAATTTTCCAACCGATTTAAAAGGTAGTTCCTGTTACGGAAATTATAAACATCTTTGGTTTGTAGGAAAGTAGTGAACTCCGTATCGTTCGGAAAGCGCTTATAACTATCCAGCAATAGGAATGCAGCTTTCAGGCCATCCATATAATTCGCTTTATCGAATGACTTATAGAGAGTAGCGAACGTCTTATTCAGGCTATTTGTCGGTATGCCGCAAATGGCACGTCTGAACACATAATTCTCAACTAGACAAAGAGCTTCGTAGAACTCGTCCCTACTGATAACTTCGTTGACATAATCGTTGTACAACGGTAATAAAAACGGGTAACTAACGTCAACCCTCAACTGGCTGATGCGTTTGAAAGCCCCGCAAAGCTGCTTATCCGGCTCTTTGTGAAGCACCATGTTGACGTAATATCCGGAATAAGTATAAATGTCTTTGACTACTTCGCTGATCGTATCGGGAGCTTTTCCCCCTATCACATAGGCCTTGAAAGCATCGTACACCATATCGATACGAGGAATGGTGCCTGTCTTCACTGATAAGTAATCGCGCATGAAGCTATTAAACAGCGCCGCATATTCACTACCATATCCTTGTTCCATAGGATACCAATAAGATTCATAAAGTGAGGTCTGCAAGTGAACTTCTTGTCCCATCAGCACGTAATTGCGAATCAAGTCGGCTTGTGATAAATCAAGTCCCGTACTGTTCATACTTTCAAATATCAATTGTGGGTTGTCCTTCTCCTTTTCAAGAGCCACATCCACAACAAACAGTCGCTGTACTCCGCTATAAATAGCTACCACATTCTCCTTGTTTATCTTACTTTTAAAGAAGTCATAGTTTTCAATGATGCGTTGTGACCTCCCCTCGGACTGAGGAATCCCCTTCAATAAATTTATATAGGTATCTTTATCTCTGCGGGTCAGCAGAAGTTTATACCGCAATTCATTATCTTCTTCCGGGTTAATCAGATAATAGTTCTGAAGTTTAGTGAAGCTGGTATCTATCTCTACCGCATTCTCTTTTATAAAATCGGCAATAGCCGCTATCAGCAAAGAGACGGTGGTCAAGCGCTGCTGTCCATCAATAACCAGAAGTTTAGGCACATCGGACACTGTATGTATACTCTCCTGAAAATAAACGATAGAACCGATAAAGTGCCCTTGGACAGCAGAATCGTTGCTAATACGCAAAATATCATTCAACAATTGATTGCATTGAACCAGTTGCCAACTGTATGTACGCTGATAAATGGGAATCACAAACTGTCGTGGTCCCTTTATGATGCTTAAAAGATTATTGGAAGATGCTTTCATAGATTATGCTTATTTTACGATAACAAAAGTATTCTTTTTCCCGATTATAAGAGAATAAAATAGGAAAATTATCAATAGCTTCCTGTTTTTGTCCGTTCATTGACCAATAATATTTCTCACTACCTTTGATTGAACATAATAGAGACAGAGCTTAATGATTGTCCATAATTTAACAAGGGAGTTAGTTTCCATGATAAAACTACAAAATTTAAAAAGGAACTTAAAACTCTGATTAAAACACGGGACAAGTGCACGAAGGACTTGAGAATCTTCTTGTTCGTAGACGATATTAATCGATACTCTGAGAAGAAAATCATCCAATCGATCGATTCTTAACTCAGAATATTCTATTACCGATATTTAATAGCAAAGAATTTACTAATCAATCAGTATAATAAGATACATCGAGAGAATATCTGGATCAGCAGCAAATATTTACGTCACTTAATCGAATTGTTAGTACTGGTCAGTAAAACTAAGGATGTATCTTTTGTCATCAGGCAAAAAGAGGAAACACAGGGAAATACGGTTGAAACATATTCCATCACTTTACTAAAAGATATCCATGTGAACCGAACAAACTACGCGATTCTATTGAATGTGCCCGATACACGGTTATAGCCTATTGAGAGCCGGTCATAGACTTGGGAAAATACATATAACTCGAAAAAAATACATTTTTTTTTGCTCACTCCTGAACAAAAATGATTTCTTCTGCGTTTATAATTATGCAAATCGGCCTGAAGCGCTTTATGCCTATGGGAATATCCATAATAGTCGCACCGTATGCCTCCCCGGCATAGACAGGTAAGATTGCATAGTAGTTTTGTCGTGTTTTATTTTGTGTTTGTGTTGTGACGGTGCTGCGATGTGAATCGAAGTACCGTTTTTTTTGTACCTACCTCTCAGAAGCTAAAAGATTTACCATAAAAGAAGCAGAATACAGAGTAACGGGTTAAATGTTCCGATGGACGAATTGTCCGTCGATCCAAAACGTGGCATGCTCAGAACGGAACTTCAGTAAAACGTATTCCGGATCAGTCGGCCCCTTTGGAAAATGGGCGATAAACCAGTCTTGCCAATACTTCTGTTTAAGTCCGGCATCTGTCACTACCTCCACTTCACCCGTCAGGGCAACGCTATTCCCTTGTTCGTAGAAACAAAGACCCGCTTTCGGGTTGCTCCGGAAATCTTTCGTTTTCACAGAATGTTCTCCGGTTGCCATCCAAATCTCAGAAAGACCTTCCGAAGCAATCTTGCTCAAAGGGACAGGGCGGGGATATCCCTCTTGATTGACTGAACTGAGTATTACCGTTTCACAACCTTGCAGCAAATCTGCTGCTCTTTCGTTTAATGATTTCATTGTATATGTTATTTAGATTGATAATCCCTGCAAATATAAGCTTGCCAACCTACCCCGGCGTTGTAAAAAAACGACTTTTATAGAATAAGAAGCAGACTAAATTTCTTACAGACATAGTTTATTTTACGCTCGCGATACAATGCCTGTACCCGAAACTAAATCCGAAACGCTTTTCTAAAGGAGATTTCCTTTATCACCCAACCGGTATTTTATTTCTCAATATACGTCAGCAGCCCCTCTTGCGGTAAGGTCGGAGAAAGGAATGATTCTGCCGTACCGCCGGACAGCGTCTTGACCTCTTTCAGGAAGTGCGAAACATCGTAATATCCGGCATTCACCGCTACCGAGAGCAGGTTATTTGCCTCCGTCGTACTTTTCAGCAGATCGATCGCCTGCCTGAACTTCACAATCCGACTGTATTCTTTAGGGGTAAATCCGGTAAACAGCTTGAACCTCCGTTCCAGATGCCGTTGACACAAACAGGCATCTTCTGCCAGCAAACGGATCTCCCGCTGACCGTGGTACAAATGAATGTGGTTTACCGCAAAAACAATCTGTTTGTCCACTACATCGTGCTTGTACATCGACCGCACCAATACTGTCTCAATACACTGAATCCTGCTCCGCAAATCCGGAAGCTCGTAGAGTCGCTCTGTAAACGAATCATCGAACAGCTTGATTCCCAAGTCGGCACTGCCGATCCGTTGACCGGCCAACTCCTGCACGGGCAAGTCCATGAATCGGAATAATCCGCAAGGATGAAAACGAATACCAACCATGTGAACCGTTTCGGTATACGCGACCAACTCCGAATAACGTTTCATCGGTCCCACGAAAAACGAACGGCAAGACGGCATGATCCGCCCTTCGTTGCCTACCGGTTGTGTTATCCCGCCCAAAGCGAAAATCAAATCGGTACACCCGTCCGGCAGGACGTTGATACGCATCCCATACTCAGAACTTCCTTTGAACTCCCAAATTTTATCGACGTAAGGAGCCAGCAGTCCACAAGGTTGATATTCTCTATACATACTTCAATTTCGGGCAAATATAGTGAGAATCACTCACACCTGCTATTTATCCGAATACAAACCGATATGGTTTCCTTCGCTATCGGCAAAAACAGCGAAATGTCCCCTGCCTTCAGCGTCAATCTTCGTCTCGGGGATAATGACTTTCCCGCCTTTCTGCAAGACACGTTCCAGCGACTTGCCGATCTCTTCGCAATAGAAGTGAATCAATGTTCCTCGCTCCGAAGGCAGGAAATCGGGTGCCCACGACACCGCTCCCACCGCTTCGCCCTGCTCCATGAAGCAGGCCATCTTCTCCTCTTCATGCTCCGAGACCGCCAATTTGATGTCCAACACTGTTTCATAAAATCCTACCGCCCGGTGGAAATCTGCCGCCGGAATCTCAAAAAACGCAATAAACTTTTCCATTTTCTTTCTATTAATAAGATGAATACTGTATGCCGGAAGTCACGTCTCCCAAGCACACCGCAAAAGTAGGGCAAAGCACCCGCCCCGGATAGTAGAAAACAGACATCATTCCTCCACGGAGAAATAATCGGAATAAGGAGCGCAAACAGCTAAGTATTCCGCCGGAGTATATCCCGAAAAGAGTTTGAACTCCTTAATCATGTGCGATTGGTCGAAGAAACCACATTCGCAGGCCAGTTGCGCAAACGAAATGCCCGGCTGGCATTGCAGGGTGTACAACGCCCGCTGTATCCGCACAATGCGCAGAAACTCCTTGGGAGTAGCGCCTACGTACTCCGCAAACACCCGCCCAAACTGCTTATTGCTCAGGCAGGCTACGTCCGCCAGTTGTGTCGTACGGATGTGCGGATGGAGGGTCACCGCCTCCAAAGCAGTCGAAACCCGCTTCAGGTTGTATTCGGGAAAAGCGTATAGACGGCTTAACAGAAACTCTTCTATCAGGCGGATGCACGCTGCCTGATCCGGCATATCGGCTACCCGCCTGCCCAGATCAACCAACTGAGGATCGTCCGTTTCTTCGGTATTTACATTCATCCCACGAAACTCGCTGACCGGCATGTGAAGAAAAGCTTTTGCGGCAAAGGGCTGAAAAACGACTACGATCATCTCCAGCATCCCCGTAGACTCGACATCGGAATAGCCGAACGCCTGCCCGCTGATGAAAGAAGAGGGTTGCAACCGGCCTTCGGTCAGTGAAAGCAGTTGGCGTCTCCGGTGAAAAACCATCTGGACGCACCCCACGGGCAGCGTCCGTTCGGATACCGGCGCAAGCGCATCGTCGCTCAATACCCAGTAATGCCGGACATAAGGGACGAGTGGCGCTGTGGGCTTTATGATTCTGAATGATTGCATAGGTTACAAATATATTGTTTTTTTAGATCATCCAAGCAAAGATAAGGGACGGGAAAAAGAAGGGATAGGAAAAAAGAGACAAAGCAAAATCGGGTTACCGAAAACGGCTGTCAGAAAGAGGATGGATGCACGTATGAATTGTACTCTGATATATAACAATATTAAGTGAGAGCAAAAGGATGAGTCTGTTTCGGCTTACAGATTATAACAATACAGTAACCTATTGATAAAACGAATAAAAAAAACTACGAGAAGAATCCCGTAGTTTTCTATTTACACAAAATGATGGACAGTGCCGATTTAACTTTGATAATAGAATATTTCCATCCATTATTTGTCATACACCTTCAATATCACTTTTCCTCCATTAGTCGTAAAATCTATCGGCCCGGGGTAATACTTCTTTTGTCCCTTCCTTTTTTGTCCCCAATAATCTTCTATTAAATCTATCACTGTTCCATTTTCTTTATTAAAAGATTGATCTGGTATGGAAGCACGACCTAAGTCCTTCATACTAATCTTGTCACGGTACTTTTCATCCTTCCAGTTTTCAGGAACATTCATTTGCAAATACCATCCATCCGTTTTTTCTATCACTTGAATATCTGCATCGAAGCCGGAGTTAACAGTAGCATTTTTATCCAAGCCTGAGGATACCGCCTCTCCCCAATAACAGTTTTTCTCCATCTGTACAGGCAATACATAATCATCATACTCCGTCATTTCGGCTCTGGTAAAGATATTATTGAAATAAGAGACATTTCCACAAGGACAGTCGTGATATCCCATAATCTCCGTCCCATGAGGTACAAGATAAGGTGTTTTACGCGGATCTATATTATTCAGTTTCCAAACTTTCCAAACAATCAAATTATGAACGAAAGCCATGCCTTGCGACAGTTTGATCTGGGCGAGTTCTGGAGACAAGAACAGATTATTGTCAACTAAAATAGGCCCATGGTTCACTTCAAATGAAACTTCCACGACCCTGTTGTCATGCAAAAAATTTCTTGTCACCCTTGCACCTTGCGCCATCCAATCAAGCCAAATACCACCCTCTACACGATAAATATGATTGCCTGAGATCTCCACATCTACAGCAGCATGTATCTTAATTCCCGCCATTTCATATCCCCAGAATAAGTTCTGTGTGCTAATATCATGCACGGTATTGTTCTCTATCTTACTGAAAATAGCCCCCAAGCTACCCACAATACCGGCTTGTCCACAATAAGCCACGCTGTTGTTACGTACCAGATGCCCTCCGATATGCTCTTTATTCCAATTGTGCCGAAGTGCACGCTTCACACAATTGACATACCCTTCTTCTGATTCTGATTTATTGTCCCATTCGTCTCCATACTTACCTAAAGTAATCCCCACACACTTGGAATGGGTGATTGTATTGTTCTCAATAACCCATCCTTTACTCCAGTGAGTCCCCAACAAGCCAACTTGTTCTGCTGTGGGAGGCGCCCAAGGGGTAGCTGCCTGACTCAGCTTAAATCCGTTAACCACAATATAATTCACATAAGGTTTTTCCGGATAAAAGACAGATTGCCTTACATTGATTTCAACCAGCTCTCGATTGGGATTCTTATTGCTAAAATTAGCGTACAGACGTGTAGTATCCTGCTCTACTCTGCAAAACCACAACAAACTATCACCTTTATTCTGCAAAACATTGCTCAATGACGGATTCTCCATCAGAGCTATATCATTCAGATATATCTCTCCTGTATGACACCACTTGCCTCTCTCAAACCAGTCACCATGTAAAGTTTCAGCATATGGATTAAACTCACCGAAAAATTTATTCGGTATTCCGACTTCCCAAGTTGTATCATTTACCTTCTTCCAACCTTTAATTACCTCCGAACCTTTTATCTCTACATTCTCCCCTTTAGCTGCCATAAAGACGATCGGTTTTTCTTCCGACTCTCCACCCCGTGAAGGAGAAACCCTTTCACGATAGATACCTTCATGCACAATAACCGTATCTCCCGGCTCAGCCATATCGGCAGCAGCTTGTATCGTCTTCAAAGGATAGGCAAAACTACCAATTGATGCATCGTTTCCTGTCGAAGCGTTCACATGTATACCATGACTCCGCTCTGTCTGTAATTCTACTACCATCAAAGATTTACCAGATAGCCCGAGTTTCATCATTTTACCCGCTGAGGGAACAAACGACTCTACCCTCACCTCTTCCGGATGTTGTAATGTATTAAAGCTCAATTCCGACCGTGGAGCAATCTTCATACCTTTCCTCACACGGAAAGATTTCTTTATTTGACTGAAATCTATTTTACAAAGTTGATCATTCTGACTAAAATTCAGTACAACCAATGTCAACTTGTCCCGTCTCTTATTCCAAGCAGCCTGAATCACAATATCCGGGTTCTCCTTTTCCTGCTCTATTATTTGAGGATACGCTATATCCAATGAATTCAAGAGAGCGAAAGCCACCCCCGAAGCATTCAGATAAGTACCTTCCTTAGGAGTATTTATCAAACATTCTCCCCAACCATCGGACAGGTTTGTAAAATTGGCTGTAAAGAAACTTCCACCCATATTCTGATAGGCAATGTATTGCTCCACCATGTTCATGGCAAATCCCCAACGGATGGAAGCATTAAAGAGAGTTTCTTCCCCACCTGTATCCTTCTGATTCAGTCCATCGGTATTTCCTTCGCTTCGGGTTACCGGAGCACGAAACTCCGTATGGCATAATTTGATGTCTGTGCCGTGTACCTTGTTATATGCATCTAAAATTACGATATCAGTGCGCATCTCTTCTGGGGTTCCTCCCCTGTTTGTAATCAAATCTACATAAGGTCCGACAATCTCTAATATTTCCTTAAACTTCTTATTAAACAACCAATAATTACCCACCGCTATTTTGATTGAAGAATCTTTTGCTTTCATCGCTTTCGCAAAATCTACACAACGATTGGCATACGTGATAGCGTCGAACCGACGGTAAGGTTCATTCTCCAATTCCCAGTATTTCACATTCAACGGTTTGGTACGGCCATAGGCAATACGTTGTGCATTAGTAGGATTATTACAGAAATCAACCCAGTCTGCGGCACTGTATTCATTATTAAACATAACAGGTACACAAAAGAAAGGTTCCGCCCCCACTGCTTCGCAAAGATCCACCAGTTCGAATGTACCTACATCATTCAGCAATTCACATCCCCACCAAGTATCATAGCTGACCGGTCTTTCTTCACGTGAACCAATTCCCGAACGCCAGTCATAAAACGAAGTGAAACATCCGCCCGGCATTCGCATGGTCTTGGGACGAAGTTCATTCTTGATACGTTCAACCGATTCACATTTCCAACCTTTTATTACATCATCTGCCATCAATGATAGCAGATCTATCCCTATACGGCTGCCCGCAGGCACTTCTACGGTATAAGTACACCAGCCTTCATAATCCGTCGCATCCAATGAAGAACTGTACAAGATAAATTGATTTGTATTCACAGCCAATTCAGTCATTGACAACGGAGCATGGAAATCACCTTCTTTATAAATGGCAATGGTTACCGGGACACTCTCCTTTGAATATTTCTCTTCGCTTAGGTAACCACCGGATGAGAAAAGGCCTGAAACAGTATATCCTTTTCCCTTTTCAATATAAATGCGTTCTTGAACTAATAGGGTTGGAGTTTGCTTTTTACGATTATCAATCTGCAAAAAGTACTTTCCATGAGCCGATGGCCAATAATTATTGAATATAAGAGGTAACTTTTCTTCTTTTCTTCCATCAGCAAGCAGATACCACTTTGGCTCTTCATAGCCGGAATGCCACCACTTAGCTTCCTTCACATCCCCCCGGTAACACGTGTACCAAGAGTTTGACTCACTTACAGGTTTCGTATTCTCAAAACTGCGGTTAAAGAGAAGTTCACCCCACAACAAGTCGCTTCTGCCAAACCCCATTTCAAAGAAACTACCCCATAAATAAGGACTCACAGGTGTACTTGTTTTATCTTTATCTATAATTTTAATTGTATTCTGTGCATGCAGATCTGCCAGAAGCAGACATATTAATAAAAAACTTACTATCTTATTCATGATATCAAATTATATTTTATCCAAACTTCACAAATAACGAAACACTTAAAATCCAAACAATGTTAAGAATTTTAAGATACAAAATCTACTGTCCCCAAATCTTCACACGCTTAGCAGAAGGAGCTTTTTCAATCGGGCCTATACATGGCGATTCTAAAGTACGTTCATTACCCAGCCCATCTTTACTCATCTTAAAGGAAGAACCATCCGGATTTTCGAATGTATAACCAGTAAGTTGCGCAATTCCGAGACGCTCCGTATCTATTTTCCTTCCTTTATAGAGGTGAAAATCAGAAAAGATGACATCAGATAGCAAATAAACCTCATCGGCTGTTTCTTCTATTCTAAAATTCGGATTCCACTCGGTCTTCTCCCAACCTTGTTTTTTATCTTTCATAGGAGATGTGCCTTGACAGAAGAGGTTATCTTCAGCATAAACAGGTAGCCGTGTTACATTGAAAGCCTCCAGACCATAGAGTGCTTTCTGCGGGGTACTCCCTAACCATTGATTTGCTTCTTTGGCTTGATTACTTGCAAAAACGTTTCCATAGAAACGATGGTCACCTTCATTCATGATGCTCACCCCTTTCACTTGCGTGGAATGTTCCAATTGATAAGGAGTATATCGTGAATCATCATAACGAACAAAACTGCCGGCAAAGAGATTGTGTATAAATGCGCCTCCATTGCTGCACTCAGCCAATGACTTTGCAGAGAGAACAATATTATTGTCAACAATATAAGGTCCGTGATCAACTTCAAAGAATAAATCATGACTTACATTATCATACAAAATATTGGATGATATTCTTGCTCCCTGTAACATCCAGTCAAGCCAGATACCATAATTACCACTTTTATGAATACGATTATGGTGTATGTAGGCATCAATAGCACCGTGCAGTTTAATACCTGCCATCTCGGCTCCATTAAACTGCTGTTTGCACAAGATGTTGTATATGTGGTTGTGATGGATTTCACTGAAAGCTCCACCCATACTGCCACATATTCCGGTTTGCTCACAATCTGAGATGATATTGTTTCGCACAATGTGTGAACCGATGTTAGCCTTGTCCCATCCGCGACGCAGCGTGTTGAAGATTACCTCTATATAATGTAGGGTACCATCAAGACGAGAATCGTAGCAATCCAAATTATGACCACTGCTACGCTCCTTACCCAAAGTGATGCCATTGGCACGTGAATTTTTGATGACGTTTTTTTCTATAATCCATCCCTTGCACCAGTGAGTAGATACCATTCCCACTTGTTCGGCTGTGGGTGCCGCCCATTGCGTGGCTGCTTGGTTAAAATGGAAACCGCGAATGGTGATGTAATTCAAGCCCTCACGTGTGGGATAGAAGCAAGTGGGGCGTACTGATACTTCCACCGTTTCTTTGTTTGGATCCGCATTACCAAAATTGGCATAAATGGTGGTATGTTCGCTATCCACCTCGGCAAACCACACACAGGTGCTTCCCTGGGGATCGCGAATGGTGCGAAGTGTATCAGGAAAATACACCTTATCCAGACTAAACTCTTCGTATAGAGATACGTCATTCAGATAGACATCAGCGGTGTGATGTTCTTTTTTCGACCATAGCCAGTCACCATACAAGCGGTCATTAAAAGGATTATAATCACCAAAGAAGTCATTAGACAATACTGTTTTCCACACATTCTTATTCTTCTTCTCCCGTTTCCATCCGGTCACTATTTCTGAGCCTTTCACTTCAGCTTTCTCACCATCGGCTACACGATAAAGAATACGTTTCCCGTCACTCTCACCGCCATTCAAAGGATTCACCCATTCGCGGTAAACTCCATTGTGTGCCGTTACTGTATCACCAGGTAAAGCCAATTGTGCAGCACGATTAATAGTTCTTAAGGGAGTAGTAAGACTTCCATCAGCCGCATCATTGCCGGTAGGCATCACATGATAGTCCTTTGCAGCAAGATGTCCCACAGCACACAAAGCGATTAATATCAATCCAATAATTTGCTTCATCTTTTTACTTTTCATAAATTAATTAATAATACGATATGTCTTTCACCATCTAAAACAAATGGCTATGTTGCAAATGCTATGACCCAAATTAAGTTGTCAAAAGACAATGCTTATCAGCTATAGCAAGTATATGATCAAGTTGACAACGAGCTGCATTGTAATTTTTTAAAAGACACGAATTGCATGAGAAATCACCGACAGATTAGACATAGCTCCATACTCTTTAGAAGAAATAACCAATTACAGCTTGCCAACCTCATACTTTTTCTGTCATATCAGTACAAGAAGTATTCAGGTTCTCCTTTCAACATCACAGATTTGGATATAACTTTAGAGGTAAATCTCTCAGGAGCACTCGGGCAGACATTACCGACATAAAAAATGACTAAACCAGGCACCGTAGTAATTCCTCCCGTCTCATCAACATAAGCTAGATTTCTTGTGGAAAGTCTAAATTCGACCACTTTACTCTCCCCCGGCTTAAGCTCAACCTTCTTAAAACCAACCAATTGGCAAAATGGCGTTTCGTGTGCAATGGCCTTGTGAGATAAGTAGAGTTGTACAACTTCCTCCCCCGTACACTTACCTATATTACGAACTTCAACCTTGACACTCAACGTATCGCCAATCTGTGTATCTATAGGGCATTCCAACTTATTGTATTTGAAAGAGGTATAACTCAATCCATAGCCAAAAGGATATAATACATCCCCATTAAAATAGCGATATGTTCTATTAGCCATAGAGTAATCTTCGATGGGGGGAAGATCAGCATCTGAACGATAAAAAGTGATAGGTAACTTTCCAGAAGGATTGTAGCGTCCGAACAAAATATCTGCTAAAGCTGTTCCGGTTGCTTGACCGCCATACCATGCCTGGATGATAACCGGTAAATTTTCTGCCTCCCAATTAAAAGCCATAGCACTACCCGACATACAAATAAATACCATCGGTTTATTCAGTCCGTTAAGCTTCTTCATCACTTCAGTCTGAATTGAAGGCAAGTTAATAGTGGTTCTATCTCCCCCCACAAACCCTTCGATACCACCGGCATCTCCTTCTTCACCTTCTAACATCGGAGATATGCCGCCAACATAAATTATCAAATCTACATCTTTATATTTATTTATAAAGTTATTAAGATCGACTCCTTTATTCAACTTTGTAAAATCAGAAACCGCATCATATACCACCTCAACATCTCTTTCTGCCCGTAAGGCTTCCAAAAGGGTTATGTTCTTACTGGGTACTCCATTATAATTGCCAAGCTGGGTAGTCTGATTGTCAGCATTAGGACCTATCAAGGCGATTTTCTTAACTTTGGAGGAGAGAGGCAGTAGGTTCTTGGCATTCTTCAACAACACCATGGACTGGCGGGCCATTTTAAGTGCCTGCTCCTGATGCGGACGTGATTCAAGCACACTGTAAGGAATATTAGAATAAGGAACTTTATTCTGAGGGTCGAACATCCCCAAACGAAAGCGAATCCTCAGAAGTTTCTTCAAAGAAATATCAATTTGTTCTTCCGTTATCAAGCCTGCATTGACCGCTGTCGGCAATGAACGATAAGTATCTCCACATTCCAAATCAGTCCCATGCAACACAGCATCTGAAGAAGCAGAAATGGAATCCGGATGAGTTTTATGTCCATACAGGAAATCCGTTATGGCCCAACAGTCAGAAGTGACATAACCATCGAACTTCCAATCGTGAAGCAGAATCTTGCGCAAAAACAGGTTACTTCCGCAACAAGGCTGTCCGTTGAAACTATTATAGGCACACATAACACCTGACACATTCGCTTCTTTTATCAACCGATAAAATGCCGGCAAATAAGTCTCCCGCAAATCACGATCACTGGCGGTAGCATTGAATTCATGGCGTAAAGGTTCCGGACCACTATGAACAGCAAAGTGCTTGGCGCATGCCGACAACTTCAGATAATTAGGATTATCTCCCTGCAACCCCTTCACCATAGCTATTCCCATTTCAGATGTCAGATAAGGATCTTCACCATAGGTTTCGTGTCCACGTCCCCAGCGGGGATCTCGAAAAATATTCACATTTGGAGTCCAGAATGTCAGCCCCGTGTATCTTTGGAGGGTATTCGCTTTCTTCACAGAAGCATTATACACTGCTCTTCCTTCGTCAGAAATCATTTCAGCGGACTTAAAGAGTTCTTCTGGATTGAATGTAGCTGCCAGCCCTATAGGTTGTGGAAAAACAGTTACCTTTTCTGTGGAACGCGCTACACCGTGTAGACATTCATTCCACCAATTATAGTCCGGAATGCCCAGACGTCTTATCCCTTTAGAAGTATGTGTCATCTGAGAGACTTTCTCTTCTAAAGTCATACGAGAAACTAAATCATTGACACGGACATCAATGGATAAAGTGGTATCTAAATAAGCTGGAATGGTTTGAGCTTGCAAAGGAGGCATTCCAAAGAACAATCCTAACAATAAAATTCTGACAAAATAATACTGTTTCATCTTTTATATCTAATATTAATAATCAATATAAACTTCAACTTAACGATTCAATAATCTCACATTAATTACTTGCCTTCCTTCAATGGGAACGCTTTCTGACTTAAAACTACCTCCACTCACAGTCAGCGTATCGGTGGACATGGCACGAATAGAATATTCCCCCTTTGAGTTTGTGACAACTTCTTCTTTCCCAACTTTGACAGTTACTTGAGGCAACAGGTTTGCTTGTACATCCCGTATGGTTCCCTTTACCACTACCAGTGTAGCTGTTATATTCTTTGTTGAAGACACTTTTTTCTCCTTGTCCCTCAAAGTAGGAATGTATTTCTCGGATGCACGCTCTACCGTTATCACTTTCTTAATGCGGATATCATCTGATGCACGGCCTATCTGTAACTCAAACGCACCCGGTTCAACCACTTTTTTCATCTCCTTGTTGTAGAGGGCTAGTTCTGACACGGGAATCTTAATTTTCACTTGCTTCGTTTCTCCTTTCTCGATAAGCACTTTCTCGAAACCCTTCAGTTCCTGAACAGGCATCACGACACTGGAAACCATGTCACGCACGTAAACCTGCGGCACTTCCAGACCATCGTAATCGCCTGTGTTGCGAATTGCTATCTTCACCTCAATCACATCTTCACAAGCGTAATCTTCTTTGGAGGTAGTGGCAGAAAGATATTCAAAGTCTGTATAGCTCAATCCGTGGCCGAATGCCCACAATGCTTTCGGCGAAGAGAACACATAATCTTTGCCGGGTTTATTCTTACTGCCCGGTGAGCGGTAGAAGCCCTTATCTGTAGGCAAATAGTTATAATAACAAGGTAGATGTCCTACACTTTGCGGAAAAGAATAATTCAATTTTCCCGATGGATTAACCTTACCCAAAAGCATGTCTGCAAGGGCTAGTCCACCTTGTTCACCGGGATACCACTGTACTACAATCCCCGGTATATTTTCCTTTATCCAAGACATTGCAAAAGGCTTTCCGGATAATAGAACAGCAATTACCGGTTTGCCTGTAGCATGAATGGCCTCCACCAAATCTTCCTGTACACCTGTCAAGGTCAAGTCACTTAAATCAAAACCTTCCCCACAAGTGGCATTACTATAATCACGCGCCAAAGAAGCACTTGCCGAACCGACGACAACAATACAAACATCACTTTTCTTTGCTACATCCACCGCTTCTTTAAATCCCGAACGATCATCCGTAACCAAATCACATCCCTTGGCATAATTCAATGTCAACTGATTACCGACTCTTTCTTTCATAGCTTCAAGTAATGTAACCCCGTCCTTATTGTCACGACTCCATGTATAATCCCCAAACTGTACCTGATCAGCATTAGGACCTATCACAGCTATGGATTTCAATTTGTTCATTTGTAAGGGCAAGATATTGTTTTCGTTCTGTAGAAGAACGATTGATTCTTCAGCAATCTTACGAGCCAATGACACATGGGCAGGAGCATGTACTACTTTATCATAGTTCTTTTCCATTGGTAATGAGTATTCAAACAGTCCCATATTAAACTTGGCCGTTAAAATACGAGCCACTGCCTGGTCAATATACTTCACATCCAACATTCCGTTCTCCACCAATTGCTGAAGCTCAGCGTAACTATTGTCTGAAGCTTCGGCATCCAGTCCGGCCGTCAATGCCTGAATAGCAGCTTCTGCACTGTTCTGTGCCGTTTTATGAAAATAGTTCAGCATACCTATCGCTCCCCAATCGGAATAAACATATCCTTGGAAGTCCCACCGGTCACGTAAAAGTTCCGTCATCAGATAGTGGGAAGAAGAATTAGGTTCATTGTTCCAAGAATTATATGAGGACATCACCGCCCAAGGTTTGGCTTCTTTTACTACAGTTTCAAAAGTTTTCAAATAGATGGAAAGTAACTCCCGCTGTCCGCACGATACAGAAGCAAGATTCAATCCTCCCCGAGGAGTACCATGGGCACCGAAGTGCTTGATCATTGGTGATACTTGATTATCAAGATAACCTCTCACTTGCGATACCCCCATACGCGACACCAGAAAAGGATCTTCACCGAAACATTCTTCCACTCGTCCCCAACGCAAATCACGGCAGACATCAATGACGGGAGTTAAAGATTGTGTGATGCCTTGTGCCGACAACTCTTTTGCTATGGCAGAAGTCATTTCGTAAGCCAGTATAGGATTAAATGTACTTCCCAATGCGATAGCTTGTGGAAAAATAGTAGATCCGTCGTGTACAGAGCCATGTAGAGATTCAGTCAACGTGAATACAGGGATACCCAACCGGGTCTTCTCGCGCATATATTTTTGTACTTCATTCATCAAGGTCAGACATTCCTTTCCGGGCAAGGTAATACCTTCTATGAACCCATAGTTCTGCCCACCAATCATTTTCTCCAGTTTTTCCTCATTCAGTTTTCCATTCTCCATGATTGAATAAGCATGAATATGGCGCATTTGAGCAATTTTTTCCTCTAATGTCATCCTGCTTAACAGATCCTGTACCCTTACCTCTACAGGTAGTGAAGCATTCTTATATTTAAAGTTGGTTTGTGCATAAAGACGGACACAAAAGCATATTGCCATCAATGAAAGAAATATTAGTTTTTTCATGATACACCGAATTTATTTATTATTGTTTTTGATTATAATCTTTTACCGCTTCATAAAACGCGCGAATATTATCCAATGGAATCTCAGGAGGTACATCGCAACCTGTAGATATCACGAAATTAGGATAAGCTGTGGTTCTTTGCAACAAAGCATAGGTTTGCCGATACACCTCCTCCGCAGTGGCTTGTTTGAAAATTCCAACCGGATCCAGATTACCCATAACCAACGCATTCGAAGGACATTCTTCCAGAGCAGCAAGCATATCTATTTTATTTCCAAAATGATATCCTTTAGCCCCCGTAGCAACCATAGCCTGAGTACATTGCCCCATATTACCGCAATTATGCAATATAACTGCAAAATGACTATCCTGGACCTCTTCGACGATTCGTTTGACAAATACAGAGGAATACTGCATACAATCTTCATTGGACAACAACCCTGCCGCCGGTTCTGCAATTATGACTCCGGCAGAGCCACAATCTTTGATGGCACGGCAATATTGGGTAATGAATTGAGTGCATTTATCCAATAACAGCAAAGCCGTTTCAGGCTCTGTGTAAATAGCCATCATTATTTCCGTCATGTCAAATAGGCGGCCTGCAAGAGAATACGGCCCAATGCAACCTCCAAAAACCGGTTTATCCAATCCTTTCGCAGCTAAACGGTTTGCCTCCAAATATTGCGGAATACGAGCTATATCCAGTGTAGGAATTTTCAATCCGACGACCTCTTCATAATTACTCACCAAGCGCCCTATAACATTGGGTACTTCATTCTCACTAAACTGAATCTGTGCACCAAAAGCTTCCGCCTCTACCGTCAGATCCATAATGACCGTACAAGCTGCCGACTGCGGATAGTTCATATTTAAAGCTTCAACTGCCTTAAAATGAACTTCACCATCGGTTACTGCATCCAGAACTCTTTTATTTAGCAGTTCAATGCCGGGATGGGTCATAATAGGTAATGCAACCTTTTTATCCGACACTATTATATACTCTATCCATTCATCTACATTCATATCTTACATCATTTATTTAATCTATTTTTATAACAGTCTTTTTTCCCACACAACTCACAACCGTATTTCTGCCTGGTCATCTGTCTACCGATTCCCACCACTCCACTCACCGATTTAATAGGGCACATTAATGAAGAGGCAGTCAGGCCGACTCCACAAGGCTGATCGGGAAGCAATGAAAAGAGAATCTGCTGATCAGAGACTTTCCATCCACAATAGCCGGGGCTATAAGGATAGCTTATTCCCAATCCTTTCGCCCCGAACTCCTTTTCTATTGCTTTGCACGTCTCCCTCACAGTAGCCTCAGCAATGGCCGAACCTAATGCATCCAGCAGGAACTCCTCAACAATCTGCCCCGATTTCTTGACAGCCTGTTGAAATCGTTCAAATTCCTCACCGGCTGTAGCCACAAACAGGGCACATAACTCCGCATTCTCCAAATAAGAAGTGATAATGCGTCCTGTCTGTAACCGGCATCCATTCAATATAATCCGAGATTTATCGGAAGCATCCAATGAAAAGACACGATATCCCCAACGAGGTTTACAAAGTTGAGTCACTTCTCTTTCCAGAGCGGAGAACATGGTCAATATTTCACCTTCCATCTTGTAACCTTTGCCCAGAGAAAAAACAAAGTCATCCCAGTCCAGACAAATGTCTTTCCATGAAAGCTCTCTATAGCGGAAATCCATATCAAGCCGCTCCTATCAGTTTCTTCGCCATTATTACCGCTGCATTAGCATTGCTTGTATATGCGTCAGCCCCTATCGAGTGTGCAAAAGCCTCATTGATCGGAGCGCCCCCCACCATCACTTTTACTTTTCCATACAATCCTGCCGTCTTCAAGTCATCTACTACTACCTTCATATAATTCATAGTAGTAGTCAGCAGTGCAGACATACATATGATATCTGCATTGTTTGTACGGGCAGCTTCTACAAACTTCTCACTGGAAACATCCACTCCCAAATTGACAACTTCAAATCCACAACCTTCGAACATAGAAGCCACAAGATTCTTGCCTATATCATGCAAGTCCCCTTTCACGGTTCCAATAACAATTTTACCGACATAGGCATCAGTCTCTCCCTGTAATAACGGTTTCAGAAGATCCAGTGCACCTTTCATGGCACGTGCACTCATCAGCAAATTAGGCACAAACACTTTTCCCGCCTCAAAGCGATTACCAATCTCTTCCATCGCCTTAATCATGTAATTAGTAATAATTTCGTTCGGAAGTACTCCTTCGGAGATTGCTTCATTGGTTACTGCAACGGCTCTGTCAAGCTTGCCATTTAAAATCGCATCGTATAAATCTGTCAAGTTCATGATCTTTTATTTTTATCAGTGGTTCATACAGTCTTTAAAGCATCAAGCATTGCTATTACATTCTCGACCGGCACATTAGCCTGAATATTATGTACTGAGTTAAATACAAAACCGCCATCTTTTCCCAAGATTTCGCATTGTCCGAGAACATGTCTGCGAATCTCATCCGGAGTACCGAAAGGCAACATCTTCTGAGTATCGACTCCACCTCCCCAAAAGGTAAGATGGCTTCCAAACTCCCTCTTCAACATTCCGGAATCCATATCCTTAGCATTAATCTGCACCGGATTGATAATGTCAAAACCAGCTTCAATCAGTCCCGGCAAAATAGGCACAATAGCACCACAGGAATGTTTGAAAACTTTCCAGGTAGTATGTTCATGAATCCAGTCGTTCATACGCCGATAATGAGGCAGCCAAAGCTCATTAAAAACCTCCACTGAGCAGAATTGCGACTCTTGGGAACCGAAGTCCGTACCACAGGTTAATACCACATCCACTTTATCACCCAATACCGCCCACAATTTCTCATAGTTTGCGATGGCGATATCCGTCTGTCTTCTAAATATTTCGTGTAAGTATTCCTGACGCATCACAGTGGACATATACCACTCCACCACACTGCGGATACCCTTCGGTTCTTTTAGCCCCATACCAGGTACAAAAGCAACATCTCCCAATGCAGTGCCACCGAAACTGGCTACCACTGCCCTGCCGGTGGCAGATGCTTCATCCACTTTTTTCTTGTAGGCATCCAATTCTTCATCGGTAATGGAGTTAAACTCTTCCAGATTGTCCATAGGATTCAGTTTATCTTCATCAATCGGCTGCTGTCTTTCGATGGCATTGATAAAGAAACAACCGTTCGGCATAACTGCACTCGGAGGATAGTTTTTGTCTCCCCCTGCATATACATAAACATCTCCTTCCTTATCCTGAGTCAAATCGAGCAGCATCGGCACCAACACTTTCTGCCCCCACGGTGTAACTTGCTCATGCATGCATTCTGTGTCATGGTCAAAGATATCTCTTGTACCTCCTACTCCAATGCAATCCACTCCCATTGCATCGGCTAAATCCCTGTCCACCTCACCCAACATCTGGAAGGTATCGACAATCTTTACCGGTTTATAAGACAATCCGTAATGCTTGCGTAAAGCCTCCACTACCCGGCAGTGAATGCCGGTTACGGCTGTAGCTCCGAAGTCAACCGGAATACGATCACTACCCTGATGACTCAGAGCCTGTCTGACTCTATCTCTTGATGTACTCATAATATTCTTGATTTTAAATCTTGTTCAACAAAGTTATATTAAGTGTTTTTTGCGAGTTCACTTCCACTTCCTGCATTTCATATCCCTTCCTACTGAAAACCAATACACTTGCAGAAGTAGCTTCAATGGAATATTCACCTTTCCCATTGGTTATCACACTCCCTTTTCTGCCTTTCACAGACACTTTCACACCGTCCAATGTCTTGGCCTGTACATCACGTACCACTCCTTTTACAATCATCTTCTTGCCGGTCTTAACCGTTTGCATTTCCTTAGAAGCTGCGGAAGAAACTCTTTCTGCCTTAGCGTCCACTTCTCCCACATGAATAGTCTTCTTGAAACAAATACTGTCAGAAGAAGTGCCGATCATAAAGTCAAAATCTCCCGGTTCTACCACATAGCGCATATTCATATCATACAACCCCAATTCACTCACAGGTACAGAGATTTCGGCAAGCGTACTTCCATAGGCAGGAACCGTAACCTTGGAAAAGCCTTTCAGTTGCTTCATCGGCATGACCACACTGCCGGCCAGGTCTCTCACATATACCTGTACAGTTGACTTACCCTCAATGGCACTCTTGTTTTTCACATTTACCTGAATACGTACGGTATCAGTCAACCCATAATTTTCTTTGTCGAAGCAGAAGTCACTGTATTCAAAGTCGGAATAACTCAGACCATAACCGAACGGCCACAAGGGTTCGGGAGTTGAGAACACATAGTCACGGCCCGGCTTGTTAATGGTACCCGGTGAACGATAGATACCCTTATCCGAAGGCAAACGATTGTAATGTATAGGTAAATGACCGACACTCTGCGGTATGGAGTAGCAGAGGCTGCCCGAAGGATTGACTTTGCCAAACAACACATCGGCAATCACTTCCCCTTCTCTTTCGCCACCATACCATTGGAACAGGATAGCCGGAATATGTTCCTTTTCCCAGGTAATGGAGAAAGGGCGTCCGGTTACCAAAATCAAGACCACTGGTTTCCCGGTCGCATAAATCTCCTTCACCAAATCACCCTGCACACCGGTCAGATTCAAATCAGTCAAATCATACCCTTCACCACAAGTACAATTGCTATAATCGCGCGCCAATGAAGCACTGGCAGAGCCTACAAACAAAAATACCACATCCGACTTCTTGGCAGTAGCCACGGCATCTGCAAACCCCGACTTATCATCGGATACCAAATCACAACCTACAGCGTGATGAACAGCCAGTTTATTACCAACGAGATTCTGTATTCCCTGCAACGGGGTAATCCCATCCTTATTATTACGGCTCCAGGTATAGTCACCAAACTGCACCTGATTGGCATTAGGGCCGATAACAGCAACAGATTTCAGCTTCTTCATATCGAGCGGTAACAGATTTCCTTCATTTTTAACCATTACCACACTCTCTTCCGATATCCTGCGAGACAAAGCAACATTCTCCTTTGTATGCACCTTTTTTTCGTATTCTTCGATAGGAAGTCCATAAGGGTTTTCAAACAGACCTGCTTTGAACTTGGCATAAAGCACTCTGGAACAAGCTAAATCCACATATTTCACGTCCAATTCACCCAAACGTACCATAGCAGGTATATTGGCATAGCAATCACTTGAGGCTTCCAAGTCGGTACCTGCCATCAGTGCCATCTTAACCGCCTCATTAACATTGGAAGCTACTTTATGAAAACCATATAACATAGACACCGCCCCCCAATCGGAATAGGTATATCCTTTGAATCCCCATTCCGTACGTAATAAATCTGTCAACAGCCATTTCGATGCTGTATTGGGTATGCGGTTGGTAGAATTGTAGGCGGTCATTACAGAATTCACCCCCGTTTGCTTAACGGCTACTTCATAAGGTTTTAGGAAAACCTCTCTCAAATCTCTTTCGTTGGCTTCGGTAGAAGCTAAATTCAATCCGGAAGTTGGCACCCCATGGGGACCGAATACCTTGAGCATAGGCGAAATTCCCCCGTCAATATATCCGTTTATCTCATGCACTCCCATCTGGGATACCAAGAATGGATCTTCGCCGAAACTCTCTTCCACACGTCCCCAACGCAGTTCACGTATCACATCAATAGTAGGGGATAACACATGGTTCACACCCATCGCATTCAACTCACCCGAAATAGCTTTTGTCATCTGATAAGCCAAATCAGGATTAAAGGTACTCCCTAACGCTACAGCTTGTGGGAAAATAGTAGCCCCACCCTGCACGGCCCCATGAAGTGACTCAGAGATAGTAAAGATTGGAATACCCAAGCGGGTATTTTCGATACAGTGCTTTTGAATCTGATAGGTATAACGAGCCATCTCGATCCCCTCTAAAGTAAGTCCTTCGACAGCCCCCCAGCCCAATGTACCGATGATGTTTTTCATCTTTTCCAAATTCAAAGTATGGTCATCATTCAGGATACTTCCTTCATGGATATGACGTAATTGGGCAACCTTTTCTTCTATGGTCATACGACTCAACAAGTCCTGCACTCTTACTTCTATCGGCTGTGAGGCATCTTTATATTTAGGGATGGGTTGCGCCGATAAACTGATGGTTAAAAACAGTAATACTGCTGTGAGTATATAATTTTTCATTGATCGTTTGTTTAATTTAATAACTACTTAAAAAATCTCTAAACTACTACGGAACAAATACTGAGCTACCACGTAGTGGCTGTAGAGCCACTACGTAATAGTCAGCCAACCACTTCTATAAGTATAAGTAGTTGTATCCTGAAAACCTAAAAATTTAATAAAATCGGAAAACGGAAGTTACCAATTCGGATTTTGAGTTAAGTTCGGATTCAGATCTCGTTCTTTTTGAGGTATTGGGAACAGATACCCTTTAGATGCATTAAAATAACGCGTTTCGATATAACGACGAGGAGTATTGTCAACATCTACAGTTTTGTCGTCCTTGCCAACTCCATCTTTACGCATATATGCACCATACATCTGCCCGGTTAATCCTACCCCTGTAACAATCGTATTCTTTTCAGCATCTTTCCAACGGATAAGATCCATATAACGAAGTCCTTCATTGGCTAACTCAATACGGCGTTCATTTTTCAATAACTCCATCAACTCGTCTTTTGAGTTATAATTTTCACGGTGTACTCTACCACAGGAACAACGATCACGTAATTGATCTATCAGATTGCATACTTCCCCTTTTGCACTTTCTCCTTTCGTTTGCAATAAAGCTTCTGCTTTCATCAATAACACATCCGCATAACGGAACACAATAATATCATTAGTGCAGTCCCACACGGAGTTCATGGCATAGACAGAGTAGTCAATGTATTTGTTCCACATATATCCGGTAGCCGAAGGCTGAGAGTAATTATACTGGTGTTCAGGTACGGTAGTAGGATCTTCCGGATCATATAACCGTTCTTTGACAGTACCAGTTTCCACATCCAGATATTTTATCTGTCCGGTAGGATATACAATAGACTGATAAAAACGCGGATCCCTACCTTCATAAGGTTTTTTCGGATCATAGGAAGAACCGGCTTCATGAATCAATCGTCCGTCTGCCATAGGATAAGCGTCAACCAACGAACCTGAAGGCGTAACTCCCCGATAAGGATCCTCACCGGTAATGCCCTTTAACAACATGATTCCATTACCACCGTGGGAAGTATAAATTTCTCCAACTCTTTTATCACAAACTACACTCAATATTACTTCACAATTATTTTCTGCAACACCTGAAAATAAATCTTCATAAGGTGTATCACCTTCCCTGTATAATTGATATTTACCCTCCAATAGTTTAACTGTTTCCAATACATCCGAATAGTCACCGTTATACAAATACATACGGGCAATCAAAAATCTGCAAGCATCTGCCGTAACTCTACCTTTCTCTTGTGAAAGCCCTTCCAGCATTACGGCAGCCTCTTTCAACTTGTTAATGGCATAATCCACTACTTCCGCTTTGGAAGTGCGAACGAGTTGTTTGCTTTCAGGAATAGCCAGTGTTTTAGTCACCAGAGGAACATCACCAAAATAACTTGTCAAAACATAGTAATTATAGGCTAACATAAAGTAGGTTTCACCTATTATCTTATTTTTATCTTGCTCTGATATATCCTCAATCTTTTCAATACCCTCAAGTAAAAACCAACATTTACGGATAACTTCATAGCTGCCATTCCATCTATTAGTAGGTATCTCGCCACTTGTTGTATAAGAACCGTTTGCCACTTGTTGAGCACCTCCCCACCAATCCCATACCAGATAGGCATTATCAGACATAGCCTCATCAAAAAAGATGGCATCTTTAGGAAGTAGTGATGCATAAATATCTACTAACACCTTGTCTGCATCCTCTTTACTTTTCCAAAAGTTTTCATTTGTAACTGTATCCTGTGGAAAAGAATCCAGAAAATCATCGCATGCCTGCATAGTAAAAGCCAAGCTCAAAACACAGGTCATATAAGCTATTTTATTCATATCTATAAATCATTTAAGGTTTAAAAATTAAGATTCACTCCCATTGAATAAACTGCTACATTAGGATAAAATCCTCTTGCACCAACCGGAGTTTCAGGGTCCCAGGTACGGTATTTGGTAGCCGTGAACAAATTCTCTCCCGAAGCATATACACGCAATTGGTTGAGCCCCTTTATTTTGAAAGAGTAACCGATCTGCAGGTTCTTTAAACGAATATAGGAAGCATCCTGTACCCAGTGAGACATGTAAGCGTAATTATAATCACTGGACAGAATACGTGGGAAATAAGCCCCCGGCTTAGGATCCTGCGGATTGAAAGACTCTTTATAATGTTCTTTGCGCGCTCCATTAATCCCCATTGGCTGAATAGCTTCCATTGTTACATATCCATCGGCTTTACCTACCCCTTGAAAAAAGCAAGAGAAATCGAAGCCTTTGTACTCAAATCCCAAATTCAATCCAAAAGTAAAACGAGGAATAGAATTTCCAATAACAGTTCTATCTTCATCATTAATTACACCTTCTCCCGTCCGGTCCTTAATAATAATATCACCCATCCCCCATTTAGGATTGTATTTCTGCATCATCGGAGCATATTTGTCATATAACTCTTGATTGTCACAAATACCTAAAGTCTCGAAACCAAAGATTGCATTCAACGGTTGCCCTTCTATCTTAGCTATCAATTCGGTAGTTGAAGATTTATATCCTCTCAAATCAATCACTTTATTCTTTACATCAGACAGATTGAATCCTATATTGTATTTAAAATCTTTCCCTATGTTTGAACGCCAACTTACAGTCAAATCCCATCCTTTATTCTCCATTTTACCAGCGTTTTCCATAGCAGGTTTAATTCCCAATGCACCCGGAGCTTCCAAGTTTAACAAAATATCCGAAGTTGTCCGGCAATACCAGTCAAAAGTGGTTTGCAGCCTGTTATCAAACAAAGCAAAATCAATACCGAAATCCAAATTACGAGAAGACTCCCAAGTAATTATTTCATTCCCCATCAAGGCCTCTTTATAACCGATAATAGGGGTACCTCCAAAAAGATAACTTCCACCATTACCGACATTCGAAATAAACTGATAATCATTGATTCGTTGATTACCGAGTTCTCCCCATGACGCTCTTAGTTTTAGATTCTGCACGTGTTTCTTCAAAGGTTCAAAGAAAGCTTCCTCAGATATACGCCAGCCAGCAGATACAGAAGGGAAGAATCCCCAACGATGTCCACGTGCAAACTTGGAAGAGCCATCATAACGAGCAGTAAATTCAAACAGGTAACGATCAGCATATACATAGTTAGCACGTCCGAAAAGCGAAGCCAATGCAGAATAAGTGGAATTACCTTCTGCTGCTGCCGTAGTAGCATCCCCGGCATTGATTTCACCAAAATCATCATTTGGAAAATCCATTCGTGAGGCTTTTGTATAAGCCCACTTAAATGTTTCCAAAGAACCACCTGCCATTACCTTGAAATCATGTTTACCGATTGTTTTCTCATAAGAAGCTGTGACATTAGCAGTCAAGTTGCGGTATTGATCCCAACGGTCAGTTTGTTTATTACGGGAAACTTCTGTAAGTCCACTCTGTCCTGCAGGCTCAAAACTTCCGTAAGTAACTGTTTTATTAAATATTTTTTCTTTATATATATTTGATTCATACCCAAAGGTACCCCTGATATTAAGACCGTCCAAAATATTAATTTCCGGAGCAATCAACAATGTCATACAGTCATTGTTCTTTCTTCTCATCCCATAATCTCCGTTCACCATACGTACAGGATTAGAAGGTGCAGCATCATAAGAATAAGTACCATCCGAGAATTGAACAGGCAAATAAGGCAATGCACGCATCGTTCTACGATAAGCCTCAGCTGCTCCTGCTGCGGACTCTTCTTGAGTACTATTTAAATATGCCATATTCACATCCAACTTCAGCCAAGAAGTAAGTTTGGAGGTGGTATTAACACGAAGATTGTAACGTTCATAATCTGTAGAAGGAATAATACCCTGTTGATCGGAATAACCGGCTGAGATCATATAGGTTATCTTATCACTACCTCCGGATACAGTTAATTGATGATTATGTTGTGGGGCACCCGAACGGAGTAATTCGTCATACCAATCCGTATTACCTTCCAACTTGTCAGGATCACCACCTGCTTTCATCCGGTCTATTCGATCCTGAGGAAACAAAGAGGAACTCTTTCCTTCATTATACTGCATTTGATTATAAAGCTCGGCATACTGCCAAGAAGTTACCGACTCCGGTACCCTTGTCGCAAACTGGAAACCTACATTACCTGAATAGTTAAAAGTAAGTTTCCCTTCTTTACCCTTCTTTGTAGTAATCAAGATAACACCATTAGCAGCCCGTGAACCATAAATAGCAGCTGACGCAGCATCTTTCAATACAGACACTGATTCCACCTCACTCGGAATCACATCATTTAAGCTCATGGATACTCCATCCACCAAAACCAAAGGAGATGCATCCCCCCAAGTACCAATACCACGAACACGTACCGTACCTTGATTAGGTCCGGGTTGACCAGAATTCTGCGTGACAGTAACACCAGCAGCTTCACCTGTCAATGCAGAGGCAATAGAAGTAACCGGTTTATTGGCAAGTCTATCGGACTTTACAGTCTCAACGGCTCCTGTCAGGTTCACTTTCTTTTGTGTTCCATAGCCTACCACCACCACTTCTTCCAATGCCTTTGAATCTTCTACCAATACAATATTTACCGACGATTTATTCCCCACATTAATTACTTGTGTCTTATAGCCAATATAACTCACCTGTAACTTCGCATTATCATCAGGTAATTCCAACGAAAAATGCCCATTCATATCCGTAATAGTACCATTGGAAGCTCCCATTACAAAGACAGAAGCACCAATGACAGCTTCTTCCATATTATCCGTTACTTGTCCGGTCACTTTACGTTTGCCTCCAATGGTGTGCTGCCGGACAGCTTTATATACAGAAATACGCTTGCCGTTTACTTCATATTTGATACCCTTACCATCAAAAAGTATCCCCAAAATTTCGGCAACAGTCTTATTCTTGGCATCAATCGATACTTTCTCATTAGTATTTACATCATTGTTTCGAATCAGAAAAGAACAATCTGTTTTCTCCTCTATTTCTTTAAATACTTTACTTAACGGTACATTTTTTTGCTGGATAGTAATCCTAATCTCTTGTAAGGGTGAAGCAACACCTGAGAGAGGCAAAAGAAAAACAAAAAAGAAAAGCAAAATCTGTGTTCTTACCAACAAAAGATTAGCTCCGGAATGACAAAATAAATATGTCATTCCGCTATAAAAACATTTTTTTTTCATACATTTGTACTGATTTAAAGATTTTCTTAAAAGATAACTTAAATTCGGAATCGGAGGACATACCCCAATATGTATCTCCGATTTTTGTTTTTTTACGTACAGTTTTTCATAATATTCTTTTTGAAGGTTACTACTTGATTGACTTATCGGTAATAGTAATCACATTACCACTCCGACTCCAGCTATATTTATTGTCGACATCCATATAGTCCAGTATTTCTTCAACCGTAAGTTTAGGGCTAATGCTTCCTGAGAAGACCTCTTTATCCAGATATTTACTGTGGATAACAATCCGCACATCATACTTACGCTCGATAGCTTTCATTATTTCAGGTACTGATGCATTGACAAAACTCAAACGGCCGGTAGTCCATTGTGAAGTTTGTAAAGCATCTACATGATGATGGTTCATTTTACCGCTTCTCTTATCATACGTCAACTGTTCATCGGGGGCAAGAATCACATTGTCCCGGGTTTCGGAAGCGGAGAATACATTTACTTTTCCTTTTATCAGACTGACTTCTATTTCAGAATCTTCCGGATAAGAACGCACATTAAAAACCGTACCGAGTACCTTGACATTTATATCATCGGCATGAACAATAAAAGGTTTCTCCGGATTCTTTTGTACTTCAAAATATCCTTCACCTATCAAATAGACTTCCCGGCTCTTTTTACGGAGAAAAGCAGGATCATACTTCAACACGGAACCGGAATTCAGACAAACGACCGAACCATCCGGCAAAATCACTTTGGTCTGCGATCCTAAAGGTACTTCCATTTGACACAAAGCCATTTCCTGATTCGATTCGGCTACATCATTATATATATAATAACCTGCAATAGAAGTAGTAAGAATCAATAAAGCAATAGCAGCCACTTGCGAGAAAGTACGCCACAACGGTATCCTTTTCTTTTCCGATTTCTTCTTTAGTCCTAACTTCACAGACAAAGCCTCATAGTCAGCTTGTTTTTCCTGTTCAAACTTACCGATAAACGATTTAGCCCGTGTCCGTGCCATTTCTTTATATCTCTGCCGATAAGAAATATCCGACTGTAGAAAATGAAGTAGCTTCTGTTCTCCATCCTCCAACAGTTTTCCTGCCAGAAAATCAAGCATCAATTCTTCAAAAGTATCAAGTTCCTTTTCCATCATTTCCATGTTCGTTTATATATAATACACATCTCGATATAGAAACATTTAGTCTTAAAGAAACTTTTTTTAAATAAATTGCAAGAAATTCTATAAACGACCTACTTTAGACTCTCTTATAGCTATCCATTACCCCCCATGGGTGTGTGGGAGATGACATTCCTTAGAGAAAAATGAGCAAAATAATGCGTAAAACAAACAAGGAAATAAAAAAATGGCTCAAAGCCTCCCGTAAAGAAACAAAAGCAGTATGCCTGTAGTAGATCCCAATCGAAGTTTAATATGATCCATCGCATTCTTGATATGAACGCGCACCGTATTTACCGATATGGCCTGTTCATCAGCAATCTCCTGAGGAGACATACCTTCATACAAGTATTTTTCAAAAATAAGGCGACATTTTACAGATAGAGAGTCTATCACCGTGTTAACCTGACTTTTCAGTTCCTCTATCTCCAATAATTGCAACGGGTTATTATCATTTTTGCAGAATTCTTCCTGAAAAGCAATCAGTTCCTCCCGATACTCGTCAAGCACACGTTCTCTCGTATGTAAAGTACGAAGGTAATTCAAACAACGGTTCTGTACACTTCGCAACAGGTAATTATGAATAGGGAAACTTAACTGACCTCTACTGTTCCAGATATTCATAAAAACATCATTAACGATTTCCTTTGCCTCATCCGGATCGAATACGTAAGTAGTAGCATAAGCGCATAAATAACTATAATAGCAATCATATAAAGCAGAAAAGGCATTTTCTTTCCCTTCATTTATATCATCAATTATTTGTTCGCTTATCCTAGTAGTAGTCATATTTAAGGTATTGTGATATCATAATTAAGAACAAAGTTAATATTTTCATATACCGTCACTTACATTTGATTCTTATTTAACACATTATTGGTATCCTATCAAAAATAAGGCTAAATAAAAAATTAAATAAACTGAGCCCATCTACTCCAAATCATTCTTTGTCCTTTTGAAATTTATTTTTGTCAGAAAGATCTTGAAAATGAATTTTATCAGTCAATAAGATGTATAACATTTGCAGTACTTCGTTTGTATTTCCATCAAGTTGCATATCGTGTTAAATTACTCTCAAAGGGGTACAAATTCCAGATAATCTCAATTCAAAGGTTGATACAAAGAGATGTGACATAATGATTTAATATAGCATTCAAGTATTACCTTTATGAAAAAACAATTTACAGAACGTCATTAAGTCCCCTTTTTATATTTATATTTGCATTGTCGCTGCGATACGAAAAACATGGCAGAACACGCATGACCGAAATGCGGTGAAATTATTGTAAAAGAGAATTATTAAAAAGGAAGCATTTATTATTGCAGAAAATACCGGGTAATGAAGTAAGCTCTCTCAGAGTCACTATTAAACTATAAAACAAAAAGAATAATGAAACAAGAAGTATTATTTATCATTCTCAACGAATATGCCGATTGGGAAAGTGCTTTCGTAGCAGCATCCCTTCATTCCGGTCTGATGCCGGGCAGTGAAATCAAGTACATAGTCAAAACAGTAGCCCCCACTTTAGATGCGGTCTGCTCTTTGGGTGGTTTCCGTACTCTGCCAGACTACAGTTTCGACAACCTTCCTTCCGATTATGCCGCCTTGGTCCTAATTGGTGGTATGCAATGGCAGTCTGCCGAAGCAGAACGTGTATTTCCCATCGTGCAGGATGCTTTCGAAAAAGGGAAAGTGATTGGCGGCATCTGTAACGCTGCTTCATTTTTGTGCGCCCATGGCTTCCTGAACAATGTTAAACATACCGGAAACACCCTTGCCGTGCTCAAACAGTGGGGTGGAAAACAATATACCAACGAAAGCGGCTACATAGAAAAACAGGCCGTCGGCGATAAGAACATAGTTACGGCAAACGGTACCGGTTATCTGGAATTCACCCGTGAGTTGCTATTAGCATTGAAAGCCGATACACCGGAAAAGATCGAGGCATTTTATGATTTCAGTAAAAATGGACTTGTGAGATAGCAACAGGTTTACCAAACACACAAGACAATATGAAAAAAGGATTCATCGTACTTCTATTTTTATTCTTGCTGGCAGAAGTATATGCACAAACGGAATTCACGACTTGTCTGTTTGACTCAAGCCGGAACCGGATAGTGCCGGTAGCTATTTATCAACCGCGAAAAGAAAACCCCAAAACAAGAGTCATTATATTCAACCATGGATATGACGGAAACAAGAACGATAAATCAAACCGGAGTTATTCATATCTGACTCGTTTTTTTTGGGGAAAAAGGATATTATGTGATAAGTATCCAACACGAATTGTCCGATGATCCTCTTCTGGCTATGGAAGGAAATTTTATGGAAACCCGTATGCCTAACTGGAAAAGAGGAGAAGAAAATATTCTCTTTACGATCCGGGAGTTTAAGAAGCTAAAACCGGATCTACAATGGAAGAAACTTTGTGTGATAGGTCATTCAAACGGAGGTGATATAACCATGCTCACCGCAACGGATCATCCGGAACTGATAATGAAAGCTATCTCAATGGACCACCGGAGAATGATAATCCCAAGAACAAAAAAGCCACGGATATACACGTTGAGAGGATGCGATTATGATGCTGATCCGGGTGTACTCCCAACCAGCGAGGAGCAACAGAAATTTCGAATAGAAGTTGTGCGGCTGGATGGAGTTACACACAGTAACATGGGAGAAAACGGATCGGCAGAACAACACGATCTTATTAACCGACACATATATATGTTCTTAAATAACTAATTAATTTTCATGATATTATATAATACACCATGACGTACCATGATACAATAAAACCCATAATCATAAGAAATCAGATCTATGAAGCAACAAGAAACTAATCCAGACAGCCTAATTGAGAACTATCTTCCGGCAGATTATTATGACTCCTTTTCAAAAGAGTTGCATAATAAGAATGCAATCTCCACTGACGAGTTTGCAGATATAGCTTTTAACCAACTACCCTCCTGGATTATCCGGCTTCTAAAAGTAAGAAATAGTATAGTCAAGCCTTTCGGGCTCAATACAAACAGACGAATCACAGATATGGAGTGTGAAAGAAATCAACACGAAATAATCTTTGGCATGTCCGATAAACACTTGACTTTCTACGTATCCCTTTGGTGTAAGGTTTCTGAAGCCAACAGCCAAACTTTACGAATCACCACGATAGTCAAATACCACAACCGTTTGGGAAAACTCTACTTTTTCGTGATTCGTCCTTTCCATAAAGTTATTATTCGATCATTATTGGAGAGAGTAGAAAAAAGGTATAAACTTATATCTCTGGAGAGAGAAGCGTCTTGATATCACGTAATTAAACATACTTTTTTATTGTTCTGAAATCTTTTTTACTACCGGTTTATCCGCTTCCGCCCAGTCCAATGTTGCCATCTCCCCAGGAGAGAGCCACTGTGCAGCAATATGTTCTTTCAATACATATTGCTCCCCGATAGGATGACATAGAAAAGCGTGCATCGTAATTTCGAAATCAGGATAGACGTGATGAACTGTCAAAAGCTTCTCTCCCACTTCAATAGTATAATCCATTTCTTCCATAATTTCTCTTTGAAGTGCTTCCTGCAAAGATTCACCTTTCTCCACTTTCCCACCCGGAAATTCATACCTGAAAGAAGTATATGAAAATTTAGTTCGTCCCCGTTGTACACAAAGATATTTTCCTCCAGATCTGATAACGGCTGCTACGACTTCTATACTTTTCATAATGACTGCGGTATTGGGTTTCGAAGATAATGGATGCAAAAGTAATAAAAGAATGTGGGAAAGGAGGAAATTAAAAGTAATAAAGACTAATCTTAAATATTTTCCCTACCTTTGTTAATCACCGGAATGTAAGTCCCATAACGATAAGACAATTAACAATTAATACATTGAAAAACAATTATCAGCATATAAAATGAACACCACTCCCCAACTCTACCAATCAGGTAACAGTGCACTCATGTCGAAGAAGAAAATTGCTTTCTTATGTTCCCGGCAAGTACCTGAAAATAAAACAGCATCTATTTATCGCTGGGCAAATCAATTATTACCGGAAAGAGATTGCATCCTTTGCGGAAATCATTCAAAAATGGAACAAGAGGTCTTTAATATACTATTGGAGAAGAAAGTACCAGTCATTCTGATACTGGCTGAAAGCATGAAAGAAGAATGGAGTAATCATATTAAGTTGGCACTCAAAGAGAAGAGGCTATTGATAGTAACTGCCTGTAATAGCCAGGTACACAGAATTAATCATCAATCAGCCTATGACCGGAATGAAATAATACTTTCATTTGCGGACCATGTTATAATCGGTTATTGTAAACCAGGAGGAAATATCGACAGACAAATTAGCGGAAAAACAAACATTACATTTTTACACAATTCGAATTACCTGCCGACAGAGCCTACCCTTATGGAGAGAGCGGCAGACAGTGATGTTATAACCTATAGGACATCCACAAAAGGAGGAGAACTCTTTTTAGATATTAAACAGGACTTAAGCGGACAAGAATATCTAAAAATTACCCAAAGTAAACATCAAGGAAATAAGGGTTTCCACAGAGAAACGATTTTCATCAACAAGGATGAAATACTCCAGTTCAAACAAGAATTAGACCGAGCTATTGAATATTGGGGATTGAACCCTATAAAGCAAAAACAGACTCTTAGTTTCAAAAGAGAAGAGTATGGCAACGCCTATTTGCCATGGGAAAAGAGTGCAGATGATTATCTTCTCCGGTTGTATGCGGAAGGCAAAACCATTAACGAACTGACAGAGATATTCGAACGGAATGACGGAGCGATACGTTCCAGATTACAAAAACTGGGAATTAAATTAAGATAATGATATTATCTGGTTTTAAAACGACATCTCTTATTAAATACGGGTAGAGAGAAAAGGGTTTTACAAATGTGACACTGTAAAAAAATGATAGAAAAAGTAGTCAGCAATTCCAAAGGCATAGAAGAGAATAGAGTGGAAAAACACAGTAAAGGACATTGCAAATGTATTTAGAATCACTCTTAAAAGACATTCGTCCCTATATGAATTCTGACAAGAAATAATATACCGCCATCCCCACCTGCAATACCCCAATTACCGGTATACCATATTTAAATTTAAGATGCCGTGTCTTATGCCGAAACGTATACATCCCTGCCCATGCACCTAACGACCCTCCCGCTACGGCTATTCCCAGCAGGTGGACTTCGGGAGTACGCCATCGTTTTCGGGATGCGTTCCGTTTATCGATACCGTACATAACAAAAGAAACGGTATTCACGATTACCAGATATAAGATAAGTAACTTCAACGGTTGGCTCTTTTTTAATTCGCCGGCAAAGATACGCATTTTTAATCAAGCCCGATTTGCCGGTCGAAAGATTCTCTGTATCTTTGCCCGCATGGCAGAGAGAAACGAATTACATAAAAGGAACAAGCATAACGGACAGTACGATTTTTCAAGACTGATGGAAGAGTATCCCCCGTTGAAGAAGTTCGTCGCACCGAACGCATACGGTACGACAAGTATTGATTTCTTTAATCCGCAGGCAGTGAAGGCACTCAACAAAGCCTTGTTGATAAGCTGTTACGGCATACGATACTGGGATATTCCTAAGAATTACCTGTGTCCGCCCATTCCGGGAAGAGCAGACTATATCCATTACATAGCGGATTTGATTCAACCCGAAAACCCGATACAGACAGAAGCAGCTACAAAAGCCACTCACCCATGCAGGTGTCTTGATATCGGTGTAGGTGCCAACTGTATCTACCCCATTATCGGACAAACAGAATATGGATGGACCTTCGTCGGTTCCGATATTGATCCTATCTCCATTGATAATGCACGAAAGATTGTAACTTGCAATCCGACACTGGCCCATAAAATAGAACTCCGGCTGCAACGGGATAGCCGAAAGATATTTGAAGGGATCATTGCTCCGGATGAATACTTCGATGTAACCATCTGTAATCCTCCTTTCCACAGTTCCAGAGAAGAAGCTGAAGACGGGACGCTGCGTAAACTCAGTAGCCTAAAGGGGAGAAGAATAACCAAAGCCCGGCTCAACTTCGGAGGCAATGCCAACGAACTCTGGTGCGAAGGTGGAGAACTTCGCTTTCTGCTGACCATGATCGAAGAGAGCCGGAACTACCGAAAGAATTGCGGATGGTTCACCAGCCTGGTATCGAAAGAAAAGAACCTGGGTAAACTGACCGCCAAACTCAAATCAATCGGTATATCTAAACATAGGATTATCGAGATGCATCAAGGTACTAAAACCAGCCGGATTTTGGCATGGAGATTCTGAGAAAGATATAGTTACTAAATTAGCAAGTATCTACTCAAATCTTTCAAGGAGGCGGCCTTAATAAAAGATCATCCGCAATGCAGAGATATCATTGAGGTTAAACAGTTTATCACTCCAAACAAACAAATTCTGGAAAACGTGTTTTAACACTGTATTAAAACTTGTTTTCTACAAACAAAAGACTTGTCCTTTAACTGTGCAAAAGAAGTTCTTTGTTTGCAAACAATCAGAATCATTCATTCCGAGTTAACACTGTTAATAGGAAAACGATACATTATTATGAACATATTAATCCTTAGCAATGCTGACAGTTGCCGCAGCCGGATCGCACAGGCTCTTCTTTCCTCGTTTGAAAAAGGTATGAAAATATATTCTGCAGGAACAGCACCCGCAGCAGAGGTTCATCCGCTTGTCCTGAAACTAATAAAAGAGACAGGTATCGAACCTGACACACAACCTCCCCATTCCATCTACGAATATACCAACAAAAGCTGGGATACTATCATCGTCCTTTCCGAGACAACCGATGAAATCCGTAACCACTTCTCCAAAGAGGTAAAACACTGGTATTATCTTCCTTTCGATGAACTGTTCCCTACCATATCGGCAGACGGAACGGACCTATGGGAAGGCTTGCTCCGCCTGAAAGAAGAGATCGGCAAGAAAATATACGAACTGTATCGTGACGAACTGAAGGAGCAGTTGCTCCCGCGATGTACTTGCGGAGCCAACGACTTTTGCAGATGTGAGTGAGGGAAATTACTCCCTCACCTCTTGCTTTATCAGCCGTGTCACGCTTGTAATATTTCGCTTGTCTTTATTCAGGATATAAGTATATTTGTAATCGCTTGCCCGGTAAGAAGTAGGCGAACTATTCACCAGGATAATATTCCGGTTATTGGCAAAGTCCAAAATACCTTTAATATTATTGGGATGCAGTTTTCCGATCTCGTCCATCATGCAGTGCAGCTTGAAATCGTTGAACTGGTGCGATGCCTTTTCCTTGAACACATTCAGTAACATGATGTTAATCATGGCCTTCACCAGAATATCCGTTCCATCGGAACCTACATTTGCCAGTTTCTCCACCCATCCGCTGTCATTATCGTTCTCCACAATGCGAAACTGAAGTTCGAAAGTATCAGAAAGCGTCAGTTCCTTTTCCTTGTTCAGTGCCAGTTCTTTCACCAGCGACTGCAATAAACTTACCGCCTGCCGATTCTGTTCCACAAGCTCCTCCTGACCGAACAGGCTAAACATGCCCAGAGCACCCGGTTGATTCCGGTCGCAAAACTCTTTGATAGTAACAAAATGTTGCATGATACGATTGCCACTGGGCACAATCTGTAAGGCAATGCTTTTGATGACCCCGGCGAAATTGCGTTCCACAAAGTCACTGTTGATGTCGTTGATAGTTTTGCGAATCAGCCCTTCTTTTGAAAGCATATCCGCCGTCTCTTTCCCGATCCGGTGAATCAAGTCGGTATATGCTTCATTCGAACGACGTTCAAAGTCAATGATCTTATCATTATCAATGAACTCTTTGAGATCGGCAGCAAAGGTCATAAACTCGTCGCGCTTTGTAAGACGTGTACGGAAGTTGAACGTATTCTGTTCGGAGAAGTTACCCGTAAAGCGGCCGACCGCTTCCCGGAAGTCCTTTTCTTGTTCAATCTGCCGATAATGATTCTGTGTCAGCTCCTCTATCACTTTTTTGCAACGCCTCACACTCTCTGCTTCCACTCCCGTTTGCAGTACAGGCGGACAAATATTGAGTGTTTTGAAGTTCTCAGTCTCCCGGATATCCTCTTCCAAATGCTTCAGGCGGGTATTTGTCTCAGCCAGTTGCTTGTTCAGTCCCGTTACTTTCTGATTCAGTTCTTCTTCCTTCAAGCGGAACTTCTCTTTCTCACCGTCCAGTTCTTTCTCGGCCAACTGCTTTCCATTTCTGAATTCGTCCATACGGTCGAAGAACTCCCGCTTATCCTTTTCGTAATCGTAAACCAGACGGCGGTGCTGCTCGATAAACGCCAACTCCTGTTCCGTGCGGGCCACTTCATTACGCAGGGCAGTGATACGTTCCGTATCCACCCCTTTTCCAGAAAGTTCATGCAACAGGTCCTTATCCATTGTCTCCAGCAGTTCATCGGTTTTCTTCTTTTCAGAAGCAATGGACTGATGGATCTCCTCCTGCTTGTTACGGATCAGAGTGTCTTCTTCCTGCATTCTCTGGTTACGTTCCTTCTCTTTCTGGCGGATTCGGGTTTCAAGTAAGTGATTGAACTGTTCCAGTTCCGCCGCTGACTCCTGCAAACTGTGTGTAGCCTCAGCCAACTGTTTTTCCAACTGTTCCAGCAATATACGTTTCTCCTCGCCTGCCTTCTGCTCCAACATGATTTCATCTGCTTTCAGAACCTGAATACGCTTGTCATTCTGTTCCATACAGTAAGCGGACTGAGCCATCTCTTCCTTATAAGTATTAAGGACAGTCTGGTGTTTCTTCCGGATGACAGCCAGCTCTTTCTCTTTTTCCTCTATCGACTTCTCAAGATTCTGCTGCCATTCATGTATCTCCTTACGGATTGCTTCCTGCTCTACGGCATACTCCTGCACACTCTTCACTTCTTTCCGGATAGCCGAAAGATCGAGTTTGATGCCATAGAAAGAGTCTTGTCCGGTATCCGGAACAGATTGGGGATTGAGTTCCTTACTGAATAAAACAAGTTTTTCGTCTACCACCTTACCAATGGTATTCTCCCATCCCGGACAATTTCGGCTCAACCATTCATAGAGTGATCCCTGACAGTTATCAAGTAACCGGTCTATCTCCGCCACTTTTTCTCTACCAACTGCAATCTGCTGCTCTATTTCCTTCTGACGGACGCCCGACTGTTGCTCACAGGCAGTCTGATCCAGTTCCCATTGCCGACGTACCAGCCCCATTTGTTGTTCTGCCTCTTTCAGCTTCAACCGGCATTCGTGATTCTCCTTTTCCAATGCAACGCGTTCCGTCCGGCAGGCCTGTAACTCTTCTTCATGGAAAGTCCGGTGCAGGCACTTCTCCCGTTCCATCTTCAACTGATAGATGCCCTCTTTTTTCTTTTCTGTCTGCTCTCGCAGGAGGGTCAACTTCCCTACCTCATGCTCACGCACCTCTTTCAATATTTTATCGTACTCCTTTCGCACAGCCTCCTTACGTTCGATAGCACGTAAATGGAGCGTATTCAGCTCAGCATTTTTACCGTTACGGAAACGTTCAAAGGCACTGGAAGCCTGTTCCTTCAGTAGTTTATACTGGCTGTTGATGTCGTCAAAGCGGGCAGTCAACATGGTCAACTGCTCCTCCAACATCTGTTTGTGGAGTATGGCTTCGGGCTCCGCATTCACCCGGTCGCACACATTATAAATATCCTGCGACTCATACCGTTCCTTTCGTTCACGCGCAGTTTTCAAGTTCTCGTTCTGTACCCTGACAAGCCCCAGCAAACGGTCGCGCTCACTCTGGAATTTCCCGGAAAGTTCCTCAAGCTGGTGTTTCTCTTTTGCCAACTCTTTCAACAGTTCCTCTTTCTTCTGTTGCAGTGAAGGGAGCAGTTCCTGTGCCATCCGGAAAGTATAATTCAGTTCCCCGCCCAGCGTACGCGCCTGTTGCTCCAGATAATGCATTTCCCTATAAAGTTCAATTACCCGGTCAGCCTGCCGGCGAACAGTAACCTCGCCGTTCTTGTTCTTCCTGAACCACTTGCTGATATCAGTCACCTCTTCATCGAACCGTCGCAGATGATGGGCATATTGCCCCAGATCGATACGCACATCTTCTTCGTTCAGTGACATGATGATGGTTTGCTTGATGAACTCAGCATCGAGCTTTGAATTCAGGAAAACATTCTGAATGGTACGCGGTATATTCTGGTACTGACGGCTCTCGGTAATGGCAAACTTCCGTAACTCCGGAGGAAGCCCCCGGTTGTTGCCGAAAATGATGTCACGATACTCCTCATACGTCTCTACGCGACGGCTCTTATAGACAAAGCTGCCAAGGGCATCGCGTATCTGATCCCACTCTTCGTAAGCCTTTCCTTCGGGAGAAATAAAATATTCTTTTTTGTAACCCGTTCCCAGAAAACGGAAACAAACTCTCCCCTGGGAGCGAAAAGCCAACACACAATACGATGCATCGTCTATGGTCACTTCATAAATAATATATGAATTGAGGTACGGAAAGTAATATTCGTCAAAGCTCTTTTTCTCTTTTGATATGCCCAACTTCGTCTTGTCGGCATTGTAAAAGAAAAGCAGCGCACGTAACGCCGTACTCTTCCCCACCCCCTGTGTACCGATAAAGTGGACATTGCCGTCTATCTGTATTTCGGCATATTGTATACGGGCACTATTGATGAAAACAATTTTATTCAGGTATCTCATTCTGTATTTCTTCTGATATGTTAATACAAGCGACCAACTCTTCCAGATAGCCGAAAGCCGCTACTACTTTATAGGTGGAAGTGATCTCGTTCTCCAGTTCAATGAAGCCGTCACGTTTCAGGTCATTCACTATTTTATCGATCATCTCTTCGTGCTTCTCCCGTCCGACAAGTTTCTTCAATCCGGCGAGTTTCTCTTTCAGTTCCAGGTCGGTACCTACTTTTACGACCATATCGGCCGGCTGGAAACGGAATCCGGATGAAAAAGCCGCATCGTAGGTTTTAATGAAATCGAGCACATCAATCCAGCGGGCGGCAATCTCTAACTTACGCTCCAGATCGACTTTATTTTCCCGACGGGAGAAATAATAATATTCATTCCCGCTCTCAAGGATAAAGTTGATGGCGGCAAAGAAATCGTACAACTCCGACTGATTATCTTCGATCACCGTATAGAGTTGGCGGATATTGGGATTGGTACTGTCGGAAGAGATGAATCCTCCTTTACTCAGTATTTCAAATATTTCAGCAGTTTGTTTAATCATTACTATAATGGCTTTGAGTTCACCACAGATTGCACAGATTAACACAGATCTTTTAATTTAACTCTCAATAAAATAAATTATTAATCTGTGAGAATCCGTGTAATCTGTGGTGAGTCGTATTCGTTTCTAAACTATTTCGCCTGTCCTTTCCGAATAAATCAGTGCATATTCCACCCCACCCATTCTGCCATAATCACCGGTGATACGGAGTTCTTCGTAAAACTGGGATACAATCTGGCAGTAGAACGTTATCCGCTCATCAAAAGAAACCTCTTGTGCGAAAGGATAGGCAGCCACAAACGAAAACAAATCTTCTTCAGCCTGCATAAACCGCTTCTTCACTTCTTCCAGATTGATATAAGCCTCTTCCGATATATGGGTCTCAAGAGAGTCTTCGGCAATGCTGCCGGCCACATTCCGGGTCAGGATGGCACGCTTGCCGATCATGGTTATCACTTTACGGATGCTCTCCAACACTTCATCATCATTACGAAGATATTCTACGGAGAGACGTAACGGATAAGCCGGTGCAGGTTCGAACCAGACACTGTCTTTCTGCATCAACACCTCGCAGATATTGGTTCGTTCCTCCAGTTCGAACTGATCTTTCAGGTATTTCAGCTGCCGGATCTTAACCCGGATCTTGTTCTGATACTCTATTTTGTTCAGATAGCTGATAATCTGCTTTTGTATCTCGATCAGGTTGTGGAAACATTCATTGAGCTGTATCCGTACGTTTGCCACCACAAGCCCCAGTTCCTCGTCCGGTATCCGCCGGAAGAAGCGGTCTTCTTCATTGGCAAGAAGCTCCTCGCTCACTTTTATCAATGCCTCGATATCCCGCCGTTTCTCGTCCAGGCGAACCAGTTTTTTCTTCTTGATCTGATAGTTCGGCTCATTCTTGAAAGTGCTGTCGATGTTACGCTTCAGGTCGATCACATTGCGCAAGGTGGTCAGGGCGATATTACGTAATATCCGCTTGATGGTACGCAGATAGGTAGTTTTCCGTTTTTCGTGGTTTTCTTGCTGATAATAAGAGATAGTATCTTTGAGATAACTGATATGCTCGTTAACAAACGAAGTGTTGATCTCTTCATTCACTTCGAGTACCTGCTCGAAGAAATGCAGATAAATATCCTCCATCTCAAGAAACGAACCATTCTCACGAAGCACTCCGTGATCGATCAGGCTCTGTATACGTTGTAGTTTATATTCTGTCAGTTCCAGTGCATATTCCCGCCGGAAGGATTGCTGTTTCCGCTTGCTGAACATCTGTTTCAGCAGGAGTTGTTCTCGGCTCATCATCTTCAGCAACTCGTCGATAGAGTGAAATGTAGTCATGTATAACGGCTATAAGCTTTTCAGGATTCCTTATCTTATCAGTTTTTTCTTCATTCCCCGGGCTAACTCTTCCTTGATAAAAGTCATCAATGGCTTACCCACTACAATAAACATGACCGCTACCAGAATCATCAGAATGCCAAGCATTAATCTGGGAGTCAGCCGTTCGCCAAAAATCATCACCCCGAAGAAAAGTGCCGTCACCGGCTCCAATGCTCCCAGAATGGCAGTAGGCGTAGAGCCGATGCTATGAATGGAAACAGCCGTACATACCAATGATATGACGGTAGGCAAGAAAGCCATGGCAAGAATATTGCCCCAGGCAGAAAACGAAGGAACAGCCTGAAGATCCGCGCAGAAATTCAGGCGGACTATATAAATGGAAAGACCGAACAACAGCGCGTAAAAAGTCAGCTTGGCCGTAGACATCAACTTCAGCGTGGAATGGTTGACACCGACTATATAGACAGCATAAGACAGTGAGGAAAGGATAACGAGCAACATGCCGACCAGACTCAGCGTTTCGCCTCCCTCCCCTTTGTAAAGCAGTCCGATGCCGGAAAGGGCGAGCAGAATGCAAAAGACGGTCAGCAACGACACTTTCTCGTGGAAAAACAGGAACATGATAAGCGCCACCATCACCGGATAGACAAATAAGATGGTGGAAGCAATGCCTGCATCCATGTGCTTATAGCTCAGAAACAACAGCAGTGAAGAGGCAGAAAAAAGCAGTCCGCCTGCAACCAGAGGCAATATCTCGTTCCTTTTCAGAGCAAACGACTGTCCCTGCACTTTCATCAGAATCCCCAAAATAAGTACGGCAAACCCGTAACGATAGAACAATACAGAGTCCACCGACATCCCTTCTTTATAGAGCGGCAGTGTAAACAACGGATTCATGCCGTAAGTAGCAGCAGCCACAGCTCCGCAAACAAATCCTTTAGCCTTACTATTAATATTCATTATTATATTCAATTTTCGGGGTGCAAAGATACAGTTTTTTGGAGATGTTGGTTACTTTTGCGTCAATTCTAACAGAGATTAAAATTGAGCAAAAACCGTATTGATCAGGAAAAGAGAGTGGTAGAGCTGATGATCCGTCTTTACTGCCGTAAAAAAGAAAAGAATGTCACGCTTTGCCCCCAATGCGAAGAGTTGCTTCGCTATGCGCATGCCCGGCTGGACCGCTGCCCTTTTGGGGAGAAAAAGAAAGCATGCAAGCAATGCAGCGTACACTGCTACAAACCTGCCATGCGGGAACGGATGAAACAAGTAATGCGTTTCTCCGGTCCCCGAATGCTGATTTATGCACCTTGGGAAGCAATCAGGCATCTGTTTGGATAAGCAGGCACAGAGAAGAATATTATTATTATAATTGCATTATTACTTTATAATAATTATCTTTGCTTATTAAAGTAACGAACCATGACTATCATCAGAAACCCCTTTATAACCAGTGGATATGTATCTTCCGATTATTTCTGCGACCGGGAGAAAGAGAGCGAAACCCTGATCCGGGAAGTAAGCAACGGAAACAATCTCGCCCTGATCTCTACCCGGAGAATGGGGAAAACCGGATTGATTCAGCATTGCTTCCGCGAAAGGAAAATCCGGAAGGACTACTATACCTTTTTTATAGATATATATGCCACCAAATCACTTCGTGACTTTGTATTCGCACTGAGCAAAGAGATTCTGGAAGAATTAAAACCTTCCGGCAAGAAAGCTTTGCAACTCTTCTGGAAAAGCGTCAAATCATTGCATACAAGCGTATCTTTCGACATCAACGGCACTCCTTCACTGAGTCTGGGACTGGGAGACATACAAGCTCCGGCAACAACGCTGGACGAAATTTTCCATTACCTGAACCATGCCGACAAGCCCTGCCTGGTAGCCATCGACGAGTTTCAGCAGATAGCCGGATATGCGGAGGATAATGTAGAAGCAACCTTGCGCACCTATGTCCAGCATTGCAGCAATGCCCATTTTATCTTTGCCGGAAGCCAGCGCCACATCATGGGAAATATGTTCCTCACCCCTTCGCGCCCATTCTATCAGAGTGTTTCCATGATGCATCTTGAAAGTATTCCTTTGGCAAAATACACTGCTTTCGCGCAACTGCACTTCGCCCAAGCAGGAAAAAGCATCACCGATGAAACGGTTGAAACCATCTACCGACGATTTGACGGCATCACCTGGTACATGCAGAAAGTGCTCCACACACTTTACGACATGACTCCCGCACAGGGAACCTGTGAAGTGAAGATGGTGGAGGAGGCCATCCGCCAAATCATCGACTCGTTCAAATTCACCTATTCTGAAATACTGTTCCGCATACCGGAAAAACAGAAAGAGTTACTAATCGCCATCACAAAAGAGGGAAAAGCGAAGGCTATTACTTCGGCAGCTTTTATCAAGAAGTACAAGCTATCCTCTTCCAGCTCCGTACAATCGGCTCTGAAAGGTCTGCTCGAAAAAGATTTCATCACTCAGGAGTTGGGAATATACCAGATATACGATCAATTTTTAGGTATCTGGCTAAAAGAGAACTATTAAGCCCCTTAAAATCCAAACACTCCAAGAAAGAATTTCCAATAGATTTCTTTCAAAAAGACAGTAAAACCCCTTATCTGCCGACAGCCTCCATTTACAAAAAGAGACAAATAGAGAGATGGAGCGACAGATAATGAAAAAACATGCAAGGACAAGTCTTTATTCTCTCATAAAAATGCAATAAAAAGCAGATATATGCAGTCCCCCACTCTATCAGAGCCTTTGTTGACAGCAAAGAAAGGGTGCGTTGGTCCTAAACGGACGGTGCATTGGCTTCAAAGAGACGGTGCGTTCCTCTACGAGCAACGCCGCACGAGTAAAAAAGAAGAGTAAGATGGGCTGTTTACAAACTATCAGAGCCACCGTGCCGCACGAATCAAATCTACTAAAAGAAAGTAATCACACACAAAAAAGATCATTTACTAAGATCATAAAAACATATACCACACAATTTTCCAACAATATCCCAAATTCTCCATCATATTGCTTTACCTTAATCCTCCTACAAGCGTTTTTTCAGCCACCACATCCTCCGGCATGAAACCAAGGCTGCCTGAGAGTGATAGAATATACAAAATAACATTTTATCGCCGCTACAATTTCCCCTCCTTTATTCTGCCAACCTTATAAAAACAGCATTTTAAAACGGAAGGTCGCATTTTAGAAAGATTTAATTATCTTTGTTGCTGTAAACCCAGTTATATTTTCACCTTTTCGTAAGGAAATGATATACACAGCATCCTCCGCCGCCGACCAAACCGCCTGCTGGATTACAGGCATTGTTATCGCTGCCCTGATCTTTCTTTTTGTGAAGTTCGCGGCAAAAGGCAGCAAACCATTGGAGAAGATAATGCTGGCATCGGGCTGCGTAATCGTACTGCTGACTACACTCATCGTCAAGGTGCCGGCACCCGACAGCTTCAACCCGGAAACCGGATTTTCGGAGAAAGAAAGAAGAAAAGACAGGCGGATACTCATACGAATATTCTCGGCCATCGGGCTGACAGCCCTGTGGTTCATACCGATACGGAACACTGAATGGTTCGAAGCCCTGATTGAAAAACATATCTGGGTGACTCCCGCAATGCTGGCAGTGTTCCTACTCGCAGGATGGATCCTTACCGGACAACTGACCCGATGGTACACAAAAGAGCGCCGGACGGATAAACACACCGGACGGAAAAAACGTTCTTCTCAAAGAAACAGAACACCATAAAAGTAAATTCAAATATGAAACGAGCCGTTATCATAGGAGCTACTTCAGGCATTGGACGTGAAGTAGCCAAACAACTTCTCCTACAGGGCTGGCACCTCGGTATTGCAGGGCGCCGGCTTCCGTCACTCGAAGCTTTGCAGAGCAGCGCACCGGACCGCGTAGAAGTCGCCGCACTGGACGTCACCCAACCGGATGCAGCCCCCAAATTGAGTAACCTGATCAGGCGAGTCGGAGGTATGGATCTGTTTCTGCTGAGCTCCGGCATCGGTTATCAGAACATAGGGCTGAATCCGGACATCGAACTGGAAACCACCCGTACCAATGTGGAAGGGTTCACCCGTATGGTGGACACTGCTTTCAATTACTTCCGTGAGCACGGCGGCGGACAACTGGCTGTGATCAGTTCCGTTGCGGGAACAAAGGGATTGGGAGTGGCACCTGCCTACTCTGCCACAAAGCGTTTTCAGAACACCTATATCGACGCACTGGAACAGTTGGCATGCATGCAAAAACTGAACATCTGTTTTACGGACATCCGCCCGGGCTTTGTGTCTACCGACCTGCTGAACGACGGAAAACGTTATCCGCTATTGATGCAACCGGAAAAGGTAGCCCGGCAGATTGTACGGGCATTGCACCACCGGAAACGAGTGGCAGTGATCGACTGGCGCTATGCTGTCATTGTCTTTTTCTGGCGGATGATTCCGCGCTGGATATGGAAACGGCTGCCGATACGGACAGGAAAGACTATGTGACAAGAATATATATCCCTATTGAATAATTCATTAAAAACAAAGAAAGAATGGAACAGAAATTTTGCCAGAGCTGCGGTATGCCGCTTAGCCCGGAAGTATTGGGAACAGAAAAAGATGGTAGCAAGAACGAAGAATACTGCACCTATTGTTATGCCGACGGACATTTCACCGTGGATTGCACGATGGACGAAATGATCAACCATTGCGCACAGTTCGTTGACGAATTTAACAAGGATTCGGAAGTGAAAATGACGAAGGAAGAGGCCATTGCGAACATGAAGCAATTCTTCCCGATGCTGAAGAGATGGAAACAGTGAAACATAACTCAAACAGACATCTGTGACGCATAGACAAAGGAGAGTGTGTCGAAACTCACCACAGAGGGCACAGAGTAACACAGAGTGAATTTTAAGTCATCGATGATTAACATTCTAATCTGTGACAATCTGTGTAATCCTCTGGTGAAAAAGCTTTTGACACATCTCCTACTGTATCGGAAGAGGTACCGTTTATTCCACCGGATGCCGCTTCAGCCAGGCTACGGCATACGAACATGTCGCTTTCGGTTTCAGACCTTGTCCGGCAGCATATTTATAGGTTGCTTCTACCAGAGCTGCCGCAATCCCCTTTCCTTCCAGAGGAGGAGGAACGATGGTATGCATAATGTCCAGCGTTCCATCTTCCACTTCATACTCCACAAAAGCAGTCATTCCATTCTTTTCCAGTTCAAAACGATTCCGCTCCGGGCGGTGAGTTACTTCATATTCTTCCATTTTCCAATCTCCTTTTTGTTTAGGTTAATATAGATTATTTTAAATTCTTCTCCCTCTGCTCCACCCAGATCAACTTATCCACATCATACCCCCTGCGGATGGCAGCATCCAGTAATTTCTTCTTTATCTCTTCCGGCAGAATAGGCGTACGGCTCAATATCCACAGATACTTGTCCGAACTGCTGCCAATCAGTACATAATTATACTCCTCCTGATCCAATTCCAAAACATAATAGTCTGAATAAAAGGACAGAAAAAAGGATACCTTCAGTTTGCCCGGTTGCGACGAATCGGGAACCTTTGCCCGTCCTTCCGCTGTTTTACAGACATCATACGGCTTTTTATGCTTACATCCCCGGTTCTCTACGCGAACGGTTCCGTCGGGCAGCAATGTGTAAGTTGCCGTCACCTCCGACAGTCCCCGCTCAAAGCGGTGGTCGAAACGGGCTATCTCGTACCATGTACCCATATAACGTTGCAGATCCAGTTCGTCCACCGTACTGTGGTCCGTGCCCTCAAAAAAGGCTTCGATGGTCGGTTTATCAAAGCGGAAACCTGCCTCGAGCAAGCGTGTGGGACGCACATTCTGTCCCGACGTTAAGAAGGAAGCCGCTTCACCATATTGCATCCGAAAAAACCAACGTGGTATCACCACCTTCATCCAGGCATGATAGCGCGCTGCCATCGCCCGGGTAAACGCATATTGTGAAACCTGTTGCGGAACTACCAGATTGAACACTCCGCTTAATACTTCGTGGTTGATGATGAACTCCATCGCACGGCAAAGATCCTGGATTCCAATCCAGGGAAAAGGTTGTGTGCCCGGAGCAATCACACCGGCTACCCGTGTTATCCGAAGCGGACGCAACATCTGCTCCATTGCCCCGCCATCGGGTGAGAGCACTATGCCAAAACGGGTGATAGCCAGCCTTGTCTGTGAAGGACAACGGCGAGCCTCTTTCTCCCAGGCGTAGCAAAGTTCCGCCAGAAAACCGCTACCGCGAGTATTGGTATATTCGTCAAACGTTCCATCTTCCGGATAATATCCTACGGCAGAGGCGGAAATCATTAACCGCGGCTTTGTCTTTACCGCATCCATAGCTCGGATGATGCGATGCGTCACCTTGATACGGCTGTCATAAAGCTCTTTCTTATACTCCGGCGTCCAGCGTTTACTGATGGGTGCTCCTGCCAGATTGATGACTACATCGCAATGCGACAAGGCCTGAATTAAATATCCCGATGTACCTTCACGAAACATAGGTCTCCCCAGAGGGACTATCCGGTGCCCCCTTTCCGTAAGGTACTCTGTAAGATGCTTGCCTATGAAACCGGAGGCCCCGCTAATTGCTATATTCATCTGAATCTCCTTTTTTTAGGAATATAACGCAGGCAAAGCGGGTAAAGTTCACCTCATAGTCATCTTACGCAACTCTTCGAGCGAACCGTTAAATACATTCAAATCTACATCATGGTGAATACCGGGTACACTTCCGATATCTGTATGCTGCCAGAAATGCCATTTTCCCTGATACTTCACCGAGTCGACATAGTAATGGGCAATCCAGTAGGGATAGGCATTGAAAAGCGAATCGTCCAGATAGTGGGTTTTGAATTTATATGAAGTATAGAGGATAGGCTTCACACCATAATGTGCTTCCACCCGGTCGAGCCATTTCTTGATGCTCTGCTGCAACTCCTTCTTAGGTTTCTTGCCTGACAGCTCCACATCGAGCACCGGGGGAAGATCGCCACTATCGAGCTTTACGGTACGGATAAAAAAGTCAGCCTGCTTCAAGGCATCCGTACGGGGAGTAAAGAAATGGTAGGCCCCACGGATAAAGCCATGCTGGCGTGCCTGTTCAAAGTTTTGCTTGAAGGTATCATCGCCATGGTCGCCTCCTTCGGTGGCCTTCATAAAAATAAAGTGAAGCGGGAAATCAGCCTCCTTGTTCTGTTTCAGTTCCTCCCAGTCGATGTTTCCCTGATAATGGGAAATATCGATACCATGCACTTCGTAACCACAAGGAATGCAAACACCATACTCTTTCCGCCCGTAGCATTCTTTCCAGCGATAGGAATAAGGACGGATAACGAAATAGTAAAAAGCAACAGAAAACAGACCGACAACAACGAGCGCAAGGGTATTGCGCAACCAAACAGGCATGGTACGGGAGGCTTTCTTTTTCGCTTTTCTCTTCCGTACCGACGTATGGCGACGGGGAGCGGGTTTATTAGAAACAGAAGTGGTTCGTGAAGACTTCATTGATTGTATTCTTATTTTGAGTTGGATTCATTTCTAAATAGTGCCATCAGCTTCCGCCCTGACCCATTCCAGATAAATGCCCGGATTAGCCTCTGCTGGAGGAGCGATAAAGTGAACATAACTAATTCCGTTTTGCGACTTGTTTCTGAGTGGAAGACGCAGGGACCGAAGCCGTCCGTCTACCCGGACACGTGGCTGCGGACGTTTCTGAGACAAATCCCATTCCAAAGAAACTTCATGCCAACGGTCATCTTTTACTCCCAGTTGCTTGCGGGTCAGAGGAAGTTCGTACATCGATTCATAGCGGGCCACGGTGTCCGAAGGATTCATCCAGCGATCATTCAGTAACAATGAAACCGAATGGCTTCCCTCCGGAATACGCAGGCTGGCAGTGAACGTCCCTTTCTTCATTGCCGGGAAGTTCCACACTGCCCCACGTGTATCTGCTACCAGCGAGGCATCCGGCTGATAAGACAAATGGAGCACCTGACAACCCTCTTTCTCGGGATGGGATTCGAGCCGACACCCTTGCATGCGGTTATAGGCACAATGCCCTTTAATACCGTCGATATAATTGAATGTGCTCCATTGCGAAAGAGAATCGCTGAAATTATTAAAACGGCTTTTCTCGTATAGCCAATTCACGTCGAACATCATCATGGCACGATGGAGGGGATGTTGACCGATGGATGCCAGCACCTTGCCCGGAGCTACTTCTACAAACTGCGCCTGATGGACACCACGGTCGATTCCACCGCCATTGACAGCATAATCGGAGTCATTGCGCATGGGGTCCATATAAAGTTCACGAAAACCTGTCCACGTCTTGCCGTCATCATCGGACACAGCTACGTGAGTCACGTCGCGGTTGGTGAAAACATCATCCCAGACACCATTCGTCCCTTCTTTTTCAGGCAGAGGAGTAGTATTGCACCAGAAAAGTAACAGTCTACCGTCGGCCAACCTGCCAAGGGTGGGCATCGTGATAGTACCGTAAAAAGGCGAAGGTTTCGATTCACTCCATGTCAGACCGCCATCTTGCGAGAAAGCCTGATAATGCCGGTCCTGTGAAGTACGCATCAGCATCCAGAGTGTTCCGTCTTTCAGTTCAACCACAGTAGGCTCCACAGCACCGTGATTCCAACGAATACCTTTGTGGAAGCCTCCTCCCCGATGGTCGGGCGAAGTGACTGTATTCGAGCACTTCCAGGTCAGTCCGTCATCATCGGAAACGTAAGTATAACAGCCTTTCGGTGTCACGCCTCCATGGGCAGCCACCACAATACGCTTGCCGTTCCTGATAAAAACGGGTGGTTTAATCATGATGGAACTGCGGTCAGCCACTTTCGTAAGGGTACGTCCGCCTGCCAGTCCACCGGAAGTACGAATGCAATAAACACCCATCGCCCCCATATCTACCAAACGGATATACTCTTTGCTCACAGGGCTTTGACGGTCTGCAAAAGGCATCTCTTTAGCCCGGTTTACCCGTTTCCAGGTCAGACCGTGATCGGCACTCGACAGATAAACGGCTCCTGCCACTGCCTGTTCTCCATAGTTATAGTGTCTTACTTCACCATTGTCAAGAAGCGACAGACCGATATAAGCATCGGAAGGCGGAGTAGCTACTTTCAAAGGAGCACAGACCGAATCGAGCACTAACGGACGGGCTTGCTGCGCCTGCCCCGAAAGGAAAAAACCTGCCGCCAGCAGGCATAGAGTAGAAAGTCGTTTCATCATATAAATAAGGATATTCAAATGAACTAAAAACCCACCGAAGGGAATTGAATCAATCCGCCCCGATGGGTTTCTGTTATTGTAATGCGGAGAACAGCTTACTTAGCCTGTTCCAGTTGCAATGTCTTAGTCGGCTGGTCGCAAACTTCTGTCGGACCGAAGTACTGGATCGGACCCGGATAAACATAGTCTGTAGTCAGCGCCCACTGATCGCGTTTGGCAGCAAATGTCAGGAACGGTTTGCCATCCAGTTTCACCAATGCTTTCTGGATTACCGGCTTCATTTCACCGTGACGACGTTCCATGTTCATCATCATCGTGATAGGCACACCGCCTGCGATCCATTCGGCAGCAGGGGCAGTTGTGTTGCGTACTGATGACATGTAACCGGTCTTACCGTTGGCAATCAGCATAGAAGCTGTATAACCCAGTGAATAGCAGTAGTCGGCATCGTAGTTTGATGGAGCAGCGCAACGTCCTTCGTAACCGAAGAAGTGGTGCTGTGCAGCAAACTTGCCTACATATTTGCCTTCTTCTTTCCACTGAGCCAGTTTCGTACCAACCATTTCAGACAGCAATTTTTCTGTTTCGATCAGTGATACCTGTACGTTTCCGTGCGGATCGCGGTCCAGAGAAAGCTGACGTGCCACACCTTCGGGAAGGCTTGCATAGATGTCAGCATTTTCTTTCGACAGCTTGCTGATGATATATTCACGTTGACGAGAACGTTTGATGTTGGCGAACTCAACTGCGTTAGCAGCCAGGAAGTCGTTCAACTCAGCGATCAGACGTTTCATAGCCGGGATAAATTCAACCAGACCTTCAGGAATCAGCACAGTACCGAAGTTGTTTCCCTGAGCAGCACGGTCAGCCACGATCTTGGCAATGTAAGTCACTACATCATCCAATGACATGTCTTTTGCTTCTACTTCTTCAGAAATGATACATACATTAGGCTGAACCTGCAAAGCACATTCCAGTGCGATGTGAGAAGCCGAACGTCCCATCAGTTTGATGAAGTGCCAGTATTTACGTGCTGAGTTACAGTCGCGCTGGATGTTACCGATCACTTCCGAGTATACTTTACATGCAGTATCAAAACCGAACGAAGTTTCGATCATGTCGTTTTTCAAGTCACCGTCGATAGTTTTCGGGCAACCGATCACTTGTACACCAGCATTCTTTGCAGCATAATATTCAGCCAGAACACAGGCATTTGTATTGGAGTCGTCACCACCAATGATTACCAGTGCTTTGATACCCAGCTTATTGATGATTTCCAGACCCTTCTCGAATTGTTCCGGAGTTTCCAGTTTAGTACGTCCTGAGCCGATGATATCGAAACCACCAGTGTTGCGGTATTCGTCAATAATATCGGCAGTCAGCTCCATATAGTTATGGTCAACCAATCCGCCGGGACCCAGGATAAAGCCGTACAGCTTATTGTCTTTGTTCAGTGTTTTGATACCGTCGAACAGACCAGAGATTACGTTATGTCCGCCCGGAGCCTGTCCTCCTGAAAGGATAACACCTACATTCATGGCAGGAAGCTGGATAGCTTCACCTTCTTCGAATTTAATCAACGGCATTCCGTAAGTGTTCGGGAACAGTTTCTGGATAGCTTCCTGGTCGGCTACAGATTGTGTAGCTGCGCCTTCAACTGCTTTTACTGAGCCTTTCAGCGCTTTCGGAAGTTTGGGCTGGTAAGCAGCCCTGGCAATTTGCAATGCACTTTTAGTCATTTTCTTTATCTTATATTTAAAGGTGTTAGTAATTCGAACTTAAAAGCGTCGCAAATTTCGTGTTTTTTTCCGAATTATGAAAGAAAATGGTGATTTTGTTCTCTGCGGGTATGCCACAGAGCAAACAAAGGGCACAGAGCTAAAATCAACGATCTGAACTCTGTGCCCTTCCCGGCTACTTAAAGGTATATCTAACTTCCTCTTTAAAACGTCACCACTGTCTTGTCGCCTGTAGCAGAGACGGCATACACTTTAAAGCCGTCCTTCCAGGCTGTTTTCATGGTAAACGTGGCAGTATTTGAGGGTGCTAATACTCCATCGGAGATACAAACCTTTTTACCCGTTTCATCCACTACTTCATAAGCTACCACATTTTTCCAATTGGTCATGGTAAATGTCGAACCGCTTCGCGTAGCTGTTCCGGATATTATTCCGGGTTTGGTTTTATAGAGTTCTACCGAATTATCAGTTATATACTCTAAGGCAACATCCGGTTTCGGATATCCCAAAGCCTCTACACGCTTCTTTATCTCGTCGATACGGGACTGAGTGACAGTAAGTTTTCCAACTCCATAATCGTCCAGAGTGACATCTATCGGAGTCAGGAATCCCCATTTCGTGAAGAAATCCAGCAAATTGGCTTTAGCTATCAAACTACAGATATACACAAACTCAGTCTGTTGCTCTCCGGCAGTCTTCAGGTTATCGTGCGTACGTATATATTCGTACACATCCGGATAGAATCCTCCTTTGTCAGCCTGCTGAAGTGGTGTCTGCCCAAGCACTTTGCCGAAATAAAGCTCCAGTTGCCAGAAAGGAACGAGTTTGCAGAAAACATCACTGTCACTGCCAAAGTTTCCGTGAGGAGCACCTGCCGCGATGATCTGGGTCCAAGCTTTGGAATATCGGTTCCGGCTACCATCTCCCATATTTTCTGTCTGCAGGCGTGAAGGCTGCCCGAAAATCGTAGTCTGAATATACTCCGACATAATGTTATTCGTCACTTCCGTAGTTCCCAGCCATTTCAATCCGGGACGTGTCTGGTTGCAATGCCCTATTTCATGTGCAGGCCCCCAGCATGAAGAAGTTTTCAGTTTATCCACATTACAAAGTTCCGCCAGTGTACCGTCATTGTACGCGGTGTGATAACTGGTGGCATACATATAGCTGGTATACATCACATGCAGATACATGCGGTTTTTAAACAATTTATTATACTTATACAGCCCCATCAGTTCCATCTCCGAATTCACGATCTGATCATAAGCATCGATCAATGCTTTTCCGTCCGGAGTGTGAGCACGAAAGCGCTCGGTAGGAAATGTGAGATGTGCATAATGTCCCACCACATCAAAATACTTATCGACCGCATTGTTCAACAATTTATTCCAATCGGAAACCTGATGTTTGGCTACATCGAAATACCCGTTCACCTGTCCGGAGGCAATGTGTATCTTTACAGGCTGAGCTGTTTCATAGTCAGGGGTGTGATACAAAATATACATCAATCCTTTATTCCGGGCCGTAATCTTGTTGGCTCCTTCAGACAACGGATAGAAGGTACCTCCGAAGCCGTCACCACCGGGGACGTCAAGGTTCTGAATCACTGCACTGATAATTTGCCCGTGCGTATCGCCGACCAAGACCATCAACTGTTCCCCGTCTTTTACCGAAATTCCCGTAGGATTGTCACGCAGGCTGTAGGGACTGGTCTTATGTGTTTTCGACTGATCATCCGGATTGGGCCACGCTTTATAATCTTGAATACGGAACTCTGTCGGGTACTTACCTTGCTTCATATAGTAAGCTATGTTCTTGTAGAATGAATAAGGACAGTTTTCTATCTCTTCATCGGTAAGTCCGGGCCTCAGCTCAGAACAAGTTACATCAGTGAAAAGAGTTAACGGGTCAAATGCTCCCGGATTCTTTTTATAAAATTCCATTTCGGCACAGGCCGCAAATCCCTGTCCGTCTCCCGAACCTGATTTTACAATAAACTGAACGGATGTGACGCCGATTTGTGCCTTCGGAAAATTAATACGGACTGCGGCGTTGGTACCTCCGAAGTTCTTAGTCATCACAGTATTCCATTCATCGGCCCCTCTGGTATTCGCATTTGACTTCACACGAATCTCTACTTCCTTGAAGTTACCATTCGGTCCCGAAGTACGGGGATAATATATAAAATAATCCATATCCGAACCCGCAGGGAAATTATAAGTCAACGTGATAGGAAAATAATGCTCTCCTGCGTTATTCCAATTAGAGTGGTAAATAGTACTTATATCTCCATCGAATGATTTATCGATATTCGAGCCTCCCTGGAAAGAACTTGCCTCGCCCGATTCTACCGGAACCTTAATATCGTCTTTAATACCTTCCATATCTCCGGATTCATATTCTCCCAGTCCTTTTTGAGTGACAGATACCAGAGCCTCAAGCTCTCCACCTACCTCTTTTACAGTAATATTGCCAGTGCGTTCACCGTCTTCAGGATTGGCCGAGACAATATATCTATGTGTTGTAGTCACCATTTCGGATGCACGCGTATCCGCCGGTTTTTCTTTGACCCATTCCGGCAATGTAATCGTCACCGGCACGTTTGTAGTTACATCGAACGCAATATCACTTCCGCTGGCCTCAACAGTAAATATCTGTTGGGATATCAGAATAGCAGGATCTGATCCCAATTGGCGTACGTTAACAGTTTCCGTCAATGCATCGGCAGTCACTTTGATCACTGCCTCTCTGGTCTCTTTCCCGTCATATCCGGATACATTCACCGTCAATGTACTTCCGTTGACAGCAACCGAACACCAGTCCTTATCAGACCGTGCCGTCCAATTATCCGCATCGGTGACAATAGCAATGTCACGGGTCCCTGCGTCACTTTTAAAGTCAATTGCAGACTGCGCCACCTCAAGGGTGGTCGATGTTACCGTTTTCTCTTCTTCGGCAGAACAAGCATACAGCAGCAAAGGTACGATTGCTGCAAAAATCATTGAAATTAGATGTTTCTTCATGTTATTAGGATAAATTAAACATAAGATAAATAAAACAAAGGAAATACAAATTTTGTTCTGGTAAAAAATGTCATTTGTATTTCCTTTTTGATAATTATTTGATTCTTCTATTTAGCATCAAGCCGACAGCTACCGGCTGCGCAGACTCATGCTACTGTATTTAGTCCCTATTGAATCCTGTTTTATTCAATGGTAGTCTCTCCGGTTTCCGGATCATAGGTTTTCACAATTACTTTAGAAAGGGCGAGTTCGGCCAGCGCAATCCAATTGGAACCGCTTGTAGATGATTTCACCTTAAACCAGAGATAACGGTAAGACGCGCCCGCTTTTATAATATCCGACTCGTAAGATGCAGCCTTGGTATTGGGCAAATCACTTAAAGACGCCAACAGGGTTGTCTGGCTTTCATCGTAATTCTTTCCATCAAAAGTATTGCTTCCCAGAATATCCATCTCTTTGGGATTATCCTTATTGTTATTATCACGACAAACATAAGAGAACAGGAAAGTAGACAAAGCATTCTCCTCACCCAAGTCGACCACAATGTAATGTGGGAAAGGTGTGGGACTGCTCCATGACATGTGAAAATAAGTGTCGTTCTTTCCATCTATCAGATTGGCGATAGGACCTTCACTGCTTTCCTGATCATCTGTATACAACTGTTTAGCGGATAAAGTCACATCATTCCGGTCTGTTTTAATCTGCTTCGGGGCAGGCAAGGCCCGTGCTGTTATACTGCAACTCTGTGATCCTTCCCCCGCACGGTTGCATGGTTGCAGTGTAAAGTCAATGTCGCCATAGCGGTGCAACAAGTTATCCACCAGCATGGTATCGCTCTTCACACTCGCAAGTCTCAGGCATTTCTTTCCGTCTTCCGGCAACGTATAAGTCACTTTCACATAATAATAATTGGAATCAGCCGGCACTGTCCATTTCAGTTTTATAGCCCCGGCTTTGGCTTCAGCCGACAGTGAATTCTGGTCTATAGTGGTCGGCATGGGGTACTTCTCGTCACTGGAGCACCCTGTCATATTTATCAGGCCCAGTATCGCGCATAGGCCAAGCAGTATTTTTTTCATCTTCAATTCTCTTTATAAAGATTAATAACCCGGATTGTTTACTAATTTTTCATTTCTATTAATGTCGGCAGAAGGTATCGGCAGCAGATATTGAGTCGGTGCCTCAAACTTACGTTCAAAGTCAATCGTCTTAATTGCCGCAAAATCTTCAATAGTGGTGGCGGCGATATTCAATCCTTTGGCTTTAGTTCCAAAATATTGCTCTGCCAGCAACCAGCGACGCATATCCCAGAAATTCTGATTCTCAAGATAGAGTTCGTTCATTCTCTCCTGACGAACAATCTGACGGAGCTTTGTCTGATCCAATGCAGCAACGCCACTCCATGCATTTTCTACCGTGGGGATACCGGCACGCTCTCTTACTTTATTCAAGTATTGTTTGGCAGTTTCCAGATCGTTGGTTTCCACACACGCTTCGGCATATGCCAGATAGAGGTCTGCAAGACGGATAATAGGCCAGGGATATGTATTCAGGTTGGTCGAATTGGTAGATACAACCGTACTGGGGTCGACTCCTTTTTTATTCAGATAACCACTTGGAGTATAATTTCCGGGACGTTGTACGGTCGCAGTACCACGGCTACAGTTACCTCCCAAAACAAAATCACATATTAATCTGCTGTCCGAATTGTCTTTTTTTCCGTTACTCATCACATAAGCGGGATTAGTCGACCCGTTCATTACTTCGTAATATCCTCCCTGAAAAGCTACCCAAGCATAAAAACGAGGTTCACGTTCCAGATTGAACAGAAGCGTTTTACTACCTTCATGGGCCTCATCAGCATGGTCAGCATCCACATTTACAATCTTCAATTTGTCTTTATCTTTATACTCCGGATCTTCATCCCAAGGCAAACCGTTCTTGGTATAGAAACGATTCAACATAGTCCATGTCGGGCCGATACCATTCCATGCCCAGCCATCAGTCACAAACGGCAATGACTTATTCTGTATACCGTATGAACCTTCGCTGCGGGTTTCTGCAAGCAGTACTTCCGGATTACGAGAGTCCCAATCGACCAAACTGGTACGTAGACATCTTACGGGGCCGGCTGCCGGATAAGGGTTCGCATCCTCATTACCTATCTTATAGTCTTGCTTCGTATACAAAGCATGCCCATTCTGCTCGGCAAGGTCAATCGCCTCTTTTATGGCTGTTCTCGCTTTTACCCATTTGTTGGGGTCGTAAGTAACAGGCATTAACATATTGCCCGATTTGTCTGCAAAGTTACTGTAGAATGCCGAGTTTCCGTTGAACAACGGAGAAGCTGCATACAACAACATCTTAGCTTTCACCGCTTTTGCTCCCACACTGGTTGCCAGTCCGTAATCTTCTTTATTGGTACGTATGGCAGGCAATGAAGCTGCGGCTTCATCCAACAGATTGCATATCCACTCTACACATTCGTCATAGGGAGTCCGAGGCAAATATTCTGCCTGCGAAGCATTTACATTCGGCAGTTCTTTAATCAGGATAATAGGTCCGTAGCAACGTGCCAATTGATAATGATAATAAGCAATCAGGAATTTAACCTGTGCAATATAATCAGCCTTCACACTTTCAGTCAGATCGGGTACCTTGTCGACATTCTCTAAAAACAGGTAACATTGGCGCAATCCCTGAAAGAATGTGTTCCAATAAGAAATCACCGGCGACGAAGCCGTATAGTTTCCTTTCGGAAAACTGGCAAACGTTTCATGTTCAAAAGCTGTAATCACTTCATCTCCCGTCAGCAAATCAAGACTTGCCGACGCTACATTGCTCTGAGGCAGATAACCATAACAAGAATAAACAAAATTCTTTGCTGCATTCCGATCTTTAAATGCATCTTCCTCGGTCGTTATTTCATCAGGAACGATATTCAGGAAATCACATGAACTATATCCCAGCATCAGGAAAAGCAGGAACAGGAGTTTATATATTATCTTCATAAGTATTTATTATTTAAAAGTTAATTGAATACCAACATTATATGTACGCTGTGTCGGATATTTCATACCGGCACCTCCACCCATTTCAGGATCCCACAACTTAAATGGAGAAAAGGTCAGCAGGTTACTTCCATTCACATAGATTCTTGCCCATTTGAAACGATAGCCAATTTCCGCATTCCGCAATTTCAGGAATGAAGCATCGCGCAGCCAATAGGAAGATGATGCAGTATTGTTGTTATTATTATATTGTGTCAACCTTGGATACTTTGCATTCGGATTCTGGTTATCTTTGCTCCAATGGTCATCAGCAATCCACTTCAGGACATTACTTTTACTCTGTGTTCCAAACGGTTCGAAACCACTCATCATTAGTGACACATGGGTTTGTCCCTGGAAGAAGAAAGAGAAGTCCCAATTCTTCCACGTAACAGAAGGGCCGAATCCGTATATTATCTCCGGAATTGTGGGATACCCCAATACCACTCTGTCATCCGATGTTATTTTCCCATCATAATTTCCGTTAGCATCCGGCTGGTCTACATATTTCACATCTCCCGGCGCAATGGCAATATTGCCGATAGTCGACTGAGGGTTATTGGCAATATCAGCCTGATCAATATACAGCCCGTCTGCTACATATCCCCAAATCGAGTTCAAGCTCTTTCCAACCTGCGACAGTGCCGGACGAAGTCCTGCCGCTTCATCGTATTTCAAAACTTCATTGTGCGCATAGGTGAATGTTCCCTTCATCTGGATAGAGAGGTCCCGGTTCACCTGTTTTCCGTAGTCCAAAGCAAGATCAAATCCAGTATTCTTCACTTTAGCAAAGTTACCATAGATTTTAGTACTGGCAGTCCCCAAGTAATTCGGTATCGAATTTTTCTGTTGGAAAATGTTATCCCTGATCTCCCTGAATCCGTCGACAGTAATATTTAATGAATTGAAAAACTGCAAATCGGCACCCACATTCAGTTTATGTCCCACTTCCCATGTAAGTTCGTTATTCTGGAAACGATTATAGGTAGGACCCGATAATGAAGTTGTACTCCCACCATATCCGGTTGTATAAGACGGGCTGCTGTTCAGATTCACAATTGCCAGATAAGCAAAACGATCGCTACCAATCTGGTCATTACCTACCAAACCATACGAACCACGGACTTTGAAATTGGAAATAATCGGTTTAATAGACTTCCAGAATTTCTCTTCACTGATATTCCATCCCAACGATATGGATGGGAACAATCCCCAGCGATGTCCTTTGGCAAAACTTTCGGAACCATTGTATCCGGCATTTACTTCAAGCATGTAACGGTGATCGTAATCATATGACAAACGTGCGGCAACACCCATCTTACGTTTGGGAAGTGAGCCAATAAGACTGCTGTTTACATTTGTATTATAATCATCCTGGTTATAAAGCAGCATACCGCTTACATTGTGTGAACCGAAGGAACGTTCGTAATTAAGATATCCCTGAATGTAAAACCTGCGGTCGCCGTTAGTACCAAAGAAAGCATCCATCGTATGATTGCTCGGTTCACCGATAGGTGTATTGGTAAAATCATAGGAACCGTCTTCATTTTGTTTATAGTCGGAAAGTTGGTAACTATTGTATCCCTGCAGACGGAACTTCTGATTGTAGCTCCAATTCTTAAATGAAACCAAAGCCCTGAAGCTCAAACCTTTCGTAATAAAATCCAGTTTCTGGTCCCAATTCACATTGGCCACTACCGTGCTCTCGAATGTATCTTTATATCCTGCACTTGAAAGGGCTACCGGGTTGAGCGGTTGATAGTTACCTGCAAGAATACCTCCCCAATGGTACCATGTATCCGATCCTTGCGGAAACATAACCGGGAAATCAACAGGGTTGGTTCCCATAATAGCACTGAATATATCTCCTACTCCATTTCCGTCCTTTGTAGTCAAAGGACCATGCATGTCATTCAACTGCACATTCAGATGCAGCGAAATAGTAGAAGACTTTGACAGATGAAAATCCACGTTGTTCTGAAACGCATATTTCATATAGTCTATATTGTTTTTATAAGAGAAGAAATCACTGGAACGATCCTTCAACATACCGGTTTCATGGTTCATATTGACATTCATAAAATAAGTGATTTTAGAAGTACCCCCACGTACATTAAAATTCGCCTTTTGATTGAATGTTGCATCTTTGAAGACTTCTTTATACCAGTCTACATTAGGATAAATATAGGGGTTCAGATTATTAATTGTACCGTTAATTCTTTCATCAGAATAAAGTACGGCTCCTGTTCCCTGATTGGTAACCGCTTCGTTGTACAAACGCATATATGTAGGTCCGTCAACGATCTCCGGTTTCTTGATCGGAGTATTCACATATCCTTCTATACGCACGCCAATGATCGGCCTTTCAAGATCACTACCCGATTTTGTTTTAATAATAAGTACACCGTTGGCTCCACGAGTACCATACATCGCCGATGCCGTAGCATCCTTCAATACAGAGAAACTTTCTATTACTTCAGGATCCAACGAATTCAGGTCTGCTTTGGACACCTCAACTCCGTCTAAAATAATCAAAGGAGAAGTCGCCCCATTCATCGTCGCAACACCACGAATAAAGAAATCGGCAGAATTCTGACCGGGCTCACCACTACGCTGGTAAGCAATCACACCTGACAGGCGTCCGGCAAATGAAGAAGAAAGATTGGCGGAAGGCACCAAAAGGTCTGAAGGACGTACGGACTGAATAGACCCGGTGATAGTCTCCTTCTTTTGTCCTGTACCAAACGCTGTCACCACCACTTCATCCAACTGCTGGGCATCTTCGGATAGTGTGACCGAAATAACCTTTTGGCTACCTACTTTCACTTTCTTGGTAACATATCCTATATATGAAATTTGTATTTCATTTTTAGGAGTTGCCGCAAGTTCAAACTTACCATCCACATCGGTAATAACGCCTGTAGTAGTACCCAGTAGCTGTACAGTTGCTCCAATGATAGGTTCACCGGTTTTAGAATCTGTTACCACACCGATAATTTTGGCTTTTTTTTGTTGTGTGCTTTCCGTTTTCTCTACTTTAAGAATAACCTCATTACCTTTAATGACATAACTGATATTGCTCCCTTTAAATACTTCGTTCAGGACGTCGTTGATGGAACCTTTACAATCGATACTCTTGAGATTTGTGTTTTTCAAATCATTAGCGTTGTAGAAGAAAGTATATATACTACTTTTCTCTATAAGCCGGATGGCTTGAGGAATGGTGAGAGACTGACCTTTAACCACAATCTGTCCTTGCGCAGCAAGTGCAGACAACGGATAAAGCAGCAGAGCCATGACGATGTATTTAAGACACCGCTTCTGGCAAGAAAATAAAAACTTGTTCATGCTTCAATTTTTAGATTTAACATTGGGTTAATAAATATTAGTTGTAAATAAGAATTCCTTCATTCATTTCTTTGCTCCTAAGATTCAGGCTAAAACAGATTTTATCAATAACGTCTTCCAAAGATTCATCATAGCGGATACTTCCGGTGAAAGCACAATTTTTATTCACTTTGTCGCTAATGGTGATATGAGAGCCATACATTTGATTCATAATACGGGTTAAGTGTTCCAAATTAAATTGGGTAAAGTTATAGCGCCCGTTTTGCCATTCTATGTTTTCTATCCGCCTCAGCTGAGTTCTTGCACTAACAGGATTATACACTAATTCCTGGAGTGGTTTCATTGCTATTTTATCATGGGTGGATTCTATATTAAATTCAATGCTCCCATTAAATAGTGTAATTTCATTCGCATTAGGGTTATTCTGTTTTATCAGAAAGCAGGTTCCTTTCACTTCGATAAATGCTTTATCAATGTATACTCTGAATTTACTACCCGAATTCTTGCGAACTTCAAAAAGTGAATTGCCTTTCAGCCATACATCCCTGCATTCTTTAAAGTTTTCGGCAAAACGTATGGAGCTCCCCGGCTGCATCCATACTTTCGAACTATCCGGCAATAGATACATTCTGCTTTCTTGTGCCGTAAATTCAATATATTTCTCTATTTGAGTTCTACCCGTATTAGAGTACATCCAAAGTCCACCCACGATCAGAACAAGAGCTACAGAAGCAGCGATATACCATAGTTCTAAAGGAACTATTCTTTTGTGAACTTTTTTGCATCTGTTCTCGATCTTATTCCATATCTGATTTCCAATCTCTGTATCTACCGGATTATTTTTGTTTTCATTCCATTGTTTTCTCATTTGTTTCTTTATCAAATTCGAATGATAGAGCTTTTTACGTCCTTTTTTGTCTAATCGATCTGATAATAGTTTTTTGATCAGATCGATTTCCTTGTTGTTTTTATCCATTTCTTAAATCTATTTTGTGTTATCTAAAACTAAATACACAACAGACCTGCTTACCACCACATGTGAATTATAACTTTTTAATTGAAAATCGTCTCTGATGATATCGATAGCATACATATCTTGGTTTTTATGGATGTTAATTAATTGTTTTATAGTGCTATATATGGTTTTTGTCCGGTAATAATAATTGCTTGTTTTTTTTATGCGTAATAACGTTAGTTCCTTTAGAACTTATCCAATAAATATATGTTGCTATTATTTTATTTATATAATAAGTGGATACATTATTCTATTAAGTCCATATAATAAGATAATACAGCCATCATAACATAATATCAATTAAACAAAATATGTTATTTTTTAATATTCTTGTAGAAACTGCATCTATTTAGAACAAAAAGATTACTTTTGCACCTCTAATTACTAAAACAGATGCAAGAGAAAGAAACAGTCAGGAAATTAAAGCATGGCGATCAGGAAGCATTTGCTTTTTTATACAATCATTACTGGAAACAGGTCTATAATTTCACAAAGCTTTATTTCACCGCTTCAATGGACATTGAGGAGATTGTGCAGGAAGTATTTGTGAAAGTATGGGAATCTCACCATTTTTTAGATGAAAACAAAAGTTTTGAGGGCTATCTCTTTATCATAACCCGGAATGTTATATTCAATCATTCACGCAGATACTATAAAGAAACAGCCCTCAAAATAACTGCGATACAAGCAGTCGAGGAATCTTATGATATGGAAGGAGAACTGGATGCCGCTGACTTAAAGAAATACATCGATGAACTTGTCATGCAACTTCCTCCCCGCCAACAAGAAGTATTCCGTATGAGCAGGGAGCTGCACATGAGCAACAAAGAAATAGCAGAACATTTTTCTATTACCGAAAAAGCAATAGAGCGGCATATCAACCTGGCTCTGAGATTTCTAAAAAAGAATCTTAATCTTTTCATGCTGTTCATGGGAGCGTGACTAAAATCGAGATTCCATTATTTTATCTGCCATCCACCTCCCAGTGCCTTATACACCTGTACCACAGCAATCAGTTCATCCCGCATCGCATTGCTAAGTCCGATCTGGGCATCGAAATACCCACGCTGGGCATCGAGTACATCGAGATAATTCGTCACTCCATTGATATATTGCAATTGCGCCAGATCTACGTAACTCTTAGCCGAACGTTCCAATTTGACACGAAGATCATATACTTCCTTGATTTTATTAAAGTTCACAATCGCGTTCCGAGTCTCTTTGAAAGCGGTCAGGACAGACTTTTCGTAGCTGTGCACTTCAGCCTCGTAAGCAGCTTTCTTAGCTTTGAGGGCAGCACGATTTTTACCCCAGCCAAAAATTGGTGTAAGCAAAGCACCCTCCATTATACTATAAGGCGACTTCAACAGCTCGGAAAGTGCAGTGCTCTCCGATCCTACCCTGCCGGTAAGTGAAATGCGTGGAAACATATTTGTATAGGCCACCCCTACCCGGGCATTGGCGGCAATCAATTTCTGTTCAGCCTGACGAATGTCAGGACGGCGTTCAAGCAGTCCTGAAGGCAAACCGACAGGTAATTCCTGCGGAAAATTGAACTCCTGCAACAAGCGGCTACGTGTAATCTTATTGGGATACTCACCGGCAAGGAAAGCTATATCATTCTCTTTCAACGAGATTTTACGCTCCAGATCGGGTACCAACGTAGCAGTACGTGCCAACTCTACCTGCGACTGGCGATAAGAAGTCTCGGAGGTCAATCCCCCTTCAAAGCGGATACGGGCAAGGCGCATCCCCTCTTCACGTGCCTTCAACGTTTGACGGACAATGTCCAGTTCGGTATCAAGAGCCACCAGTTCATAGTACGCCTGAGCCACTTCAGCTACAATAGTCATCCGAAGAGCGCGTTGTGCCTCAACGGACTGAAGATACTCGGCAATGCTGGCGGAACGTGCCCAACGAAGATTTCCCCAGAGGTCGAGCTCCCAGGAGAAAAGAAGTTGCGCCTCGAAAGTATCGCTACGTTTGAAAGCATCTCCACCATGGTTTTCGTTTTCCCGTTCAGCAGTCACCGTACCTTTAATGTCCGGCAACAGATTTGCTGTCGAAATGCGTTTTTGAGCTGCCATTTCCTTGACACGGGCAGCGGCTATCAACATATCTTTATTATGCTCCAGTGCCCGGTCTATCAGACTCCGGAGGGTACTGTCAGTATAAATCTGCCACCATTCCCTATCTCCGAAGCTCAGGGTATCCTGATGCTGTGCCAGACTATCGGGCAAGTTAAGGTCGGGACGGACATAACTTTTTCCTATCTTGCAAGAACCCAAGGTAAATGCAGTTAGTAAGAGAGTAATATATAAATAGCTTCTTTTCATAATTCAATCAATTTTCTTTTTAGACTTGAACGGTAACTTCACGTTCACATTCGGCACATTTCTCAGTTTTGCTTTTGTTTTATAGACCAGTACGAAGAAGAACGGAACAAGGATAATGCCCACTACAATAGCAAAAATCATTCCGAAGAATACTCCCGTGCCGATGGCCGCACGGCTTGCCGAACCGGGACCGGTTGCCAACACCATCGGAAGCATACCCAGTACAAACGCGAGCGAAGTCATCAAGATGGGGCGGAAACGCAATTGTGCCGCATGGATGGCTGATTGCACCAGATCACCTCCCCGGTCCACCTGCACTTTCGCAAACTCTACAATCAGGATGGCGTTCTTGGCCGCCAATCCGACAAGCATCACCAATCCGATCTGGAAATAGACATCATTTTCCAGTCCGCAAATCCATACCCCCAGATAAGCCCCCAGAGCGGCTACCGGCAGCGAAAGCAATACGGCAATGGGCACTGTCCAGCTTTCATACTGTGCAGCCAGGAAGAGGAATACAAAAAGGAACACTAATGCCAGTACCAATCCGGTCTGCCCACCTGCCTTTTTCTCTTGATAAGAGAGACCACTCCATTCCAAGCCAATATTATCAGGCAGATGGTCACGTGCAATCTGCTCCATAATCTCCATAGCCTGACCGGAACTATAGCCCTGCGCCGCCTCACCACGAAAAACAGCAGTGGTAAACATATTAAAACGTTTAATGCTACCCGGGCCGGTGGTATACGATGCGTTACCCAGAGAAGTCAGCGGGATCATCGCTCCATTAGAGGCCTTCACAAAAAACAGGTTGATATTGTCTTTATGTTCCCTATAGGGTGCTTCAGCCTGAATGTATACCTTATAAATACGGTTGAACATATTGAAGTCGTTCACATAGACCGATCCCGTATAGGCTTTCATGGTTGAGAAAACATCCGCCAGAGGCACACCAAGCATCTTCACTTTATCGCGGTCTACATCGAAGTAGAGTTGTGGGATATCCGACTGAAGTGAAGAGGAAAGTCCTGTCAGTTCCTTGCGTTGGGAAGCGTAATACATCAAAGTATCCGCCGCCTGCACCAAATTATCGAAAGTAGCTTCACCACGCGCTTCGAGTTGCATTTCGAACCCACCCGAGGTTCCCAAACCGGGAATGACAGGAGGAGTGGAGAGATAAACCTTACACTCCGGATACTCACTCAGATCGCGACGAACGTTTGTCATAATCTCGTCTATCGAAGTATTCTTGCGGTCTTCCCACGGCTTCAAAATTACGGTTAACTCACTCCGTGCCTGGTTGCTGCCCACACGGGGACTGCTTCCGGTCACATTCTGTACATACGCTATATACGGATTCTTTTCCAGATAAGTGATGGCACGATCCGTTACCTCCCGGGTACGCTCCAGCGTAGCCCCTTCGGGCAACTCCAATTCTATCTTGAAATAGCCTTGGTCTTCCACCGGAAGGAAACTTGTCGGAATCAGACGGTGAATCAACAGAATACCGATCAGTACTACCCCGAAACCGGCCAATACACGACGCGGATTACCAATTACCCGGCGGATAGCGACTACATACTTATGATTGCCCACGTTCAACCAGTGGTTGATTTTGCGGAAAACAATGTTCTTCTTTTTACCGTTATCCGGTTTCAGAATCAACGAACACATGACCGGACTCAGCGTCAACGCCACTACAGTAGAAATCAGTACGGATACAGCAATAGTAATAGTGAACTGACGGTAAAGCTGCCCCGTAATACCGCTGAGGAAGCTCACCGGAACAAACACCGCACAAAGCACCAGAGAAGTGGCAATCAACGCACCCGCCAATCCGTTCATGGCTTTCTTCGTAGCTTCGTACGGTGAAAGTTTCTCTTCCTCCATAATACGCTCCACGTTTTCCACCACGACAATGGCATCATCCACTACAATACCGATAGCAAGAATCAGCCCCAACAATGTCAATATATTCAGCGAAAAGCCAAAGATCAACATGAAACCGAACGTACCGATCAATGAAATAGGAACGGCAACTATCGGGATCAACGTAGCCCGCCAGCTCTGCAAAGAGAGATAAACGACGAGCACCACAAGAACCAGCGCCTCAAACAGGGTTTTGTATACTTCATGAATGGACTCGGAAATATAAGTCGTCATATCGAATGGCACCTCATAGCTCAACCCCTCCGGGAAGTTTTTGCTGATTTCATCCATTGCTTCCTTGACACTTTTTGCAACTTCCATCGCGTTAGCGCCCGGAAGCATATAAATGCCCAGAACGGCAGCATTCTTGCCATTGATCCCACTCTCCGTACTGTATGAAGAAGCTTCGAGAGAAACCCGTGCCACGTCACGCAAACGGATGATAGAACCATTCGTATTGGCACGGATCACAATGTTCTCAAATTGCTCTACAGTAGAAAGGCGTCCTTGTGTAGTGATAGGAATCGTTACATCGAGTCCCTTCACCGGCTGCTGACCAAGTACACCTGCAGCCGACTCACGGTTCTGATCTTTCAGCGCATTCTGTAAATCCTGTACAGTCAGTCCGAAGTTTGCCAGTTTATCCGGTTCCGCCCATATCTGCATGGCATAGTAACGGCTACCGATATTCGAAACACGTCCTACTCCCGGAATACGACGGATTACATCGAGTACATTGATCGTGGCAAAGTTACTCAAATAAATTTCGTCGAACTTCGGATCAGACGACATCAGCGTAAGGGTCATCAACTGGCTGGGTGCCTGCTTCTCTACGGAGATACCGTTCTGAATAACTTCAGCCGGCAAACGGCTTTCCGCCAGTTTCACACGGTTCTGGATTTCTACGGCCGCCAAATCCGGATCGGCAGAAACATCAAAAGTAACCGTTGCCGAAAATCCTCCGGAATTGGAACTGTTCGACTCCATATAAAGCATACCCGGTGTTCCGTTAATCTCCTGCTCGATAGGAGTTGCCACTGCCTGTGAAACCGTCAATGCGCTGGCTCCCGGATAAGAAGCACTGATCTTCACTACCGGAGGAGTGATCTGAGGATACTGGTCGACAGGCAACATGGTCAGACCAATGATGCCGATAATGACAATCAGTATCGAGATAACGATCGAGAAAACAGGTCTATCTATAAAAAAACTAACTTTCATATTCTATAAGGCCTCACCCCACCCCTCTCCCAACGAGAGGGAGGAAGAGTTTCTTTTAAATTATACGTTCTTATTTATCTCAGGAAAAGAGTCATTCGCTCTCCTTTTTCTCGGTTAGTGACTGAGGTAAAGTAGCCCTCACCTTCATTCCCGGCGTCAGTTTGTGATATCCTTCTATTACCACTTCTTCGCCTGCAGCCAATCCTCTCTCCACTACAAGTTTATTGCCAAATTCAGGTCCCAGCTCTATAAATCGTTTCTCTACCGTTGAATCTCTGCGCATGGTATAGATATAGGCTCCACCCTTCTCGATAGTTACCGCCTTGTGCGGCACCACAATCGCTCCTTCGCGTACATCCAGCAACAGCTTTACCTTTGTGAACTGTCCCGGAAGCAACACCTGCTTCGGATTCGGCATCTCTGCCCGGACTGAAAAAGTACCTGTCTGGGGATCTACCTGAGGTTCGGCAAAATCCACATATCCCTTGTAAGGATACACCGTATTGTCCGCCAATGTAATAGTGATGTTCGGCTGCCAGGAACGAGAAGAGTCCTGTTGCCCGATATTAATATTGCGTTCTTTGCTCTTCAAATAATCCAGAGCAGTCATACTGAAATCTACCAGTACAGTGTCACTTTTCACAACTGTAGCCAACAGCGATTTACCACCCGGTCCCACCAGAGTTCCCAAGTCCACGTTACGCTCACTGATATGACCCGACAGCGGAGAACGAACCAATGTATAACCCAGTTCCAACTCGGCCTGTGCCAGATCTGCCTCGCTCATAGCGACGGTCGCCACCGCACTTTCATAAGCTGCCTCCGCATTATCCAGATCCAACTGACTGGCCGCATTTTGCGCATACAACGGCTTGATACGTTCCAAATCCCGTTTTGCCTTCAATGCTTGTGCTTCATCTTTTTTCAATTGTGCCCGTGCCTTATCTGCTTTGGCACGATACTGATCCTGATTGATCACAAACAGCACCTGATTTTTATTCACATACGTTCCTTCGGCAAAAAGCATACTTTCCAGATATCCTTCCACCCGCGCCCGAACTTCGACAAACTGTTGTGCACGTATACGCCCCACATACTCTCCGAAAATCTCTACATTGTCCCTTTCTGCCGGTTCTACAATCACAGTAGGTATCTCCGGCTTTGCTTTATGTGGCCGCGTCAGAACCCAGTAAATGCCTACCACCAAAGCCAAACAGACGATGCCCACTATTGTTCTTTTTCTCCTTAGTTTCAGCTCTTTTCTCGTTAAAAATAGTCTCATGCTTGTTTGTATTATTAAAATTAACTTATCCTTTCTTAGCTACTTTACAAATCAGATACCAAACTATGTCCCGAATATATCTTTTTAACTAAAAAGCTCTCTCCAATGCCCTGCAGAAGCTGTTTTAGTGATCTTCCGAACATAACTGCCGTTTATCCAAAGTGTGGAATTGTGTCCCTGATTGGGGAATTATTCCACAAAAGGGTCGCAAAGATAATTCTTTTCTGCATAAGTTCCATAACTTGCACTTTTAGTGTCATTCACTACTTACTTACCAATAATCATAAAGACATATATAAAATGAAAACAAGTTCCAAATAAATATAGATAAATCATCTATATATCAATAATTTATATACGAGTTTTTATTTTCAGTTGTTTTCTACGTTTTCTGTTGCTTTGCTCTTTTTAGGTGCATTTTTGTTTCTTGTTTGTTTCTTGATTACGTTTTTTATTTGTACCTTTGTGATAGGAAATAACGAATAAAAGGACACAAATATGCCAAGGACCAGAAAGCCAATAAAAGTAAAGGAGCCGATTCGTCTTCGGACGAAGGAGTTGGCCAATGGCAGCAAGAGTTTGTATCTGGATATATACCGAAATGGTAAGCGGACATACGAGTATTTGAAAATGTATCTTATTCCGGAAACGGATCGTAATGCCCGCCAACAGAACGAAACGACAATGGCTGCCGCAAATGCAATCAAATCGAAGCGTATCATAGAGTTGACAAGTGGTGAAGCCGGTATCATGAATCACAAGGATAAGGTTTATCTGCTGGACTGGATGCAACTCTATAAAGAGGAACAGAAGAAACGTGGTAAGAAAAACATAGGCCAGATAAAATCTGTTACCGGTATCTTGAAAGAGTATGCAGGAGAAAGATTCACATTAAATCAGATTGACCTCACTTTTTGCCACGGCTATATCGACTATATGCTGACAAACTACCGTCCCAAAGGAAAACCCATCTCGGCTTCTACGCGTAATACCTATTACCAGATTTTCAACGGTGCGTTAAATGCCGCTGTCCGTGCGAAACGGATCTTAAAGAATCCATTCAACGAAATGGAAAAATCGGAGAAGCCCAAGATGCCGGAAAGTGTGCGTTCGTATATGACTATTGAAGAAGTGAGATCATTAATCGCTACACCAATGCAGAACGAAGGGGTAAAAAGTGCCTACTTGTTCTCCTGCTTCTGTGGACTACGTATCAGTGACATTATCGGATTGCAATGGAAAGATGTGTTTATTGACAACGGCCAATACCGCTTGGCAGTAGCCATGCAGAAGACGAAAGAACCGATTTACCTTCCGCTCTCCAATGAAGCGTTGAAGTGGATGCCGGAACGTGGGGACAAGACAGCAGACGACCATGTGTTCGATTTGCCTTCTGGTATCAACCAGCTTATCAAACCATGGGCCAAAGCAGCCGGAATTTCCAAGCGATTCACCTTTCATACCGCCCGCCACACGTTCGCCACAATGATGCTGACATTGGGGGCCGATTTGTACACTGTATCTAAATTGCTCGGTCATACATCTGTAAAGATGACCCAAGTGTATGCCAAAATCGTCAATAAGAAAAAAGACGATGCAGTAAATCTGACCAACGGTTTATTCGATTGACAATGCAATGAACATCAGATATGTAACCACTTATAAGGGTGTTGTTCCGACAGGATTCTCTTTCGGGAGCAACACTCTTATAATATATCATATAAATCCAATTTAAAATATTTCATCATGAAAAGACCTAACAATGGCCCTCTCTCTTTTTGGAGGGAAAAAACATCTGCACCATTTTGTTGCAGAACAGGATGTAGCGAAAGAATTATTCGCATTGCTCGTTGAAGCAAAAACAATGTATCTCCGTGATGTCGTGACGGGCAATAAGCAGTACTACCGTTACGTGGAGGATTTCGTAAACAGCCACCGGTATATCGACTGTGACCATGCGGTCTGCCGGAACTGCCATGAAATGAACATTCATATCGTCAAGGGGCTATTAAACGATTGCTCCCATCTTATCCGAGCATTTTTTACCGAAGCAGACTTCTCGTTCGAGAAGTGTATGGAACTGAAACGAACGTATGATACGTTTGTGCCACCATCACAGTCCGTCACGTGCTGCAAAGATGGACCGACAAGAATTTATCCTCTTTCTTTTGGATGCAATCTCACTCGTAAACAGATGATAGGTATTACAGCTTGTGCCAATGCTTATCATCTGTTTTGCGTTTCTACCCTACACGTTGAAGATATGGAAGCCCTGCTTTCCTGCAAAGAAGGATTCTGTATTCGTGTAAACAATATCCGCCATGTGGCCATCCTGTTTGATACACTCCTTGAGCACTCGTTTATCCAAGCCAAATGGCAGTCCGTTCTCAGTAATGGGCGGTTCTTGCAAACCAAGGATGGAAAAGGATTCGTTTCAGCTTCAAGCCTTTCATCCGCTCTGTCTGCCTTACGTAACAACATGACATCAACAGGTTACGGTATCAGACGAGCCATTGATGAACTGAGAGAGTGGTAAGAAGTGCCAATAAGCGAAGTATGTGAAAGGTAAAAGCGTGACAGTTGCCGTGATACGTGGTTACTATCACGGTACAAACTCACGCTGACCTTTTGGGTTGCCCTATCTTTGACCTCCGTTAGCGCGCTACATAACGGAGGATATACTTCATTGTCTAAATTTATAATAACTCATTTATGCAAAATAATAGATTGACATTCATGGAACGGCTGAGTGAACGGCTTACAAGCGTCGAAGTCATCCTAAAGAAATTAGATCCGATAGAAAGTCTGTTGGAACGCATCGCATTGCTGGAAAAAAATATATATACCACCAAACAGGTGTTTACCTTCCAAGAGGCTTGTATGTATATCGGAATATCCGAGAGTATGCTGTACAAGCTAACATCAGGCAAGGAGATTCCGCACTACAAGCCACGTGGCAAAATGATATATTTCGCCAAAGAAGATCTGGACGAATGGCTTTTGCAGAATTATGAACCAACCGTAGATGAAGCAGCACGTATGGCAAACGAGGCCGCTGCCACACAACCTTTCTTTAATCAAAGACGCCATGGAAAACGAAAGAAGAACTGAATATAATGTGGATATGAGGCCGGAGGAGGATTTCTTATCGGATATCCTCTCCGCCTCGCAGATTCGGGCGACGGATACCTATGAAACGCCGCCACAGATTATCTGGATAGACAACTCGACCATTGCTACGCTCGGCAACTTCAGCGCATCAACCGGCAAGGCGAAATCAAAAAAAACATTTAACGTTTCGGCCATTGTCGCTGCATCGCTGGCAGGGAAACAAGTGCTGAACTACCGGGCGCACCTCCCGGAAGGTAAACGCAAGATTCTGTACGTGGACACGGAGCAGAGCCGCTTCCATTGTCACAATGTACTGGAACGCATCTTGCGGCTTGCCGGACTGCCCACTACAACCGACAGTGAAAACCTCGACTTTATTTGCTTGCGCGAATACTCTCCGGCAATACGCATTGGGGTCATCGACTACGCCTTACGTCAAAGAAAAGGATACGGACTTGTTATCATCGACGGTATCCGTGACCTGATGCTTGACATAAACAGTACCGGTGAGTCCGTGGAAGTCATTAACAAGATGATGGAATGGTCATCAAAGTATGACCTGCATATCCACTGTGTGCTACATTTGAATAAAGGAGATAACAATGTGCGCGGGCATATCGGTACGGAAATGAGCAACAAGGCGGAGACTGTACTGGTCATCAGCAAAAACAACGATTGTCCCAACGTCAGCGAAGTTCATGCGTTACACATCCGTGAGAAAGAGTTTAAACCTTTTGCTTTCACTGTCAATGAGGGCGGGCTCCCGGTTCTCGCAGAAGGGCATTTGTTTGAGAATGCCCCACATCAGAAACCGAAACAGCGGACGGGTTTTATGGAACTAAGCATCGAACAGCACCGTGAAGCCCTTTCCGCTGCATTTGGAGACAAACCCATCCGTGGGTTTGAAAATATGCTGCAAGCCATGATGACTGCTTACGAGGCAATCGGGTTTAAGCGTGGGAGAAACGTAATGGTCAAACTGCTGCAATATCTGACTGACACCTTAAAACTGGTTATCAAACGAGATAAACTTTTTTATTATGACATGACACAGGCAGAAACCATGCTTTTCGATGAAGAATGAGAGCGGGCGCGGGCCTATATAATTCAGTTTAATTTAGTATTTATATATATAGGGGCGCAAACTAAACTAAACCGCTTTTGTACAAACAAGTGAAAAGAAATTTAATATGACCATAGACGAAGCAAAACGAGTGCGTATCGTGGACTTTTTGGCCCAGCTCGGCCACCGTGCGCAGTATATGAAATCAGAGCAATATTGGTATCTTTCGCCTCTCAGGAAAGAGGTGACGCCATCGTTCAAAGTCAATGACCGGCTGAATGAATGGTATGATTTTGGCGAGGCCACCGGAGGCGACCTTGTGGAACTGGGTAAGTACCTTTGCGGAACTAAAAGTGTGAGTGAAGCATTAGCATACATCAAACGGTATGTCAATGGTGTGTCGCTGCCGAGAACCCGGGCGTTGCCCGCAACCTCTCGACCAGTGGAAGCCGACATGAAGAATTTGATTATCGTGCCGCTGCGACACCACGCACTGCTCTCATATCTCCATTCACGTATGATTGATTCGGATATCGGACGAATGTTCTGCAAGGAAGTCCATTACGAACTGCGCCAGAGACGTTACTTTGCACTGGCCTTTGGCAATATATCCGGTGGATACGAGGTACGAAACCCTTATTACAAAGGATGTATCAAGAACAAGGACATTTCCTTGATACCCCAATCGCGTGGTGAGGCACAGAGCCGTGTCTGCCTATTTGAAGGATTCATGGACTTTCTGTCCTATCTAACCCTAAAACAGACGGACGATAGTGCCATTTGCATTAATGCTCCCTGTGACTACCTTGTTATGAACTCGGTCAGTAATCTGAAAAGGACATTGACGTATTTGCAAAAATACACGTATATTCACTGTTACCTTGACAATGACCTTGCCGGACAAAAGACAGTAGAAACCATAGCCGGGATGTATGGCAGATGCGTCTATAACGAATCAAACTGTTATGCCGGTTACAAAGACCTGAACGACTACTTACGTGGGAAGAAACAATGAACAACCCGCTCCCTAAGCCCTCCTTCATCACGGAGGGCTTTTTTTATATCCCGACTTTTCCTGTTTTCTTATCCAAAATCATATTTGAATATGATTTTGAAATATGATTTTTGGATTTTGAAAAAATATTATATTGAAACGATACGTTTTATAATCAATAATTTTATCTTTCAAATTATCCATTCTTATTTTGCACACACAACCAAATATAAAAATCATATTATACAAAAATATATGAAATCATATTTTATTTTCACCATTGTCCTGACGGTTGCCTATCTCGTCTATTATGCAGTTATCATCGTGCAGGACCTTTATGGAAAAAAAGGAAATGGCAAGCCGGAAGAAGAGGTATTTGACCTCGGTGCGCCAGAAGATGAACAGAGTGTGTACGTGACGGAGAGCGATACGGGATTCAATGTGGGTAATGAGAAATATGAAACAGATGTTGCCCCTACCGCTTCGCCTGCACCACAGGAGACGGAAACCGCAGACAATAATGGCGAGATAGCCGTGGCGGAGAAGCTAAAACGCCTGAAAGCCCAAGCGGAGGAACAGATGGAAGAAACCGAGACCTACCTGTCGGACGCATACACGGCAGACGAACTATACAAAGCAATGCTTGCCAAAGGAAAGACGGGCAACCGTCCGAAACTGGTATGGAAACCTCTCAAAGACCGATTGTAAAATGTCGAAAGCAAAAAAAATATTATGTGCACTGTGCTTTGTCCCTTATGCGGCATTCGCCAAAAGTGGCAGCGTAAACTACAGTTGGGGTGCAGACGCACTGGCAACGATGCACGACTTCGTGGTGACGATGATGCTGTACGTGCTGTACATCTGCTACGCTGTCGCCTCGGTTTTCGTAGTCGTTGCCGCGCTCCAGATCTATATCAAAATGAACACAGGCGAGGACGGCGTGGTGAAGTCTATCGTATCACTTGTCGGTGCGTGCCTCTTCATCATTGGAGCTTCAATCGTGTTCCCTGCTTTCTTCGGCTACCGCATATAGGTGGCTGACAGAAGTGTAAAATAAATTCAAAAAACAAGAGTACCACAAAAATGTAATAAATATGTTTCAGAAATTCAAAAGAATGTGCCGAAAGGCAAAGAAAACCATCATGCAAGTTTCCACCAAAGTAAGAATGTTAATCATTGCCCTGTTGGGAGGCATACCTGCTATGGCTCAAAGTACGGCAGGCGATTACTCGGCCGGTACGACAGCTCTATCAACCGTAGCGGAGGAAATTGTGAAATACGTTCCTGTCATGGTCAAACTCTGCTATGCCATTGCTGGTGTCGTGGCCATCATCGGAGCCATTTCGGTGTATATCGCCATGAACAACGAGGAACAGGATGTCAAGAAGAAGATTATGATGGTAGTTGGGGCGTGCCTTTTCTTGATTGCGGCAGCCCAAGCATTACCTCTGTTCTTCGGAATTAACGCATAAACAGTCAAGAAATGATTAATGACGGACGTTATCCGGATTATCCGCTGTTCAAGGGGTTACAACGGCCTTTGGAGCTGATGGGATTACAAGGTCGCTACATCTATTGGGCGGCAGGCGTGGCTGGTGGAGCCATTGTGGGCTTTATCGCCGCCTACTGTCTTATGGGCTTTGTGGCCGGACTGGTCGTATTGGCAACTGTCTTATCTGCGGGAATCGTGCTTATCATCCTCAAACAGCGAAAAGGGCTGCACAGCAAAAATGTAAAACGTGGAGTGTATGTGTATGCCTATTCGCACAAAGTATGACTATAAGAAAAACCATCACGGCAATGTGTGTGGCTGATTGATTGTTGAACGCGGGCGGGTTCGCCTCCAGCCGAGGCAGACCTGCCCCTATTTAATGAACGCATATCGGAATGACCCTATATATCATTTTATTTTTCATCGCCCTATGTACGGGTATGGCCTTGTCAGTCTATACGTTCGGTACGGGCGGCAAGCGCAAGCACATCTTTCAGAATATCTATTTCTCTGTGGAAGATACAGATGGTGTGGGTGTGCTGTACACCAAGACGGGTGAATATTCCGCCGTCTTAAAAATCGAAAATCCGGTACAGAAGTATTCGGCGGACATTGACAGCTATTACGATTTCACGCATCTATTCTCTGCCCTTGCGCAAACACTGGGCGAAGGATATGCCTTACACAAACAGGACATCTTCGTGAGAAAACAGTTCGCGAAGGAGCCGGAGCATAATCAAGAATTTCTTTCGGCATCGTACTTCCGTTATTTTAATGGGCGTCCGTACACGGACAGCCTTTGCTATCTGACTATCACACAGGAAGCCAAGAAGAGCCGTCTTTTCTCTTACGATAGCAAGAAATGGCGCGATTTCCTCGTGAAGATTTATAAGGTTCGAGACCTACTACGCGACAGCGGTGTACAAGTGAAATTCCTGAACAAAGCCGAGGCAAGCGAATATGTGGACCGTTACTTTGCGATGAACTTCAAAGACCGTACGGTCTCGATGACGAATGTCAAGTCTGACGACGAAACGGTATCTATGGGTGATAAACGCTGTAAGGTGTACAGCCTCGTGGACGTGGACTGCGCCGCACTCCCCTCGCTGATACGTCCCTATACCAATATCGAGGTGAATAATACCGAGATGCCAGTGGATCTTGTCTCGGTGGTGGATAATATTCCGAACGCAGAAACGGTGGTGTACAACCAAATTATTTTCCTGCCCAGTCAGAAGCGTGAACTGGCATTACTCGACAAAAAGAAGAACCGGCACGCAAGCATCCCCAATCCGAGTAACCAAATGGCCGTAGAGGACATCAAGCAGGTACAGGACGTAATAGCCCGTGAAAGCAAACTGCTCGTGTACACGCACTTCAACATGGTGGTGGGCGTGCCTGCCGACACCGACCTTCAAAAATGCACGAATCACTTGGAAAACGCTTTTGGGCGCATGGGCATACATATCAGTAAGCGTGCATACAACCAACTGGAACTGTTCGTCAGTTCATTTCCGGGCAACTGTTACAGCCTGAACGAGGAATATGACCGTTTTCTGACCCTCTCCGACGCTGCGGTATGCCTGATGTACAAGGAACGGGTGCAGCATAGTGAGGAAACGCCGATAAAAATTTATTATACTGACCGTCAAGGTGTTCCGGTAGCTATCGACATCACGGGAAAAGAGGGAAAGAACAAGCTGACCGACAACTCGAATTTTTTCTGCCTGGGGCCTTCGGGCAGCGGAAAGAGTTTCCACATGAACTCCGTCGTGCGCCAGTTGCATGAACAGGGGACGGACGTGGTAATGGTCGATACGGGTAACTCATACGAGGGGCTATGCGAGTATTTCGGCGGCAAGTATATCAGCTATACCGAGGAACGGCCCATCACGATGAATCCGTTCCGCATCAATCGGGAAGAGATGAACGTAGAAAAAACGGGATTCTTGAAAAACCTCGTCTTGCTTATCTGGAAAGGTACGCAGGGAACGGTCACAAAGACGGAAGACCGTCTGATAGAGCACGTCATCACGGAATATTACGACGCCTACTTCAATGGTTTCGAGGGCTTCACACCCCAACAGCGTGAGGACTTGCGTAAGAGCCTCGTTATTGATGACCGCAACAGCAGTGAGAAGCGGCACGAAAGCGAACGGGAACGCGCGGTCCGCATCGAGGGTATCATTGACGAGATAGAGGGCCGACGCAAGGAACTGAAAGTGGAGGAACTGTCATTCAACTCTTTCTATGAATATTCCGTGCAGCGCATCCCGGATATCTGTGAGGAGAACCGTATCACGGGCATCGACCTCTCGACATACCGCTATATGATGAAGGACTTCTATTTGGGCGGCAACCACGAAAAAACGCTGAACGAGAACATGGACAGCTCGCTGTTCGACGAGACGTTCGTGGTCTTCGAAATCGACAGCATAAAAGATGACCCGCTGCTTTTTCCTTTGGTCACGCTGATTATCATGGATGTTTTCTTGCAAAAAATGCGCATCAAGAAGAACCGCAAAGTCCTTGTCATCGAGGAAGCATGGAAAGCCATCGCCAGCCCGCTGATGGCGGAGTACATTAAATTTATGTACAAAACAGCGCGTAAATTCTGGGCCAGTGTGGGCGTGGTGACACAGGAAATACAAGACATCATCGGCAGCGAAATCGTGAAAGAGGCCATCATCAATAACTCGGATGTGGTGATGCTGCTTGACCAGAGCAAATTCAAGGAACGTTTCGACACCATCAAGACGATTCTTGGCCTAACGGACGTGGACTGTAAGAAAATTTTCACCATTAACCGCCTTGAAAACAAGGAAGGACGCAGCTTCTTCCGCGAGGTGTTTATCCGTCGGGGCACGACCAGCGGTGTTTATGGCGTGGAAGAACCGCGCGAGTGCTACATGACTTACACGACCGAACGAGCGGAGAAAGAGGCTCTGAAGCTTTACAAGCGCGAGTTACAATGCAGCCACCAAGAGGCTATCGAGGCATATTGCCGCGACTGGAATACCAGCGGTATCGGCAAGGCATTGCCGTTTGCGCAGAAAGTTAATGAAGCGGGATGTGTACTGAACTTAACCACTAAAATAACATCATAATGAAAACGAAAAGGATTTTAATCACCCTGTCACTGGGCTACGGGATAAATATGATGGGGTTTGAAAGCAGCTTGACGCGCGAACAAATCTCTGTCAGCAATCCGGAACTCACTGTTTTGTCCCTCCGGGAGTTTTGTATGCTGTCCAAGGAGAACCTGCTCCGCATGGATGACATGACACCGGACAAAGTAGCCGCCATCGAACGGTTGTTGGCAGAGTATTCCCTTCGGTTGGGTATGTCCGATGTAGAACTGGAAGCGTATTTGAACCGGTATTATGAAGAAAACCCCAAAGAAAAGGAGTTTTACGATATGTGCGACAGGCTATGTAACAGCAAACCTGTCTTCGATGAAAACAGGTTTCGAGAAGAACTATTCAGGGAACTGAACAGTAGTCCGATGAGTGAAAAAAGACTAAGTGACTTGGGATGGCTACGTTATCAGACCGTGCGCGAAACTTATCTAAACCAGCCTTTCTTTTTGAGATGGTTCGGCTCCCAAGAAGCCCGGATCAAAAGGGCCATCAAGGATACTACCATCATACATGATATGTTCTGCCGACTTGTCACGGAGAATTGTATCGAATCTGAACGGTGGTATTTCAATCACAAGGAACCGGAATACATAAAAGAGGTCTGAAACGATGAAACGGCTGTTTATCTTTTGGGTTATCCTATTGCCTGCCCTGACACAGCATGTTCACGCACAATATTACAGCGTGAACTATGACGCTCGTACCGTGGCGGCCATGGCCGCAGCATTCGGCACGGAGGCAGTAGCCGAAAGCTACTACCGCGAGCAGGTGGATGATATTCTGAAACACTATACAGCGGCAGAAGTGGCGGCAGCAGGGATATTTTCTTCCAAATTTTTGGAACACAAGGCTCTGTCCGACCTTGGCATCTGGTGCAGCAGCACGGAAAATTACTACTATCGTCGAATTTACCACATGGTGGCAGAAAAAATCATGCCGAAAATATGGGTGGTGGCGAAGCTGATGCTGCGCTCACCACAAACAGCAATCCACTGGGGCAGCTACCTGATGAAAGTGTGCGACGATACGAAGAGCCTGTGTATGCAGTTCGAAAGTGTGGTGACAAACAGCACGCTGTCGTTCTCGGACATCGCTTTTCTGGAAATTGACCGCGACATTGCCACCTTGCTGAACCTCGCAGAACTGGGCGGTACCGATTGGCAACGGATGTTGGACAACTTTACCAAAGTGCCGGGCAATTTCACGATTGAGAACTTAAAGGGCGACATTGACAACCTTTATAACATGGGCGTAGGGCTGGCAACATCAGGTATGGAGAACCTCGGTGACGCTCTACTGCAAAGTAGTGCGTTCCATGACCTGTTGGGTGGCAAAGTCAATGAAATCGGCAACCTGTATGAACACTACAGTACTCTCTTCGAGCAGGCGGAACATGACATCGGCAGTCTGCTAATCGACATGGTGGGCGGTCAGGATAGCGTGGCCGCATTGTTCAATTTCAGCAATTACGACCTCACATCGTGGATGACCGACTATATGGACAATGCTGTCGGGAACTATTACACGCAACGGTGGTATATCGCACGGCGTGATCAAGGAAGCATTTCTCTATGCGACTACTACCCACCGACAGACGACAACAGCATATTGAATGGGGGCGCATGGACACGCTTTAACACGAGTGATCCGGGATTTTATCCGAACGCTTCGCAACGGGAGCAGGCCCTCGCCAATTCAGAACGGTATGCCGGATGGTCAAGAAGCCGAGTGCAACAGCTCAACAATAGCAACGATGGCTACACCTATACTATCAATACCCGACAACAGGCCTATATCATCAGTAAGGGTAACAAACAGACAAAGAAGGCATACGCCTACGAGATACACGTGACACAGAGTTGGAATCGGACGGAGGTGGTCTATGAGGATGTCTTCGACTCCTATTCGATGGATTTGAATACGTTCAAAGCGCAACTCAATGCCCGCCTCTCGGAGTTCAATGACAACGAGGAAGGCTATGTCTATTACATAGCATCCGATGCACGGAACTATTATCAGGCGACGGACGCTGCAAAATTGCAGGGATGCGAAAGCGTGACCATCAGTGTAACCTGTTCAGACGGGGCGACGCTGGGACAAGGCTCGACACAATACAAGTGTCGCAAGTGTGGCGGCTCACTGGACGCCCATTCCAAAGAGTGCGTCATGCAGACCTCGGTAACGGAGAACGAACTGGATCTTTCAGAACTGGACGCACTGATACGGGAAGCGGACAATCAAGTCGCCGTTCTTCAATCTCAGATTAGTGCCTTGGAAAAGGAAAACGCCGACCTTCTGAAAAAAATTGCCGAGGCGAGCGTGGAAGACGCAGCAGCTTATCGGCAACAATATAACTCCAACCGGACACGTATCGAGGAACTGAAAAGCGAACTTGCCGAGTGGCAACAAAAACAGAAGGAGTACGCAGATGCGAAGCAGGAAGCGGAAGCAGAGAACGATGTGCCGACAGATGATTACTACCGCCTACCGGCTATCATGCAGGATTGCAAGACAGCCTATAGCCTCACTTGGCAGGACGGAGGTACATGGAGCGGCTATACGTTCGTCCGTAAGGCGACGATGCCGAACATCAATGGTATCATTACGTTCCGTGCGACTATTTCTATCGCACGGAAGCCGAAATACTTTCTGGGTATCAAGATTCACCGTGCCATTATCCAAATCAGTTGGGAATTGACTTCGGCATACACAGACACGCACGTTGCCGATGTACTGACACTCGATCCGAACCTGCCGAACGAGGAAAAGACTAAAATCGTGAATAATCGCATATCGGAAATCGCACGGGAATATCCCAACTGCAAAATCACTACCGAGTATGCCCGTACAGAACCTATGGAAGAAGTACCGAACAGCGACGTGTACCACCTGCTTTGGTCAAGTGACCGCCTCGAAATCGCACGAGAAGTGGATTCACGTATCACGAAAATATACGCCGACCTCGTATCCTTGGAGAAGATGATGCACTACAAGCGGAACATCATCGACGTACTGAAGGATGTGCTACCGGGACTCGATACGGACGAGGGTCGTAGGCTGACACTCGTGGAAGAGTGCCATGACCGCTGGGTAGAAAACGCACGGACATCCCGAAGTGGCAGAAAGGAGGTACGGCCATGAAACGCACTATACTGATAGCCATTACGTTGCTTGCGCTACTACCCGATGTCGCCAAGGGCCAATGGACATTCGATATCGTGTCGGTGGAAGCGTACATAAATGACCACAAAAAACAACGCAGCCTGTTGCTGGCCCGAAGCACGCTGGAATACAGCAACCAACTGCTGCATGAGTACAGCCGTGAGGAGACGGGCAAATACAAGGAAGTAAATATCGACCTTGACCGCTATACCCGTGCCTTTGATGTCATCGACGTGATGTACCAATCCCTGCGGACGGTGCTGAACGTGAAGGATACCTACAGCTCGGTAAGTGACCGTATCGGTGACTATAAGACCATGCTGGAGGCTTTCCATGAGAAAATCCTGAAACATGGGAACATCGAGCCGTCAGACGCACTGATACTGACTATCAATGAAAAAGCAATACGGGACATCGCCAACGAGGGCGAACACCTCTATAAGTCGGTGAGCGACCTCGTACTGTATGCCACGGGCGCAGCGGCCTGCTCGACCAGCGACCTGCTTATGGTACTGGAGTCCGTGAACAAGTCGCTGGACAGCATTGAGCAACACTTGAACCGGGCATACATCGAGACATGGAGATACATACAGGTACGTATCGGCTACTGGAAATCGAAGATTTACCGGGAACGTACCAAACGGGAAATTATTGACGGTGCTTTCGGACGATGGCGCAATGCGGGGCGACTGGATTATTGACGGTAAAAGAGGAAGGAGGTAAATAATGCCACAAGTTAGATTATGACTTCTATGTACCAAAATTGATAAGGAATATCTTAAAACGCAGGAAAAGCGTTTCGTCCTGAATGTTCGGAGAAGTACAAACAGAGAAAGAAACTTTAAGTACAAACAAGTCTATCTGGCCTATAACCAAGAGGCAAATGGACATTAATAAAAGATGTAATGAAAAAGATCGTTTTTGAAAAAGACATTACGCTATATAAAGCCGATTGCCTTGAAGTAATGCCTCTTCTCCCAGAATCAAGTATTGATTTAGTTCTATGCGACCCACCTTTTGGAATTACAGCCTCGCAATGGGATAAGATAATACCATTCTCGAAAATGTGGGAGGAGATTAGAAGAGTGAGAAAGGATAATGCGCCTACGGCTTTATTTGGCAGCGAACCGTTCAGCAGCCTTTTACGCTGTGGCAATTTAGCCGAATTTAAATATGACTGGGTATGGGAAAAGTCAAAAGCAAGCAATTTCCTTCTTGCTAAAAAGCAACCTCTAAAAGCGCATGAGCTAATCAGTATCTTTTGTAACGGCAGAACTCCTTATTATCCAATCATGGAGGAAGGTGAGCCTTATGAGAATCGTACAAAGAGAGGAAGTAACTGGACAGGAGTAAACAAGGTACCAAATCCTACATTCAGAAATGAAAACAAAGGAACGAGATACCCACGAAGTGTGAAATATTTTAAAACTGCGGAATCAGAGGGCAAAACGATTCATGTTAATCAAAAACCAGTCGCATTGTTGAAATATCTGATAAAAACATACACGAAAGAGGGTGACACAGTCCTTGATTTTGCCTCTGGAAGCATGAGCACTGCAATCGCCTGTATTCATACGAATAGAAAATGTATTTGTATTGAAAAGGATGATATGCACTTCTTGCGGGGAGAGGAAAGGATTAGAAATGAATATAATATAAAAAGAAATGTGGAATAATCCTGGTGATTAACTGATTGAAACACATTGAGTATTAAAAGATTAATAACAAATAACCGAAAGTAAATATGGACAGAATACTCTTACTCGTGACGGTTACAATAATTGCAACCACGGCGGCAAAGGCACAATCCGTGACCTATAACCACGATTCGCCGAAACAAAACCAAGTAACAGTAATGGAAACCGGTACGGGAGCACTCTCGCCCGACCTCTACTATTCCATACTGCACAACAAGTATAAGAAGTCGGCAGCAGTCAAGAACAAACTGTCATTCCGCACACTGGCGGGCGTCAACCTATACAACCAAACGGACGAAGCTGAAGCCATCGACTCGGCATTGGTGAGCCGGGCAAAGATAGAAGCCTTGAACGTGGCTGACCGTCAAGCGGACATCGCATGGGTCGCTGAAGGCGATAAGGTCAACGGACAGATGGTACGGTTCAAACGAAACATAGACCGCATCTTGCCTGTCGGGGGGACACCGGAGGATAAAGACAGATGGACGGAATATTACCATATCTACCAGTGCGCCATTGATGCAACGAAAGATGCCTATATGCCCAACGCACAGCGGAAGAAAGAGTATCTGCGCATCTACGAGGATATAACTCGACAGAACGAAATCCTTGTCGGCTACCTTGCCAAACGGCAGAATACTACGATAACAAGTACGCTACTGAATGCTACCGCTGACCGTACTCTGGATAAGGAGAGTATTGTCCGCGATGCGGTGAACCGATGGCACGAATCGCGCTTTGCCGTGCGCGGCCCGCAATCAGGCAATAACACGGGTGGCAACGGCGACGGAGATGAAACAGTAAACAAAGGGAACTGAAAAAACAAAAACGTATGGCAGACGGAAATATACTCTCGGATTTCGGTATTAATATCCTTGAAGAAGAAATTGACGATGTGATTTTTCAAACGAACGAGTTCCTGACTGATGCGACTTTTACCGGCTCGCAGGGACCGTTCTGGTGGTTAGCGCATTTTTGTGTTTTTTACTACTTGCAACTCTTTGCAAACCAACCACTTGCAAAATTTTGTTCCGCGAGACAAATCCCGGACGGGACAAAAACGGGACAAAACCCCAGGAAAATAAAATCAAGAACGCTTCAAGCCCTACATCCCTTGTCGTGGACTTCTCTTTTCTCTGCAAAGGTACGATTTTGTCCCGTGAATTGCAAACAAAATCCTGCAAATATGCTGCTTATCAAACATTTATACTACATGGGCATTTTCGTGAAGATACTGCAAGTGCCTCATGCACAGACTTGTGTTGCTTATTCCAAAGGCCTGTTAAAATCCGTTTTATGCCATTTGTACACTACGGAATTTCCGCTGATGCGCATTGCATTGGACAAATGTACAACCAATCTGCCATTATCCGCAATGCGGAATGTGTGTTCTATCAGTAAATTGGTAAAAATACCACATGGCACAGTGACCGGACAAAGCGACATATTTAGCGTTGTACAATGCAATAAAATCGCTGATTTTCAATATGATAAATGTTTATAAATCAGAGATTGAATTACGGATTTTACAAATCAAACCATATACATTTGCGGCCAAATTCGATTAACAAACCAATAATATACAACAGCATTATGACTGAAAACAGAACATCAAAAATGAATCTCGAACAGGAGCGCAAGATTGCGGAGCTTCAGGAGCGAGTAAACAGACTGGAAAACCTTTGCTATGCGGCCAAGGAAGTGTTGAACTTGGAGGAAGCGGCGAACTTTCTCGGCGTTGCCAAAAGTACCCTGTACAAGATGACGCACCTGAACCAGTTGCCGTACTTCAAGCCTGCCGGGAAACTAATCTTCTTTGAGAAGCAAAAACTGATTGATTGGGTACGTGGCGCAAAATCGAAGTCCGTTGACGAAATCAAGGAGGAAGCTGCCGCCAAGATTCAGGAAATGAACGAAAGACAATGACCTTTTTATTCACATCAAAAACAAATTGTATTATGGAACTGAACAAGAACATGGAACAGGCCGGAGCAGCTTCGGCTGTTACGACTGAAAAGAAGAACGAGAGCCGCAAACGTGAGGTGAGCGGCAAGGACGTACAGGCCATCCGCACATTCTTGGAGAGTGTGGGCATCTACGAAGCGGACGCACTGCGTGTGAGCATAGCCATCGCTGACGGCAAGGCTACGGCAGAGGGCATTTCAGCGGATGACCGCCTTGCGCTCAACCGTTATCTCAACAGCGGCACGGACAACGAGCGGCTGACAGCGGACAACGCGCAGGGACATCGATTGAACCGTGTATTCAAGTTGTTGGAGCGTGTGACGGAGTTTTGCGACAAGCGGCAGTTGGTAACGGTCAACAAGGCGTTGCTTTCCATTGCGGTGAACGCCACGGACATCAGCCGTGCCGTATCGAGCCTTGACAAGCGGCCTGCACCCGGACAACCGTTTTCGGGCAACACTAACGGCAACGGAGCAAACAAGTGACCGTATGCAAAAGGTGGAAAGGTGTATGTTCCGTGGTAACTCAGCCTGTTTTTCTTCCCTTTTTTCGGGATGATACGTATTGGCTGACTGGTGCAAGTAATTAGCGAGCCTATCACCTTTCATGCGCCGTTCAAAACATAAAAGCCGTGCAGGGTACAACAAAAACCAAGTCGGTGTTTCCATGCCGATACCTGTATGGCTTCATTCCATTTAAACAACAGTAATATCACATTTATAAAGTCAAAGATTTTATGGACAAGGAAACATTCAAGTTCATGTACCCTACAGGGATTGCATCATTCTCTTTCCGGTTTTCCGACCATGCAATGCAATGGCTGTGCGGAACAACGACCGATGACAACGGCAGGGAAACAGGCAACTTCACATTGTTTGGCGACCTGTTGGCAAGGATGGCATTGACGGACGGTGCAGCCAAAGGCTTCCACAGGCCGCTCATGCTTTCCGCAGGTCAGGCGCAGTATTCCGAGGAACAGCTTTCTTCGCAATGGAACATGGGCAGGAAGCGCATACGCAACCTGCTTGCCACGCTTACGGAGATGGGGCTTATCGACACTTGCCGTTCAAGAGTTGCATCCGTGATGACCTTTCCGTGCCTAATCGGGTGGAAAACAGCGGACAGCGGTATTACATCAAACCCTTTTATCCACGAACAGAGGGAAGAATAAGAGCCGTCAGAAGTCGAGCCGACAACGGTATGTGCAAAAACACGCTTACCGTTGTTCCATTATCCGGCACTCCACTGGCACCAGTCTGTTTTTGCTGTGGCAAACGGACGGGTTGAATGGCATGGAGCGGTAGCGTTCAGTTGCGAGGTATGCCGGGGTATTACATCCTTCGGACAGTAACACCCCGACGCCCTCGCAACAGTCCGGCAGACTGTTGTCCTTGCCGCTCGCAGGCTCGCACCATCCCTCTTTTAGAAACCGTTTCACGACCATTTTATTCTATTGGTATATGACACAAGAAAAAGATACTTTCAATCAGGAACATGGGCAAAAGAAGCCTGTTATAAGGCGTGACAAGGTGGTTGTCACCAAGGTCACGGAACAGGAGCTTTCACAAATCAAAGACACCGCCGACCTGTGCGGCATGACACGCAGCGATTTCATACGTGCAAGAGCACTCGGCTACAAGCCACGGCAAAGGCTTTCCAACAGGGAACTGGACGGTTTGCGGCAGCTTGCGGCTTGCCGCACGGACATGGTGAATTTCGCCAACGCCCTGCACGGATTGAGCGACAACGAAAAGGTAAAGCTATTCCGTCATCAGCCGACCATGCTTGAATGGTACGAGAAAGTGGCTCATGTCACGAACCATGTCGCCGACTTCTTGCAGTCCGCGCAGACAGCGAACAGCTATCCGGCAGGAACAACGAATCAAAAAACAAAGGAGGACGGCGCATGATAGCCAACGCAAAGGCGGTAGCCCACGGCATAAGGGCGATGCTCTATGTATCGGGCGAATCGAGGAACAAGAAACATCCCGAAAAGATAACACGCATCTGCGACAACTTCATGCCGCAAGGCATGGATGCGACAGGCATTTTTACGGAAATGAAGTTTGCCACCATGAACCACCCCAACATCAAGAACAATGTCATCCGCATGGAGATTAGTCCGGCGATGGAATACACCGAAAAATTCACGGTGGACGACTGGCGGCAACTGTGGAATGACTTTACTGCTGCTTTCGATAGCCAAGAGATACGTGACAAGGACGGCAATGTCGTTTCTTCACGCACCAACATATCGGGGAGCAAGTCCTCCGTATGGTTGCACGAGGAATCCAAGAGCGGCATACCGCACCTCCATGCCATTGTCTGCCGTGTGGACGAAGACGGGAACATCAACAACGACCATGCCATCCATCTCCGCGCACAACGGGCGGCTGAAAAGGTCGCAAGGCAAAGGGGGTGGACTACCGCCATTCGCATACACGAGACGAACATTCCCCAAGTCAGTGCCGACTGCATGGAAGCATTACACGAACTTGACAGATGGTCATGGGACGGCTATAAGGAACGGCTTGCCGCCAAAGGTTACGAACTGCATATGCGCAAGGATAAGAAAGATGTGATACGCGGCTATGTGCTTTGCAAGGGCAACACAAGGTTCAAGGCTTCGGAACTTGGTAAGGGGCGCAATCTGACGGCATCACGCATCAGGCAGACATGGGAGAAGCTGCATCCCGAACAAGACAGAAAGAAAGCCAAACAAGCAAGCCCGACACCCAAGCCGACCGCCACACCGACCCCGAAACCTACCGTACCCAATGCTGCAATGCAAAAGCCACAGCCCGTTATACGGCAGCGCAATCCGGTTTACGAGGACTACACGGACTATAATAAGCCGAACCGTCAGCCCACAGAGTTTGAGCATGACGGCAAGACCTACAAACGTTATCTGCCCGGCAAGGTGCTCGACTTCTTCAATGACGAGTTCGACTTCCGGGAACTTGCCAACTGGCAGGACTTGCAGAACTTGGCGATGGCTTACTTCACCCTTATAGCGTCACCCTACGAGGTGACATCTGGCGGTGGTGGCGGCGGCTCGCAGTCCGGCCTAAAATGGGGACGCGACCCGGAGGAGGACGAGATTGAATTTGCCCGCCGTTGTGCGCGTGAGGCTTCACACAGGCTCGGCATACAGAAGAAAACAGGAATAAAACGTAAATAACAACGAATTAAAAACAGCTACAATAATGAAACAACCCGATACTGCCGCACTGCGTGAGCGGCTTGCCAATTATACGCCCGAAGAGGAACTGAAACAGGACACGCAAGAGCTTGACGGACTGCTTCAGGAAGTTAACTGCCAAATGGTTGAACTTCGCAATCTGCTGAAAGAAATCCAAGCCCTGAAAGAAGAACTGCACGACATACACGGCAGCTTGAAGCACACCGTCCAACGGGAACGGGCAGCTTTCAAGGCTCTGGAAGCAGCCAAGGAAAGTGCCGACAACATAGTTGACGGTATCTGCAACGCCATTGTCAAGGCAGAACAGAATACCGTCATCCATGCTAAGGTTGATGACAGTGAACTTGCCAAGGTGAACCAATGTTCTGCCGACCACATCAAGGCAGAGAAGAAACTTTTGGAGGAACACAGTAAAAAGTTAGCCAAACACCTTCAAAATAATGAAGGCATTTGGCTGTCGAGTGGATGGCTCAGGTTCACGATAGTAACACTGGCTATTTGTTGCATTACCGTAATCCTATGGGCTTTATACAAATAAAATACGCTCTTACTTTCCCAAAGATTTGAACATTCTGCTGATGCAGCGTTTCTTTTGTTCCATATTGGGGTGAACGTAAAGGTCGAGAGTGGTTGAAATGTTGGAGTGCCCTAACAACACACTAACTGTTTTGTAATCACACCCGGCCTCAATACAACGGGTAGCAAAGCTATGGCGCAGCCCATGATATTTCAATTTGGGGATGTTGAGTTTTGCCATCAGCCCATTGTAATAATTGCGGTATGTGCGTGGTTCAGTAGGATGTTCGTCATTGGTCAGCACATAGAAATCATCATTGACAACTTTCTTCAATGGCTTAATCATGGCAAGCAACTCTTTGCTCATAGGTATTTCACGGCAGGAGTTCTTGGTTTTGGGTGTATTGATAACGACCTCCGTATGTTTTCTGCCACCCTCAATGATGTAGATACGCTCGATTGTGCGGCTTACTGTTATAGTTCCATCCGTCACGTTGATGTCACTCCACTTTAAGGCACATACCTCGCCAATGCGTAAGCCCGTAGTAAGGCTGATATAAATGCCAAGTCCAGTAAAGGTAAAGTGCGTTTGGATATAGTCCAAAATCTTCCTATGATTATTGACCGAAAGCACTTCCAATTCATTGCTCGATGAACTTGTAGGATATTTGATGTCCCATTCATAATAGTTCATCCATTCATTTTTAACGCCGAACTTCATCACCATTTTGAGCACTATCAGTATGTCCTTGATGGTTTTGACACTCAATCCGCTCTTTAATTTCTGCAAGACAAAGGTCTGCACAGTCTGTTCATGGAGAGAATCATTATCCCCGAAATACGGGAGAACGTGGTTCTCCAAAATTAACACATACGCAGCCATCGTGGACTGCTTCACGTAAGGACGCTTGTACTCTATCCAAGCTCCTGCAATTTCTCTAACTGTCTTATGAATCATGATTTCTAAATAATTAGTTCTTATAATTAGAGAAATATAGTATGTGATGTTCCGGCTTTGCGATTCCCGGAGTTTACAGAAGAGTGGAAAGAAGAACGGTTAAGCAAGATTGCGGAATTATCTAAAGGCGTTGGTATATCCAAAGAACAATTATCGGAAGATGGCGAACCTTGTATTTTGTATGGTGAACTTTATACCAAATATAAATCTGAGATTATCCATAAAGTGATAAGCAAAACGAATATTGAATCATCAAATCTCAAGCGTAGTAAACGAAATGATGTAATTATTCCATGTTCGGGTGAAACTGCCATAGATATAGCTGTCGCTCGGTGTGTTCCATTTGATAATATAATATTGGGCGGAGATTTGAATATCATCCGCTTACACAAAGATGATGGTGCGTTTATGGCCTATCAGCTAAATGGCAAGCGGAAGATTGATATAGCCCAATTAGCACAAGGTGTATCTGTCGTACATTTATATGGTGAGAATATAAAGGCTATTAAGACTTATAATCCATGTTTGCAGGAACAACAGAAGATAGTAAAATTGTTGTCTATGCTTGATGAGCGTATAGAGGTACAAAACAAAATCATTGAGAAACTGGAAACCTTAATTAAGGGGATTCGTGATTATGTTTTGAACAACAAATTGCAGAATATAACAAAGAAAAAACTTGGGGAACTTTGTACCATTACAACAGGCAAATTAGATGCAAATGCAATGAAATCAGAAGGTCTATACCCTTTCTTTACTTGTGCAGAAGAGGTGTATAGAATTGACAGCTTCGCTTTTGACACAGAAGCATTGTTAGTATCAGGGAATGGCGCAAATTTAGGCTACATTCATTATTACAAGGGAAAGTTTAATGCCTATCAAAGAACATACGTTTTAAGTAATTTCATTGAAGATATACACTATATTCAGATTTATCTTGAAGCCTATCTCCATAAACGCATAGCTCTTGAGAAAAGCACAAGCAATACGCCTTATATTGTATTGGCAACATTGGCAGAAATGCCTATTATAATTCCAAACATCAAAATACAAAAGGACATATCCAATAAAATCCTCATACTAAAATCTAAACTAATAACTGAAATCCATATTCGCAATTGTTATAAAGATATGCGACAATTCTTGTTGTCACAGATGTTTATATAAACATTTGTGACAACAAACATGATTTCTGTATCTGAAGTATTTGCAAGAAAGACTGTTCATTCTTCATTTTGGCAAACATGGCATCTAAACATTCCGCAATACGATTTTGGATTATTAGTACTGGAAGAATGAGTTTAAGTTTAGCCAGTGGTTGACGAACAATCTGTGGCTGTCCAGACCCAGATATAATACTATTAAAATTTATGGACGAAAGATAGTGGAACAAATATCGCTTATTTACATTTTTAGCATAATTATCTGTATTTATAACCATAGCATTTCCCGTTATCCATGATTTTGGCTCTGTAAAGTTTACCGTACCACAAGTATTACCACGGCACGTGATACAGATTTGTTCTTTTTCATGATTGAATGAACGGTATTTGCCTATAATTCCATTTGCACCATATACAAGATACCCATCTTCAGTTAAGTCCGTTGAAGCAATTGTTTGTGGCTGATAAATATCTGCAATATCTTGTAAAGTAATACAATCTCCTTTGATTTTGGATATTATATTATTGCGAATCCCCTTAATTAAGGATAACATGAACTGCAATGTCAGCCATTGCAGAAACTCTATTCTGTACTCCCAAAGAATCAATGCCAGCTAAAAGGGTATCCCCATATAACAAGGAATGGAAGTTGATTAAACTTTCCGATATATGTCAAAGGGTTCAAACTAAAAATACAGGTAATCAATGCAGGCAAGTTTTGACCATTGCAGCGCAGCATGGACTTGTCAACCAAGAAGATTTCTTCAATAAGACTGTTGCAAGTGAAAATTTGGAAGGATATTATCTTTTACAGAAAGGGGATTTTGCCTATAATAAAAGTTATTCGGGTGGTTACACATGGGGTGCAATAAAACGATTGGAATGGTATGATAAAGGCGTATTATCCCCTTTGTATATCTGTTTTCGACCTGATTCAAGCAAGGTGAATGCAGATTTTCTTGCGCATTATTTTGAATCAAAAAAATGGCATAAAGGCATTGCCGACATCGCTGGTGAAGGCGCAAGGAATCATGGACTACTCAACATTTCTGTAATTGATTTCTTCAACACTATTCACCGTATACCAGATTTGGACGAACAAAAAGACATAGCGCGAATCCTCAATTCGTTATCATCCAAATTGTCTTGCGAACAACGTGTTATACAAAACCTCACAATGCAACGGAGCTATTTACTACACAAAAGTACAGTTTACAAGGGACTACACAGGGTAACGGTCTGACGGGAGGATTACCGCCCGTCAGATTTTCCATGTAATGTTCAAGCTGTCGCTTGTGGCGGCAACGGTGGTAATCATCAAATCCACCACCCGCCGCTTGTCGTCAAAGGATACATCGTCCCATGTGTCGAGGTAGCCGGAAATCTGGTTGACCTGTCCCGGGCTGATGGTTTCCACCGTCAGCTCGGCTATCTGCTTCACAAGTTCCTGCTTGCGCCCGTCCAGTTCCGCTATCTTCACATTCACATAGGAGAGCAGGACATTGTTCGCGCCCGTCAGACTGTCCACCAGCTTTTCAATCTCGCTGTCCACATGGAGAAGCTCTACTTGCAGGGCGGCGATTTTGGGATTGGCCTTTGCCGCTTTCTTCCTGCCCGTCAGCGTCTTGTGCTTTTCCAGCTTCTTCACCATCTGCTGGTAAACCACCGCTTCCAGTTCGGAAGTGATGATTTTCCCACAGCCCGGACAGCTTTTATTGTCCAGCCGTTTCGTACAGCGGAGATATTGCCTGCCGGACGGATTGAAGATACTCATAAGCGCATATCCGCAGTTCCCGCACTTGATTTTCCCCGCCAGCCATGTGTGGGTGGCTTTTCGGGCGGACTGGATTTTCATGTTGTTCATCAGCTTCTTGCGGCAAGCCAGCCATATATCCGCCGGAACAATGCCCTCATGGGGAGCCAGCACCAGCATTTGGTCTTTCAAGTCGTTTTTCTTGCTGGGCTTCACATCCCGCCCCTGATACAGATAACAGCCGTTTGTCCCCGTAAAGTCGGCGGCGTCATTGACGATAACCGTACCCTGGCTTTTGAAAAATTCGTACACATCCAAGTCCGCCTGCACATAGACGGGATTGCGTAACATCTGCGCCAGTGTGGGGCGTATCAGTTCCTTGCCGTAGAACAAAATCCCCTGTTCGGCAAAGTACCGGGTAATGTCCCCGTAAGAGGTTGTGGGCTGGGCGTACATCTCAAATATCAGCCGGATATTGGCCGCTTCGTCCGGGTTTACCACCAGCTTCTTTGTGTTGATACCGTCCATTTTGATAGGCTCGGTGTGGAAGCCGTAAGGGGCTTTCCCGCCCATCTTGAAGCCCCGCTGACTGCGGGAGTAGTAAGCGTCTGTCACCCGCTTCTGTATCGTTTCCCGTTCAAGCTGGGCGAACACGATACAGATATTCAGCATAGCCCGCCCCATCGGGGTGGAGGTATCAAACTTCTCCGTAGAGGACACAAACTCCACATCGTACTGCTGGAACAGTTCCATCATGTTGGCAAAGTCCAGAATGGAACGGCTGATACGGTCAAGTTTGTAAACAATGACCTTTGCAATCAAGCCCCGCTTAATATCCCGCACCAGTTCCTGAAACTTCGGGCGGTCTGTGTTCTTGCCGCTGTACCCTTTGTCTGTGTATTCCTTACAGTTCCCGCCTTTCAATTCGTATTTGCAAAACTCAATCTGGCTTTCAATGGAAATGCTGTCCTTTTTGTCTACCGATTGCCTTGCATAGATCGCGTCTATCCTGTTATTCATTTTGTCGCTCCTTTTCTTAAAAAGAAACGGAGCTGCTGACAGTTCTATTATACCGCCAGCAGCCCCGCAAATCAACGATGGCTTCGGGATTTATGCCCCGGCTTCCTCTTTCTGCCGCTTATCGGCATATTTGCGGAACACCTCATAAAGCTGCTGCTCCAGTTCCCGGCGTTTGGTCGCTTCCTGCTCCGGCGTGAACACCGGGGAGAGGTTTTCCAGCGTGATTTCCTTTCCCTGAAAAGTCACGACTTCTGTTTCCTTTTTGTATCTGATATTGTTACTTATAAAATCACCTTTCCTTTCCATACTGCCGCTGCTGCCGTTTCAGTTCCGCCAGTATATCCGGCGGGATACGGTCAACCAGCCTTTGCATATCGTGCAGTTCGCTTTCCAGCTTTGCCCGCTCCATGCGGTCTTTGATTTTGCCGCTCTCGCTGGCTCTGGCTCGTGCTTCCAGCTTCTCATTTTCTGCCAGCAGGTCATTGATTGTGACCTTGTACTTTTTCAACTGCCCGGAGAAATTCTCCATCTGCGGGAACCACTTTTTCAGCATGGAGAGGGCTTCCTCTTTTTTCTTTCCGGCGTTCAGCGGGTTAATGCCGTCCAGTGTGGCTTCAATGGCTCTTGCCTGCCGGGAGAGGGAAACCGCCTGTTTGAAAAGCCGGGTGGGGATATGCTTCCGGCCTGTCTTGCTGGCGCTTTCCCCACGCTCCAAGTCGGGATATTTCTCCACCATGTAGGCGTGAAAATCATCCTGCCACTTCGTCAGGTTTGCCCGGTTGCCGATAATCTCCTTAGCGCACAGGCGGTTGTCCTTTGTCAGCGGAACAAAGGTCAAATGCAGGTGGGGCGTTTTCTCGTCCATGTGTACCACCGCCGACACGATATTCTCACGGCCTACCCGCTCAATGAGAAAGTCTGCCGCCCGCTGGAAAAATGCCTGTATCTCCTTTGGGGACTTTTTCTTGAAAAATTCCGGGCTGGCGGTAACCAGCGTGTCAACAAACCGGGTGCTGTCTTTACGGGTGCGGCAGCCTGCCTGTTCGATACGGCTCTGAATGAAGTGGTAGTATCTGCCTTCCGGCTTAACAATGTGGAAGTTGTATTTGCTTTTTGCCGTGTCAATGTCGGGGTTGCTGGCGTACTGCTCTTTCTGCCTTTCGTGATGGGCTTCCAGCGGCCCCGCCGGGTGACCTTTATGCTTCTCAAATCGCAAGATTGCGTGTTGTGGCATGGCTCTCAAACCTCCTTTCTGCGGACAGTTCGGGGGCTGTTTTGGGGGCGGGGCATATAAACATACCGCCCCGCCCGGAACAGCCCCCAAAAGTCCTTGATTTACGAGGCTTTTCCAGCCCCTATTTGTCCGTATTCCAGCGGCGTTTCCTGTCGCTGGCGTTCTTCTGCTGCCTGTGTACCAGTCTGGCGCAGGTTTCACAGTATTTCGCCCGGTTGGAGCGTGGGACGAAAGCCGCACCGCAGACGGCGCACCGCTTCACCCTGTCCCCGCAGTGGATCTCCGCTTCCAGTGCCTTGTCCAGCGGAAGCACCGCCCAGCGAAACCATTTACAGCAGATCGAGAAAGAAATCATTTGCGGGCAAGTGCAGGTGTCCCCATCATCAAGGGCGATACAGTTGCCGCCCTCGCAGTTACAGCACGCCCGGCGTATCAGGCTGTTCGCCCGTTTCCTCTGTGCCGGGGTCATGCGGTAGGGTGTGCCGTCCGGCTTGCGCTCCAACGGCGGCAAGCGTTTATATGGGTTATCTTTCCTGTAGTCCCTCCATTTGCTTTCCGTTGCCGTTCTCCCCGAAAGGTTCTCCGGCGTTGGCACGCTCCCCGGACTTCGGGACAACTTGTCCCGAAGCTGGTTCCTTGCGTGCTTCCCTCGCTGGGAAACACCTTTCGGACGGTCATTCTGTTTTCAAGGTGCTGTCCATCGATGAACTAAGATAAGTCTACACCTAAAAGAACGCCTGTCCCGTATATCCATAAGGTCGGAAATTAACCCGGAAAACTCTCTATTTCCACGCTCTCGGAATTGTGGTAAAATAAAAAAGAAAACAGAAATTTAGAGGATATATGCATAATGTACTTATTTGCGGAAGTTATTTTTCATACTGGACAACGAAGAAATTTGCCCCAAATAGGCTACCGTCCAGATGCTATCTTTAATAAATTGGGAGAGTATTGGGGAATTACTTTTATTGAACTGCCAGTTAACAAATTCGATGACCCGACTCCGGCGATAATAAAATTTACATTTCAAGATTGTCATTATAAAGAAGTTCATTCAGGACAATTATTTTCAATTATGGAAGGCAGTCAACAAGTCGGTGAGGGAAAAATTATTTCGATAGTCATGGACGAATAAAGTAACTGGACAAGGAGGGCGCGCATGGAACTATCCATACAAGAACGATTGAAAGACCTGCGTGTGGAACGTGGGCTGACACTGGAACAACTTGCGGAACAGACGCACCTCTCCAAGTCTGCGCTGGGCAGTTATGAAGCGGACGAGTTTAAGGACATCAGCCACTATGCCCTTATCA
>ENA-UERY01000058-UERY01000058.1-human-gut-metagenome-genome-assembly--contig:-NODE-58-length-94063-cov-16.914051_pt1 | contig 94063 bp, 138 predicted proteins | sample MGYA00242989_ERZ507990 | MGnify/ENA primary metagenome ERZ507990 (study PRJEB26167, sample SAMN06115529) | human gut metagenome | host: Homo sapiens | place: China:Fujian | collected 2015-08-26...
CTTTTCCAAGAAGATTATCTAAAGCAGAAAGATTTTCTTCTGTTCTTTTTACTACGCTCATACTACTGCCCCTTTATTAAATCTAATCAAATCATTTCTCATATTTAGGTAGTTCTTTTTCTGATCAACATCATATGTATTATTTCTATTGAAATAATCCTTAAACCAATCATCACAATCTACATCGTTCTGATAGGCATATGCAATAATTCCAATGATAGAATCATGGTTAGCAGCATCGAGAAGTTTTGATGAATTGTCAACGTCTAAAGTAATCGTATCTAAATATTCTTCATAGTCCTGCACATCAAGTTCTGAAACTGCCTCATCAACACAATTCTGTACAAACTTTAATGCAGATTTCATATCAGTATGAATTGTATTATCAATTACTTCTCCGCTAACGTGTTCAATTTCCACGTTTCCAATTGCTGAATACTCTGTTACTTCTGCAATAACAGGTTTCTCAGGTGATTCTTCGACCGTTTTTGTGTCGAATAAGTCATTTCCAACTGTTTCTGGTTCTGATTCTTCTGTGATTTCCTCAACAGAATCTTCAATATGTAAGTATTCTTTCATCAGAGTAAGCAAATGATTGAATCTTTTTGTTACGGAAGAACGATCCTTTGTCCCTTTCTGACCATTTAAACAATCGTATGTAATACCATCAATTTCTTTATTATGTAATGTCTCTTTAAATTCCTGAATAAATTCATTAAATTTATCATCTTCAACATCGTATTCTAAGAATTTATCAAATAAAGCAAACCATAAAAATGAATTTTTGTTATTAAAAATATCTGATGTATCACCTCTTAACACATTAGATAATTTCTCCAATGTCAAATAAAAATCAATAAATACTGATTCATTTGCATTTTCAGTTAAGTAAGCACACATTTTACCAAAGTCTTTATCAAAATGGCTAAGATATTTAGATGTCATTATTGCTTCAATAATAATTCTTCTAAGTGATCCATTCTTGATATTCGTATTTGAATAACTTGACTTATCACAATCAACCTTAAAGAAGTTCATCTTTAAAATCTTATCTACATATTCAGCATAGGATTCTTCCAATCCTAGCCATCCTGATTGAGAAACATTCATTGGTCTACATCTATTAAATCGTGCAATATCATAAGCAATATCTTTCTTTGTACAATTCAAATTCAACAATACTGGCACTTGATAATCTTTAAATTTATCCTGTAATTCTTCTGGCAATTGAGAAAATTTCTTTCCACGAATATCAAACGTTTTACTTTCTGGTATTGGAAACCCATCTTCATTCAAAATTACATTACCATCTTCATCTATTTTGTCACTCTGATATTCAATCATATATCTTTGCACATTTTTTGAAATAGCAAATCCATCTTCCAGATAATCTTTTAAATTTGTAGAACGCTGTTTACCATCAATTAACCAGTGCATTATAATTCCAGCTTTGATTTCTTCTGAAATTACAATCTGTAAAAGTGAATTACCTTGTAAAATATCAGAAATTAATTCACTTTTTGTAAGTAAACTCCATTGTCCAGAAGTTCTTTGTAATGGATGATTATCTCTTAATCTGTGCTGTCTAAGCTGCTTGCTAAGAGATTCTATTGAATAACTGGTAGACTTCGTTCTTTCTGATGTTGTTGTTTTTGTTTCCATTGGTAATTCCTCCTCAATATTTGCATTCTCACATTCTTCCATTTTTAGAAGTTGTCTTTTTTCATACTCTTTCATGTCGGAAAGATATGTATTATATTCTTTGTCTGAAAGCTTTAATATACTTTTAATTTCCGTAGAATTACATCCTTGCATTATTAAATCTGCAATTTTGCGTTCTATACACCCAAGAGAAGCAATATATTTGACTACATTTTCTCCAAGATTTAATGGCTCTCCTACATCAATACTGCTTTCTATATCAAAATCAGAAGGAATTATATCAATCATTTTTGTTTGTCCATCGTCAGACATGAGATTATCTAATGATGTTGGATAAATATATTCCTTAATTTCCTTTCCATCTTCCATTTTTGTTACAATTTTGCAACGCTTTTGTCTGTTTTTCCTTGTAATATGCATCTTAACTTTTCTGGAAATTGCAAAATATATAAATCCATTGAATTTATCTTCATCAAAATCTTCAATTCCTTTATCTAATTGACTTTTGATGTATTTTGTAATCTCTAAATTTGCTATAGAATAACATTCATCCCTGTCAATATCGGTGATACCACCAAACTGTTTTAGAATTTTATCTACAACATTATGTAATTTCTTTGCTGATTCTTCTGGCTTATTCTCATTGACTTTGTAATAAGATTCCAAAATCTGTGTGTAGTGCATTTGTATCACCGATTCCTTTCTGTTGATAGTTACTATGTAAAATTTATTTCTTCTCTCTGGTTATACCTTTCGCATAATCTTCGAGATAAGATTTACTTAACCGCCTATATTTATATTTTGAATTCATGATCGTATCAATTACCTTCATATATTTCTTGCTCTTAAATCTCTCAACGTGGTATTGAAAAATCTTTGCGCAATTTCTATTTCTCTTACATATAGCCCGTTGGCGTTCATACCATTGCAACAAATAACTGATTCTGCTCATTGCAACCGTACCTAATTTAGTATCTTCGTCCCTTATAAAGTGTCTTACATCGAGAATCTTTAAGTCATATTCTTTGATAAGATATTCCATGTTCTCAATATAAGATTCTCTATCAGAAACACATTCAATCACCATCTTAAAGAAATTTCCAATATTCACATGATTTACGGACATTTCTTTTTCTAAAGATGTTTCTCCATGATATGTATAAGGATTGTCATACTTAGGATTTCTTTGATAATCCTCATAATAATCATCGAGTTCTGTTAGTACATCATTGATATCATCTGGTAATGGTTCTTCAATTTGCTTAACAGGTACGCTAATTTCTGGGATAAGCTGCACATTAAAATGAAATTTCCGCATAGGTTTTGGAAGATTTCTAATAATGTTTCGTGCTTTATCTTCTGGAAATTGATCGGCAAGTACCTGACCGCACGTTTGTGGAGTACCATTTGAATCAAGTCGGATGTACTGTTTACCGTTAGTAATAAAACATTCCAACTGTATCTCTCCTTTCATTTTTATTTTAATGGAAACTATGGGACTTGAACCCATAACCGTTCACTTATGAGGTGAAAGCTCCAACCAATTGAGCTAAGTTTCCAAAAAATGAGTACAAAAACTACGATGAAAGCCGACTTTCATTTGTAATATTTCTCTATATTTAGTTGTTTAAAATTGGAATAATCGCAGAAACGCTATGATTAATAAAGATTTTGCTTGACATTTTTTACCAAACAATCTAAACTAATAATAACATATTAGATTATTCCCGTAATCTTCTATGTTGTGTTGTTTGTAAGGTTCTTATCTCATATGGTGTTCCCGCACCGAGATAAGATCCTTACTTTTTTATTGTCTTGTGAAGATGTTTATATCTTATACCAAACATCCGTTCGTGTCAATACTTTCCAGAACATTTGTTTGTGTTTTTTCAATTTTATTAAAAATTCATTCTAACATCGGATATGGAAACATTATATTCTTCATCAATTCTCCTTCTTTTTCACTTGATAGACAGCCAATAACACCAAAAAAATCATTGTCTTGATATCCGATTTCTCTTGCTAGTTCAATAATTTCTTTCCCTATTCTTTTCCGTTTCCTTAATGTTGGCTTGTGAACCATTGTCGATGTGTTATAAATAGCAATTGTAACACTGTCGCCTGGTGCTGCATCAATTATTCTTTTAGCTTCTTCTTTTGATACTGTTAAATATCCATCCATCATGCTAATACTTCCTCCCAGTTAATATTTTCTCCGAGAAACATTGTATTCCAACATATTTTATTTATTATGTTTCTCTGTCTTTTATCTACAACAGTTCCAAGCTTTCTTTTGATCTCACATTTTTTATCTAGTGTATAAGGCTGTTCACCAAGAACCATCGAATAGAAAGATAAACCAGTATCACTATTTGCACTAATACATCCATGTACAGGAAGTTTAGTTCTTTTAATAATATGAGTCAAAGGCATGGCTATAACTGTTGGAGCTGTAGTAGTTCCTATCTCATTCCCCACAATCACATATGGACGTTTCTTTCTCTGAACTGATCCAGATGTTTCAATCATCTTAATCTCAGCTTCTACAATATCATATCTGTGATATTCAATTTTCATACCTTCCATATATGTAACCTCCTCTCTATTGTGGTATGTATTCCTTACCTTTGATACTTCACATTATAGCGTATAGACTATATATTGTCAATACTATATATTGCAAAAAATAAATATTTTTGTTATAATCAATTAATCAAATTTTGGAGGTATCACCATATGAAAGTAATCCTCAAAGAAACCCTTGAAAAACATGGTAAATCACAATATTGGCTTGCAAAAGAGACGGGTATAGCTCAATCTACCTTGAGTAATCTTTGTGCTAATAAAACAAGTAAAATTGATTTTCTTGTGTTGCAAAAAATCTGTAATGCTCTTGATTGTGATATTACAGATATAATTTCTGTAAAAGAAAGCGATGACAAATAGTCATCGCCCCTACATAATTTATTCAGTTCCATCCCATGAAAGATTATCTTCTTCTAATATTTCATCATTTACTTTTACCGTTGTACACAATTTATTATTCATAGCAAAACAGCGATATGAACAATAAAATGGAGTATGATATCTTGATTGTATAGCAATGTCATTTTCATAAATTCTTTTCCCACAATAATAACAATTTACATATTTTTTCATAAAAGCAACCTTTCATCTAATCTTTTTCTTCTACATCATAACCATATAAATCCTTTAACATATCCATTTCTTCAAATGAACTTAGAACTTCTTTACCACTTTTATAAAAATATTTCTCAACAGCAATATCATTTCCATTCTGTAATACTGAAAAGACGTATTCAATTTCACCGTTCTTCCTATACACATATCGTTTTAAATCAGCATCGTTAATGTATTTAATTTCTTCTTTTGTTGTTTTCGATACATCCTTAAGCATAATATCTTTTAATCTCATATAGACCACCTCACTTGAAAGCTGGATTTCAGCATTGCATTATTCAATTCTAATTTCTGTCACACTTCCATGCATTTCGTCATACAACTGCGAAGCAATAGCTTCCAGATCATCAAAATAATAATCCCATAAATCACATTGGAATCCATCTGGTGTGTCATTAATATAATATGTCGTATCTAAATCCGTATCAATTGCCACAACAATACTATCGAATCCACGTTTCTCTGCATCTATATACGCAGATGTAACTTGCTCTAAAAACTCGTCCTGATCCATAGGTTCATCAAGTAAATCATATCCTACACTAATATTTTGATTAGCGTATTCATTTGCAAATTTTTCCAAATCTTCTTCTGTTTTTACCCATTCTGGAACTTTTGCAATATCTCCACCGCTCAATTCTACCCATACTTTTATTTTCTTAACCATTTTTATACCTCCATGAAAGTCGAAATTCATTTATTTTCTTCGTACCACAAATCAGCAATTGCATGAGTTAATTCAATCTGCATCACCCATGTTGCATTGCATCCATATCGTTCTACATAATATGATTCTTTTATTTTACCAATCTCTGAATTAGGATCAAACATTCCAATTTTTTCAGCTGCTAAAAATTCAGAATATATTTTGTGTAACTCTTCTTCTGTTTTAGTTTTGAAAATATTTTCATTATTCATAATTCTCACTCCTTATTATACTTCTCCGCACATTCTCTACAATAGAACTGATCTTCTTTACTGACATAATAGCCATCCTCATAACTTCCTTTAACACATCGGATTTCGTCATCATTTCCTTTTTCTTCTGTAAGAATGAATTTACCGCATTTACAACAATAAATATCGTTAATATCAGGCATTATTTATTCCTCCAGTTTCAATATTATTCTTTTCATCACAATACTTTTTTGCATCATCATATGTTTCAAACAAATGAATTTCATCTGATAATTCTTTAACTCTACCGTAATATGAATCGAATCCTATTAATTTATAGGAAATAATTGGATTATTATTTTCATTGACTGTAATTTTAATAGCAACAATCTTCCAGTTGATATTATGCACATCATAATAATTCACGGTTTTTTCGTTAAATCTTAGACCTTTTCCATCACATTTGGGACACTGACATCTTTCTTGTTTATAAATAAAGAATCCATTACCTTCACAAAATGTACATGGTGTATAATTTGCTATTGTCTTTCTACGTTTATACACAAGACGTACTTCCTGTCCTACTTCAAACTTTGTGTTAATATGTAAATCCATAATTTTCCCTTTATTCTTTCTTCTTCAAAATCTTAGTCACTTCTGAAACACTTATACAGAATCTTTTAGCAACATCTTTCTTGTCACCACTTCTATTATAAGCATTTACAACATCTTCATATGTATATTCTTTCTCAACAGGTTTATTCATCAAACTATCCATCATCTATATACCTCCAAAATCTTTCTATAATATACTTCTCTGTTTGTTTCATTAATTACTCCTATTCTATCATATCTGGATCATCTTGTGGACATAAATAATCTTCTGGTGTTTCTTCTTCATTCGAGAAAATGCACATTCTTTCCTGGTTTTTAAATATTTCTTCATCAGTGATACAAATATATCTTAAAGTAATACGCATATCAGAATGTCCGAAAATTGTCATAAGCTGTATAAGAGCCTGTTGTTTGTCTGGTGCTGCTAAATAATAGCTATGTCCAAAAGTCTTACGAAGTCCATGAGTACCAATAGACTGTTTAATACCTGCTTTTATTCTATTTCTCTCAACAGTTCTATACCATGTCATTTCTCCAATATGTTCACCTTTATTAGAAGAAAATATATAATCAGTCAATTCAGGTGTTTCATTATGATTCTCTAACCACTTATGCCAATTCTGAATAGCCATTTTAAAATCACTGTCATATCTTAATTTGACATATTTTCTTTTAATTACATTTCCACATCTATCTCTACGCTCTGTTTTTTCTGGAACAAACTTCTGTGACTTTTTAATTCTCCATCCATCTTCATATACATCTTTCCATGTGAGTTTACAAAAATCCCCACCACGTAATCCAATATTGATCGCACATATGAACATTGTAAGATTTCGCATAGCATTCTTTTCTTTACTAACAGTAGTCGCATTATCAACATCTGCTTTAAATACATTGTATACAGATAAAATTTCATCCTTATTATACAAGCACTCCATCTCTGTTGACTTCCCACGCCGTAATGTTTTCTGTTTTGGGAAGTTGTATATCGTTGCTTTCTGTTTTTGATTGATATAACACGGCTGTTGCATTGCTAAAGCTGGCATAATCACACCTCCTAATATTTTTCATTCTTCCTTATCTTATCTAATTTCTCTTTTTTCTTGTTAAGATGTCGCACTCTTGCCCTTGGTCTGTACTTGTCACATTTCTGACAATAATGCCAATGATTTGCATCTCTACCTTTCTTACATTCACCCATACAGATATAGTACAGGCAAGGTATTTCTCTGTCTTTTGCCATATTGGTTTCCTCCTATGTTTTTATAACTACTTCTTTTGTCAAGAGAAGTATAGAACTTGCTTAACGCATATACAGCGTTAATAATATGTATTTAGCTTACCATTGGTGTTTGTCCTACCATTTCAGTAGGTGATTTATCGTATGATTCACATAATGCAGCGAATGTTTTAAGAACTTTACTTCATTCATCTTCCTTAATCCATTGAAGATATGGAGATTTACCACGTTGTTTTAACGCAATTCCGTATTTGTACTGCAAGTTTCTATATAGCTCATTCCACATATCAGGGTAGCGATTATGTGTTACAAGAGCAAGTTTTCTAATTCCTGCATTAAGAACACTTCTGTCTTTCCATTCAAGAATATCCCCTGCAAGGGCTTTATTATCTTTCTCCAACTTGTCAATATGTCGATTCTTAAATGCAATTAATTTTGATGTTGCTACCGCCGCTGCACTTGGATCACCGCTTGATATTGCCATCCCAACTTCTAACATAAGTTTCTGTTCTTCTGTAATATCAATAATTTTGGTTTCGGATGAAATCTTTTCTTCTATGTTAAGAAGTTGTGTTCTGACTTCTTTTGCTACATCAGATTGTTGTAATAACATTCCGATTCTTAAAACAGCTCTTCTACTAAACGCTTTAAGCCCACGATTATTAATTGTGATGATTTGTCCATCCTCAAAAATATATGTAACGGAAGTTTGTTTCTTTTCAACGGAAGTAATATTTAGTTTACTTCCGTCATAATAACTTCTTGGGAACATCTCAACACCATCTAAATCAATTTCACCTTTATTATTAGAATATAAAATCTTTATATATTCCGGTGTTACTTCATAATAATCTGCAACTTGATCAATAGACATCATATCTGTTCCAGGTAAAAGCAATAATTGTTTTACCTTTTCAAGAACTTCATAATGATTAACGCACTTATCTCTAAGTGTTCTATCGTTACATAGTGGGCTTTCATCTTGATTTTTAATTCTACTCATATTAAAATCCTTTCGTATGTAAAATTGTTAATAGTTACTTCTAAACAGTATTTCTCCATTTAGTTTGTAAATATTTGCAATCACATAAGCGATCATTTCAATATTTAGTTATCAAGGTACAATTTATGTATGGAAAATATGACTTGAAATAGTCCTAGGAATGTAATATAATGAAAAAGACTAGAACTTTGGTTCAAGTTGTTGTAGTGTAGGTTGTCGCTTTGGTCGGTTGAGAACCTACACTATTTTATTTTCCACTATGGAAATACTTCATTTCCAGTTTAAAATCTTCATTAATATAACCTTGCATAAATCGTTCCAATACTATATTAATTGGAAGTTTTTCTGCTTTGCATTTTTCTTTAAACTGTTCAAGTATTTCTGCATCAATGGAAGTATTAAAAGCCTTCTTCATAATGCTTACCTCCTTTGATATTGTCATTATACATCTACATGTTGTTATTGTCAACATATTAATTTGGTTTTACAACAAAAAATACCACTAAATTTTTATTTTTAGTGGTATTTTTCCGATGAAATGTCTGTTTTAACTTCTCAGCAAATCATCTACTGAATCGAAAAGTTTCAAATCATCATCTAAATTTTCATGAAAACCACGATGATAAGCAAATTTACCAATCCATTCAATAACTTCTTTTCTGTTTTGTAAATAATCTTCTTTTCGCATCTTTCTAACGTCATTCAATTGTTCACTTGTTACTGATCCGTTTCTAGTAAAAATCATACAATATTCGTCTTCTACAAAATCATGTAGCAGATGACATGATGCCAGGATCCACCAATTCTAAATTCATACATATAATTATAATTCCCGTTAGCTTGTTCAACAGTCATTCTATCACCATCCAATCACACAATATCCATTTACGATTCCAACACAATTATTTGATATAGATGTAATTTTAAAACATGTTTCTTTATTAGGTTGTATACTATAAAAGCAAATCATATCCCCAATCATATAATCATTATTTTGAATAATTACGTAACTTTTTATACCACTGATAATACAATCATATTCTTCTGACTGTATCTTTAATTCATGCATTTTCGGTTTTCTTATCATGTATATTTTCCTTTATTCCAAGATAATAATGATGAGTATCTTCTTTTATTTGTTCATCTTTTCTATAAATTCCATAACCATTTTGTTTATCAATAAACTTATATCCGTATGGAATTTTATCAACCAATTCTACCTTCAAATTATTTTCATTAATTTGAAATTCTTCAAAACCTATTACCATAATTCCTCCGATCTAATTTTATGAAATGCATGATTTATCTGTTTAAAATTCTTTCAATATCATCAACAGTATATCTTATAGAATCCATTAAATCACGCACATACTCTTCACCTCTTTTAGAATCGTATCCTAATCGAAGTAATTCAGATATTACATTTATAATCTTATTATCAATTTCATTTCCTTTATTTAATAATAATTTTACAACTTCATTAGTTGTCATTTTATTTTCACTCATAAATACCTCCCATAAAAATAATCTTTCATTTTATTCTCTAATTGTTTTGTAATAACTTCCAAACCAGACATGCACCGGAAGATTTTTAGCTCCTGGCATTAAAGAACCACTTATCATTTCCATAACTTGACCAGAATCATTCCAACCATCTGATTCCATTTCTTTTTTATGTTCCATCTTTTCTTTTTCTGAATCATAATAATACTGTTCTATAAACTCTGTATATTTATCTATGCAGTTATTTCCGTCCCATACAAATTTTGTTGTATTATTTTTCATTTTAATTCTTTTCACGTAATCAGCTCCATTCTATATTAAAAACAACTTAATCTCATAACATTACACATAGATTTTTCCCATAATATTCTCTTCTTATATGAGGAACATCATTATCAATTTTCGACAATTCAACTTTTTCAAAAGTTATATTTTTGCAACCATCCATAGTTCTGTTGCCAAATCTATTTTTAGTACATTCAATTCCATTTAATGATTCCTCAACCATAACAAAAGTCACTTCTCGTAAATGTTTGATTTTTTGTGTTTTTTCATACGTCATATAAATCATATCCTTTACAATGAAAGCAATTTTTCAACTTATCCTATACGCTCATCTCAAATTCGTAAAAATCAAATTCATCGTATAGCTGCCATTTATTATTACCGAGATAAGAAACATCAATATCTCTCATACCTCTTGTTAAATATAATTTATCTCGTTTTCCGTCTATAATTTCTTTCATTCTCTCAACAATCAATTCTGATGGCTGATCTACCTGAATCGGCATATTTCCATCATTCTTTGAATCTTTCCAATGTAACAAAAATAAATTTTCACCTTTAATGCATTTAATTCCATTTATCGTGCAATCATACACTTTTGGTATATATCCCATGTCGTTCATATTCTTAACTTCACTCTCCTTATAAAAAGCAATTTTCAATTTCGTTTTGTTTTGTACTTTGTGTATCTTGATTCTCCGACACACCCTTTATATAATTTACGCAAAGCAGATCCAAGACCGTTTTCCATATCTTCATCTACCTGTTTATATGTTTCAGATGCTTCACCCAAAATATCTACAGCCTCAAATACGTAGTTTCTAATCTGTTGTAATTCTCTATCTGTAAAATAAATACTTCTACCCATTATATCATCCTCTCTGAAACCGTCATTTTATAGAAAATAGGTGATATTTCTATCACCCTTAACTTGTTCTTCCACGTATAAACCCTTGTACAAAATATAATCTAGCTGTTCTACAATCTTCCTCATTCCCGTCAACCAGAACTTCTCCAATAGAACTGGCATTTAACTCATATTGTAAAGCTAAATCTAATATACTTTGTAATGTATCACTTTGCTTTTTCGCTTCTGACAAATTTAATATTTCTTGCATTTTATATTTTAAAATCGTTTTCTTTTTTGCTAACTTTCCAAGTTCTTCGCCCTGTTTAAAACAATACCACTTATTCACATCCATCTTGTAACGCTCCCATCGTTTTATTATATAAATCATCACTATAATTATTTAATAATTCTTCGGCGGTTTTCTGCCATTGATATTCTTCTTCTGTTAATTGATTCAGAATTTCCTCATCAGGAATAGAATATTTCTCAAATGCAGCAACTTTACTACAGAATATTCTATGATGATCTTTTACAAGATAAGTGTCAATACCATAAATACAGTTATTAACAGTTGTAAGTTTATAGCCCATACTTTCTGCATACTTTAATGTACTTTCTAACATAATGTAATCCTCCTTATTTTTATGTTCCAATATGGTTCTACTTTAAATGATGTAAAATTTTATAATACTTTTTACATTCCAATATGGGACTACTAAACTTTACTATATTATATCACATATAAAAGTGACTTGAAAGTTAAATTTCATCTGGTAGATAATGACCTTCAATATGATAATCTCCATTTTCCATATTGAGATCTGTATTTTCTTTCACCCACTCAATCAATTCATTAGGTGATGAAAAATTAATCGCAACTGAAAAATCTTGACACAATGGCAATCCTTCACCAGAATAATCTTTATTTTCCACAATGTTACTCAATCCATATTTGGTTTCATTTAATATAATAAAATATTTCCAATTTATATTACTCATAATCTACAATCCCAATTTGACTCCCCTGAGTTAATACTACTTTCTTTTCTTCTCCGTATTCCCAATCATTTACTATTAACTCATCAATATCATCTAATTCTGTAGCAAAATTACTTCCAAACGTCTGTATCATTCCAATACAAACAGGCATATCTTCATCATAATTTTCAAGCGCAGCTTTTAAATCTCCTACTGTCATAAATTTCACCTACCCTCTATTATACTTCTGTATGTGTATGTTGATGATTTCCGCTTCATAAAGCACTCTTAAATATCCGTTTCTTAATTCTTCATTGATCCAATCCTCAAATTTCTTATCATATCCATGAACAACTTTAAATTGAAATAACTGTTGTAACTGGCTTTCTGTATATATTTTCTTATCTGCAACACATTCAAACTGTCTCATAATCATTCTCCCTTGATTCAAGTATTTATCATTTTAAAAATAATTAATACACTTCTCTTTGTCCATATTATAAGATATCTTTCCTATAATTACTGGCTCTTTCTTATTGCAACTACTGTGGCATTTGTCTACGTAAGCTATAACATCATTTAATGTTTTAAAAACTTCCAGATTGTCCTCAACAGACCATCCGATTTCTTCTCTTGTGATAAATTGTTTTCTATGAACGTATATTCCATCTGTTATTTTTTTCAAAATGCCACATCCTCTATCTTGAAACTATTCTTTCATCTACTTATTATCTGTTATTTTACCACAGATCAATCAATCTGTCATTCTTATCTTGAAAACTGGTTTTCATCTACTCTTTTCAACCATATCAAAAATTTCATTCCAATCAGAATAATTTTGTAATTTTTCTTGTGGAACTAATAAATCATATTCTTCTTCAATTTCTTCTCGTGATCCATATCCATTAAAGCTAGGAAGACTACCAAATAATTCATTATGTCTTTCCATTTGTCTAAAAATAACAATGCTTTTCTCTGGGAAATTTCCCATATGTGTAGCGTAGCTATCAATTTGAATAATTGACTTATCTTTTTTGTTTACATAAACATCTCCAAGCTTCATATCATTTCTCCCTATTCTATACTGGTTTTCATTTAATTAATTCGTATTAGATTACCATTAGAATCAGTTTTCCATTTACCATTTACAGTTCCCGTAACAACGACTTCCATTTTATCATAATCAATATGAGCCAGAAGTCCTCTTTCTACTAACCAATTTCTCGCATGTTCTAATTCTTTTTGAGTTTGGAATCTCCATCCCGTCATTTGCCCTTTAATCAATTTATTTTCCTCCATGAAATTCTCGTTCTATCGTATTATTTATAAATCTAGCAACGCAGCTATAATTACCACTACAAATCCAAAACAAGCAATACATCCTAATGTATACATTATTTCTTCTCCTTTCCACTTGCAACACATAAGCAAGTACACATCATTCCTGTAAGCCCACCAATAATTAATCCAATCACAATTCCTGTTATCATTTATTTTCCCTCTTTCAGCAAAATACTGTCTTTGTTATATGTTTCGTAGCTTCATAAGTTCTATGTATTTCTTTTGCAATCTCCTTATTGCTCATGCCTTTTATCAACATATTTTTAATTGACAGCTTCTCAAAGTCAGTTATCTTATTTCTATGTCGTTCTGGTTTACCGTTATCTTTCTTCCATTCATAGTTAATCCAGGATGGCTCTGGAAATAATGTTTCTCTTTCATATTTCTTCCAGTTAATTACATCCTGATGATTTTCAGCCCATTTCCAAAACTCTATTGCGTCAATCAAATATCGTGTCTGATTTTTCAATTTGACCTTTTTACAAGGAAGATCATATTTATCAATCCATCTCACTACTACGCTTATATCTGAATGAAAGCATTTTGCAAGTGTTTTCGCACTAATTCTTTCCCCATAATAATGATTCAGTCCCATTTTACTTGCTTTGTGCTTCACAGAAGATACACTTCTGTTTAGAAATTTTGCCGTAGTTTCAACTGATTGATTCAAATACCTTCTATACATATAAGTTTCTTCATCTTTTGTCCATTCTCTTCTCATGTACTGCCTCTTAGCTTTTAGATTTTAACTACATCTAAATTATTCTACATTCCTTATATTCATCTTCTGTAAGTAATTCTTCATCATACATATCTTCAAGTGTTCTAAATACTGCAAAAGCTCTTCTACTTGACCAACAGAATCCATCAAATTCACCTACAAGTGCATCTGTATTTTCTTCTTCTTGCTCCTGCAATTTTATTGCCAAATCACTCTCACGAAAGAAAAATGCTTTATATTTAGCAGCCTTGATTCTTAACATTTCTATTTCGTATTCTTGTGAAATTAATTTCTCTTGTGCATTTAATAATTCCAATCCTGCACTTCCTAATGGACTGTTCCCAATTCTATTCTTAAAATATTTATCATTCATAATATTATATACCTCTTTAATTCACATCATCAGCAGTCTCATCTGCTAAATCCATACAAATTTCTCTTGCATGATCCCATACTTTTCTTTCTATTTTCTTAATATTTAATTGTTCCTTATATTCTTTTAATTCATCACTTTTATCAAAATATTCTTTGACTGTAAGTGAATATGATTCTTCTGAACGAAATAAATTTTCCAATTCTATAATTTTATTTCTAAGATTCTGTATTTCTTTACCTGTATTACGATATTCTTTTCTGATTTCATTCATTACTCTACTGTTATAGAGTTCTGTTAAAAGTTTATCTCTATCCATAATTACCTCCGACAAAATACGATTTTCATTGTTCTCTAAAACAGTTTTGATAAATAACTCCATTTTCGTTTATGTGTATTTCTGTTACATTTTTTACATCTGCAAAAGTTTCACCATGTAAATGACTATTGATATATTTATAAGCTTTTTCTTTTGCGTCTTCTTTATCTTGAGCATATAAAATACAAATTTTACAAAATATTTCATAGCCAGTGTCTATAATTAATTCAACTTTATAAACTTTCACTTTTAACACCTTTTTTGAAGTTCTGATTCATTTGTTATTCCACTCTTCGTTTATTTTTTCTAATTTCAAATAACATTGTTCATCGTTTAGAAAATCACCACTCTCAATTGCTTCATGAAAGTCTGATTTCCAGTTACATTCTGTCATCATTCTTAAACAATTATAAATATTTTTTGCACAGTTTTTACAAATATCTTCTGCTTTAAAATCTGGGTTATTAGTAGAATTATTCTCGTTCCTATTTAAAACTACTATCCAATTTTCATTATCTTTAATTTCTTTTCCACAAATATCACAGATTACTCGTTTCATAGATTTTTTCTCCTCTATCTATGTAGCATTTCCTTGAGCCACATATCAAAATTAAAGTTCTCCATATTCTCTTCTCTTTCCGTATAATTTCCATTATAATTACGAAAACAGTTACCAGAATCACGTTTGTCTTTATCCCAATGTTCTACATATTTATTTGTCCCTTTCATTCCTTCTTCACCTCTTCCATAAGATATGCCAATCCTTTACTGTAATGGCGGTTAAACCAATCATATACATCATTCTTGTTAGTTCCTTTTGAAAACGCATACCATGCAGCTTTAAGATTTCCATTACGATCAACAAGAACACTCTGAAATTCTTTCCATAATGCTTCTACATTCTTATCAATCGTGTCTTGTAATGTTAATTCTATTTCTTCCATATAGTTCTCCCATCATTTATGAATTTATTGTATGTTTTGCAAAAAGGATTAAAACATCTATCTACTAACACAAATTTCCCATTAACAAAATCAAAATACTGTTTTCTGCTTTTCTGTCCGCATACATAACAATAAATCATATTATCACTCCATTCTTGATACTGAATTATTAATTTTCTGATTAAGTCTCTGATATATTTTCGCTGATTCATCCAATGCTTTAATTACAGATGTTTCACATGTTAATTTTTCTGCTCTGTAAGTATTGTCAATTAAACAAATTAAACCATTTGATAAAATACTTATTTCCTCTGATGTAAGTTCCAATTTGATTTTTCCATTATTGTTCATTTTACTCATTCTGTTCTATCCCATCATTTATAATATTCAAAATATTGTTTAATCCCTCGTTCATATTATTAAAATATTCTTCGATTTCATCACTGGTTATTAATTCATCCTCAATCTTTTCTCTAATTTCATTCCACATCTTTTGTGCAGAAATTAAAACCTCTCGTTCTTTTGTTGACAATTTTATTTTTGTTATTTTTATAATTTCCATTTTTCAATCATACCCCTTGAGATTTATATTCTACAAATTAGTTGCATTTATAAATATTACTTTATGATTCGTAATTTCCTTTTTGAACTTCATTTTTAATATAAAGTGGAATAATTCCGAATAACCAAAATGAAGTTTGCTTTATATATTGTTCACCAACTTTTGTATAATAACCAGATTGCTTAACTTTTTTAATGTAAAATCTTTCTCTTTTAACTAACATATAACAATTTCCTTTCGATCAAAAAAATTATTTTAATTCTTCTATTGAAAATCCATATTTTTCTTCGAATTCATTTTCCCCGTAAGTCTCTAACATATCCATAATATTAGGATGTTGCCAATCAACAAATTCAAATAATTCTTCTGCCACATCTTTGTATCCATTACATTCTTCTACAAAATCATTTCCTGTATAACAACTATTAAGGATATTTTTAATTTCTTCCTTATTTAATTTTGTATCTATATTAATTTCATTCAAATCAATATCTGGAATATAAATAATATCATCAGTTATTTCAAAATCACTTTTATATATAATACAGTCCTGTCCATCCGAAAAATCAAACAAATCTTTAAGTCTATATCCTTTGATTAATTTTTTCTTTAATTCTTTTACTGTCATATTTATCATTCCTTTCTTAAAATCATCATTTCATTAAAATCCTAAAATCATCAATATAATTGATACTACTAACATTACAAATGACATCAAAGCCAAAAATACTCTCTCACCATCTCTTTCATCATTATAATTTGTAAGTATATACCAACAAGTCAAACTGATTATTGCACTTGAAATACTCCTCATAATTTCCTCCAATTCTTCTTTTATATTATAATTTGTTAATTTCTTCTGCAATTTTCTTCAATACATTACCGCCTTCTATTTTCTCAATGCTATCTCCATTTTCCCAGATTGTTAAAATTGGGTAATCATTATATTGTGGATCAAAATAAGTTTTGTCACACATTTTCTTTCTTATCATGTTAATATCTTCTGATATGCAAGCAACGCGACCTGTGTTGTATTCTTCTAATACATATATTTTCATTTAATTTCCACCTCTCAATCACACAAATGATTAATTCTCTCGTTATAACATTCATCTTTAATATGTAATGCATAATATAAACAGGTCTGAATATTTCCTATTTCTTCCATTGTCAAATCATATTTTTTCGCATATTGTTTTTCTTTAGTAAAAATTCCACCACATAAAAATTCTTCATCATTTAATATTGCTTTAATAACAGGCATTAATGTATTCGTCTTCATAATATTTTTCCTCACTTTCTGTCAGTAAATCATCGTTTCATTTACTTTAATACAATTAACTCTGCCTCTTCGACATATTTCTTTGCAGCATTATATCCATTTCTATTAAGTTCACCTTCAATACTAAACCAAAGTGAATCTAAAAAATTTGGAATAGATGTAAAATCTTTGTTTGGATATTTTTCTCTATATCGTTTATACGCCGTTTTATATAATTCATCTACTAAATCACGCTTCATTATATTTCCTCCATTCTTCCAAAGAAACTCTTGTTTCAAGTATAATTTTTCAGCATTTCTATCGCTTCATCTAAAGCTGCCTGCTTTTCATCCAACTGTATTCGTAATCTCTTTATCGTCTCGTCTCTATCTTTTACCATAAACTTTAATTGTTCTTTTGTAGCATTACATATATTTAAACGTTCTCCGTTTTCCCACTGTTTATGTGTCATAATTTCTACCTCTCTGAAATATCTCTTTCATCTATTTGTTACTTTTAAAGCTTCCAATCTTTCCGCTACATTTATAAGTTTCTTTCCGATATATTCACAATGTTCAACTAAATTAGTGAGATTAATGTTATATCCAAACGTCTTAGCATCAATTATCCATTTTACACATTCTTGAATCTCGTCATAATTTTCCGCATACTCAGCAAATTTATTGATATAATCAATGATAGTTCCATCATAATCAATGTAGATGCATTTCTCCATATGATGTAAGCTTTCAAAACTTTCTATTGATTTATAACTTCCATCATTATTTCGTGTTAAAAAGCAATGTTTAATCCCCTCATTTATAAATACATCGTCAATACTACTATTTTTTTCCATTTCATAAATGTTATCACACCAGCTATTCTCACATTCTTCTGGTGCATTTTCTGTACCATCTCCAATTCTTTCTCTTAAAATTTTCTCTGCTTCTTCTGGTGTATTTGCTTCAATCTCATATGTTCTTGAATAAGTTTCATGATATTCAATACTAAATTTCTTCATTATTCATTTCCACCTTTCGTTTTTCTTCCTGTTCTTTCTATTTTGCTTTCTCATAAAAGTAATTAACAACAAATTCAGATGATCCTCTTTGTTTACTTCTTCTTGCGATACGTTCATACATATTCAAATCTTTCCATCTAGGTTTATTTTTCTTTGACATTTCTATCTCCTTTCCAATACTTGACAGCAACGCTCTGTATATAGCTTACAGGCTAACAATTCACAAGCACTATTGCGACTGCTATAATTCTAGCAGTCACTAACTACAAACGAATTATGCTATATGTAATCCAGACACTTTCAACAATGCTTCAAATGCGTTGATTAATTCTATACGCATTCTTCTTTTAGAAGTAACACCTTTTCCACCTATTCTTATGCTATCGTCCAGGCGTGTTTTATATTTCTTTCCTTTAGCATCTGTGAACATATCAACTTCTTCTATTGCTCCGTTATCTAATTGCATCCTCATGAATGTATGTGTATATGGTTTATTTCCATCTGTATATTCTATAAAGCTTGCTAAATTCTGCATATGTATATCCTCCATCAACTAAATATCGCAATAATAATCAATATTGCTAGACTAATTCCCAAACAATAGCCTAAAGTATACATTTTAATTTTTCTCCTGTTCTATATAGAATAATTTACCACCCTGTACATATTCATGTGGAATTGATTCTGCACTTGTATTAAACATATGCTTTAGTTTTGTACACGCTTTATCAAAATTTTCCGCTTCGACTTCATAAACCTTTTCATATGTTTCCGTTACTTTGATTTTATATTTCTTCTTAACAGCATAATTGCTATCCATAAAGCGTCCTGTAGCATATTCGTCAAGTTCTGTCATCCAGTCATCATATTTGACCGTTCTTTCAAATTCCATTGCCATATTAGAAATAAAATCCATCAATTCACAACTATTGACTTCATCACTCATTAATGGATAAACCTTTCCGTCATTGGCTAAATCTGTATATATCCATGTAATATGAATTGCTGTTTCTGCAATTCGTTTTTCCATCTCACTATTTTCTGTTGGTTCTTCTTTTTTATTAAACAATTCATCCATATTTCCACCTCATTTTCTCCAATAAAAATAGCCTCATAGATATATTCTCTACAAGGCTATAAAAGATACATTTCATTTATTATAAAAAATCGACTTTCAAAATAAGGATGCAATCAAATAAGAGTAATCATCATTTATAAATGATCTAACCTCTTCCTTTGTCATAAGTGTAGCCATTTTGTCAATTTTCTTAATATTCCTTTCAGTATACAATATTGTCTTTTTCTTCATATATTTATAAGGTACATGCCAATCTGGATGATCTTCACCTTCACAATTCCATTTCATATAATTTTCACCGTTCATAGGTTCACCGTCATTATCAGATGTCATAAAACAATATTTAATTCCATTATCTGTTACATCAATAAAAAGTTTACCATCATTGTTATGCTGATTGAATATAATATCTTGCACATTCACATTATCATATTCTGTAACTTCTTTGATAATATCAGAGCTTAATATTATATCTTTAATGTCAAAATTAACATCGCAAAGACGTTTTAATTTTTCAAGTCTTTCATCATTTCCAAACATCCATTTACATTTCAGAAATTCATTTTTAATTGACTCCATTACATATCTGGCACGACTTACCATTCTTTCTCCATAATTCCATTGAAAATATCTTGCAATTAATCCTTTATAATTATGTACTTCTGGATTTTCTGTTAATGAATCTCTCATATAATTTACATTGTATCTAATATATATTTGACTTCTTTCACCCATAATTATTTCCTCCATTCTTCTATCATGCAGCTTTTCCTCTCTGTAAATCAGATAATAAAGATTCTAACTGTTCTAGTTTCCATTCTGCATCCTGTACTAATGCTGAAATACTAGATGGTACACCATTTTTCCCTCTTAATGGTATCCATATTTCCACTTCTTCATCTATATCAAAGTTAGTGGTAATTTCTTCTACAGCATCAACAAAACTTTTATCTGTGCCATCAAACCATACAGTAAACCACCAATCTTCCCCTAATGGTGTATTATTATTCAGTTCTATGTAATATTTTCCATCCTGTTCTGTAACCTCATTATAGTTAAATCCATTATATTCTAAAATTTCTACTATTGTATTATTTAATTTAATCATAACTATTTCCTCCATCACTCACATTTAAAACTGTCTAATACGTTCTGTAAATTTTCCAACTGATTCTCTGCTTCTGTTCTTGCGTATTCGTCAACAAGAAATTGTTTTCTTTCCTGTCTACATTCTTCAAGAACATTCTGTAATTTTGTATCTATACTATTAATGATAACAATTTCCGCTGTTTCATAGTCCTCTACTTCTTGTGATTCTCTTTCTTTAAGGTAACGCTTGTATAAACCACGTTCATGTAACTTCTGTTCTATGTCATCGTCTGGAATAGGATCATCAATCCAATTTTGCATACAGAAATGTATTAACTCTAAAGACTTTCCATTGTATGTAGACATATGGAAACTGTTTCCACCAGCTACGTCATACCACATTGTTATAATTCCGTTTTCGTCCATTTCCACAATGTAACGCAAGTTTGGATTCTCTACAGTTTCTTTATATGCTTCGATTCCTTTGTTGATAATTCTTTCTTTATTCTGTTCAATCAGTTCTAACCATTCTCTGTTAGTCATTGTTATACCTCCAAAAATTTTCCACTAAAAAGGAAACTAAATTGAATTAGTTTCCTTTTGGTATTCTCTGTTATTCTGTTAAACAAAGTATAAAACAAAATCTCTTTCCAGATATTCCATTGCTACATTGCTATATGTTCCCTCTACACCTTGTGAAATGCCCCTATAGCATTTCTTTCCATTTGTTAATGATAAATCAGCTAGACAAGTTTTCGCTACTGATTTAGGTATTAAAACGTTTTTACAAGTATTCTGTATTCTTTCCATCAAGTCAACAGTTTTATAACGTCCGTTCTTATCTGCTGATACTCTTATTGTTATTGCTTCCATCATATGACAATCACATCCTCTACTGATTCTCTGACATTCTTACAAACAAGATGAAAAGCAGATGGATAATCAAACCTTGACAGGCTTACATCTTTATCAATTTTCCTAAATGTTTCCGCTGTGAGTTTGTATCCTTCAATTGCAAGTTCCTTTTTAGCATCTTCAAATAAATCTTTCTTACTCATGTATACTTTTGACAGTTCCATATACCAAACAAGATTGTTAATGTTTCTACTGTCTCTTGCCGCCATCACATCATTATCGTTAATGATATATGTATTATACAGTTCTCTTACCTGTACAATGTTGTTTGGTGTTCCTGTACATCTTAATTTATTAATTTCCGTTCTTGCATCTTCATACTTAATCATAGTTTATCCCTCCATCACGTTACGTTCTGACTTGTTTATATTATTGATTATATTACAATGCTTTTAACTTTACAATGCCCTTGTGAATAGTTAATTTTCCAGTGACATAACTTTCTTGCGTAAAATCATAGTCATAAATGTACCATGTTTCCAAATTATTTTTGATTCTAAATTTTACATTATTCATTACTTCACAAATTTTCTTTGCACTTCTATCCGAAGCAAAGAAAGCATATGTTTTTGAATGTAAGTACTCTTTTCCTTTTACCGTCATTGCAATTAATTTCATGTTATCAATTCCTTCCTTATTATAATGTATTCTGTTTAATCGTTCAATCGGCATACAGAAAGACTTCCGTATGCCTATCAGCGGTCAAACTTGATTATATAAACGGTCAATCACTTCCATAATCTTTATCATCAAGCCGTATTCCGTCAGACCTTCCCACATGATAATAGAAGTCTTTCCGTTTACAGTAACAAACACGCTTTCTGATTCTTCTGAATACTTCACTGTTACACGCTTGTTATTTGTATATGGGTTTTCTTCTAACATTTCATTCATTTTTATAATCCAGTTCATTTTTCTTTCCTCCTTGTGATTTAATGAACTTTCCAACATTGCCAATAATAATCTTCTTTTGTCGCAATTTCTTCCGCAATCATATCAGGATTAAACATTTGTGTTCTTCTAATAAAATCTTTATACTGTTCATTAAAATCATCACAATATGTAATTTCTTCTGATAAAATTCTACCATCATCACTCGCATATTCATAAATAACACTTGATTCATCACTATTGTACGTTTCCAAAAATTTATTAATTGTTCTGCCGTCTTCTGTTTCTGTTAAATAATCTTGTAAACATTCTTTTGTAATTTTAAATTTTACTTCTCTTTCTACATCCAAAGTATCATCAATATAGTTACAAATTTTTAATTCTACAAACTTATTCATACCAGTTTACCTCCTGTTAAAATGTGAATTTCATTTATCGTTTCCAGTCCATCCCTCTAAAATCTTTAGCAGTAATTACAACATCATAATCTTCAAAATTTACCATACAGAACAATGATTCTGTTTCCATGTTTTCTTCTATGCTGTCTTTATCCTCTGGATAATATAATAAATTTTCATCATCTTTTTTATGATCGGTTGCAATTTCATAAAGTTTCTGTTTCACTTCTTCTTTAGTTCCAAAAAATCTGTAAAAATAAATATCCGCATTCTCTGAATTTGATTCTGTAATAATCCAATCATTTCCGTATTCTTTCATAGTTCTACCTCCTAAAATTCCGCTTTCAGCTTTCCATTGTACTTTTCGGTATATTCAAAGTCAGGCTCACCCAAATAAAAGCCTGTTACTTCTGTACTTATACAAAAACCTGTTGCCTTTTCGATTATATCCGACATAATAAAGGTTGCATCTGCTTCTGATGAATAACATCCATACACAACTTTTTTATATGCGTATGCATCCCCTTCATCATATGTAATAGTTTTATTTTTCTTATCTTTAATTATAAACATATTATTTCCTCCTTAAAATCCATACCATCCGTTATTATCTGCTATAAAATTTAGTTTGCTGTTTCTTTCACATATTCTTTTAAAATCACAGTTTGGCTCACATGACCATCTATCAGCTATATATTTATCTGTTTCGTATATATCAAATCTAATTGCAGATTTTCCTTGATATAATTCTTCAAGTAATTTTTCGCAATACTCTTTTGATATGTCAGATACTAAATAGCCTACAGAACATATTTTTCCACCAATCCTAACAACATCCCATGCGAAATGAATTTCTCCATCACGTTCTTGAATTATTACAAAAGAAATTCCCATATTCTTTGACATTAAATCTAAATCTTTATTTATCATCTTTTTTCTTTCCTTCATAATCAAAAAAATTTCTTAAATCTTGTTCTATATCATATAATTCAAAATTCGATATTTCTATATCTGTACATTCATCCTCTGTCCTTGCATACCATCTAATTTCTCTTGCTACAAATTCAGCTAAAGCCTTTATAAGTTCCTCTTTCCCTTTCATTCCCTTTTTTAATATCTTTTCGTAATTTGTCATCCTATATCCCCTCTTTACCTGTTATACTATTACTTCTTTTAGTTTCTCTGAAATTATTGTCTGTATTGCCGGATATACAGAACCCCATTCATTGATTTCAAAATTTCCGTAAACAACAGAATCAATTTCATTATTGTAAACCATTGAAATAATGTGTTGACGGCGGATTCTGTGACCATTATATTCTTGATCAATTCTATCTTCTGTTCCGTCATCATACAGTATGTCGTAATATTCTTCTGGTTTAAAACCTTGTTGTAAATTCTCAATAAAACAGTCCATATAATCCAGAAGATTCTTTCTTGTATCAAATTCCACTACACTTATACAATCAAGACTTGGAATAATAAATTTCCTGTTTTCTTGTGCCTTTTTCATACTGTTCCCTCCCCTGAAATTGTACTTTTATCGTGTTCTTTAACACTCTAACATTAAAATAATGTTGAGTATCTGTTCTCTATATTTTGTTACTTGTGAATATTTCTTTAATGTTTCTTTTTCATTTAAAAAATCAGGTATGATGTCAATAGCATAATCAATAAGCTGTTGCTCTGCTTCATGATATAATGCTTTTTCTTCTGCCTCTGGAATATAGTTTTTCCCTCTAGGATCTGCAATTCCTGATTTTACATACTCTGAATATGCTAAATCAAGATATCTATTAAAATCCGATTCTTCCATTAAAAATGTATTAAAAGGCTCTAAAATTCGCTTAGGGCTTCCATTTCCTCCGCGTGATTTTTTCTTTTCCGCAATTTCTTTTGATTCGTAAAATTCATACTCTAAAAGAATTTTTCTGTCAATTTCTTCTGCTTGTTCTTTTGTTACCTTATACAAAGCCTTTGATGTAAAATAATTTTCTTTTAACTTTCTTAATAATTCTTTATTATATTCCATAACTAATTCCTTTCTATTTCTTATAAACGCTTAATGGTTTATTTCCTTTTATTTCCAGGCTGTCCAGTAGTCTGTTAATTGTAGCGTTCAGATCGCTTTGCTTTATACTCATATCCGTGAATGATTTTTGCGACACCGCAACAACGTTATAACCGTTTCCGTTATCGGTAATATTAATTACCTGTCCATTTTCAAATATTGTAAAATTATCAAACATTTCCGCACCTCCTACTGTATAAAGTCCCAACGTTCTATAACGTCATCGTCATAATTTGAAAATGGATTATATACGCAATAAGTAATAATCAGATCGCCTTTTCTCGCCCCTTTTACGCTTGCATATGAGATATAGTAACCGCCATCGACAGGAGGATTGAGTACAGTTCCGTTCTTTTCATTATCAGTTACTTTTCCGATAATGCGTTCTATGTACATAACGTTATGATCTTTCCGTGTCGTAAGCATTTCCTCTGTTAAGTCGTTGCAATCAATGATTTTTACCATAGGTGCAGCTTTTACCGCTTCTGAACATTCTGTAGCGTTTACAGGTGCGCTTGTTGTGTTTCCGATAACTGTTAAGGTTGCAAGTGTAGCAAGTAATACCTTCTTAATTCTGTTCTTCATAATTGTTTCCACCTTTCTATAGTGTTATATTCTCTTAATATCCTCTCATTAACCAGTCAAGGAACATCCAGACAGGCAGATTGAAAAGGAAGAAAGCGCAAATATATGTAAATGCTTTCTTGATCTTCTGTTTACGTTCCTGTTTAAATACTGCTTTCCAGTAGGCTCTTGTTCCATAAATCTTTTCCATAGTATTTTCCCTTTCTTTTATGTTGTGTTGTTTACGTGTTATTTGCCATTATAAGCACTATAAAAGGCACGAATGATATAATTCCATTCATGCCCTATTTAGTGATTATAAGTGTGTTTAACATCTTTCAATCGTATATTTACGGACAATTTTCGTTTCCTTGTCGGGCGAAATACTAATTGATACAATCGGAATATATCCTGCAATTGTATACGCCATCTCTACACGTTCATAACCGCCTAAATTTTTGAAGAATGGAACAGCATCAAACACGTTGCAATAAAACTCTACACTTGTTTCTTTCTCTATCTTTTCGGTTTCTTTCCAACGTGAACCAACTTTGTTGTATTCTGTTTTTGTTTCCATGATTTTATATATGTTTTCAGTTCCATAAAGCCCCGAAATTTCTGGATATTTCTTTAAGAGTGCCTTATATGTATTTTTAAATTCTGTATATGTCATAATTTCCACCTGTTTAACCTTTCTTATTTAATCTCTGTGAACATCTCAATAGGTGCTGTTATAGTTGCATCTTCACAAGTTGCGGAAATAACAATTTCTCCGTCCTTTGTGATTCTGTAGTTACCTGTATAAATGCATTCAATCGAATGCACTTTGTCGTTATTACCATAAATAAGTTTCTGTCCTTTTGTCATGATGTTTACCTCCCCATCAAAGCGTTGATTGTTTCAACGTTCTTCAAAACCTGTTTACGTGTCTCTTCATACTGTTTTGACATTGCTTTAATTTCTGCAATGTCTTTTTTGATAGCTGTCGTATATGGGTTTTTACGACTGAATAACTTTTTGAGCATTCTGTACACCTCCTCACATGCACCGACAAATCAAACCACCTCTTGTGCGGTTACGTTTCAGAGTTGCTAACTCTCTTTCAAGAGTGTTTGATCTTTCGATCAGGTCAACGGGCACAGACTCCTGATTCCAGAAGTCATAGCAAGCGGAAATTTGACTTTCCACTTCTGAAAGTTCTTTCTCAAGAGTGTTTATAGTTGCATATGTGCCGTAAAATTTAATCATATTACATTCTCCTTTTCTTATTCTCTGTTTATAGGTACTAAAAAGCGCACAAGCGTTATTTACTTGTGCGCTATGTTACTGCCTATAAATCAATGTAAGTTTGGATTATATATTTCTGTAATTTCCATACATTGACTACAACAATTACATTTATATTCACATGTTGCGCAATCCTCTGAAACACTTTCTTGTTGTTCTAATATTGCATTTTCATAATCATTCATGTGTTTACCTCCTTAAAACATGGATTTTATCGGTTGCAAATTAAATAATCTCGTATAATCTCTTTACAGTTGGTATAGCTAATTGGATTATTATAAAATGCGTTCCAATCACGTTTAATCATGTCCATGTTATTTTCAGAAATGTTCATATCTAAGATAACACTAAACAAATCACGTTTAGAAATTGTCGTTGTTTCTTCAAAACGGTCATGCCAATCGTAAGCATTGCCACCGTATTGAGTTGTAACCATTTCAATAGCTTCGATTCTGTTTGGTGCAATTACATCAACAATTTTACACCTGTTTCATCATTTTTTAAATAGTACGTTGTCATAACTTTTGACCTCCTTATTTTGTGTAATACTTCTGTACGTTGATTGTATCTTCAAGATCACACATCTTACATCCTTTTACGTTGTCGAGTTGTTCATTGATATTTACAGAATATGCAAGGCTTTTAAATGTAGCTTCGCATTCCTGGAAAATCTGTGACTGAACATTCTTTTTTGAAATGGTTTTGACTCCATTTTTTTTGTTGCTTTAGATATTCCGTAATTTGTAACTTGCCACTTGTTACAAGCTTGTAATTATTTATAAGTTGCTTTTATGTAAAACTCCTGTTGCACGTTGTACTGGCTATTAACCTACCCTCTTACATTTATTATAGGTTGGTGTGCATCCCAGATAGATTTATATCAATCGGCTTGATACTTTCAACTCCTGTTTTCCCGTATCTATCAAACGTTCAATTGTCAAAGATATAGGTAACTGTCTTGCCCTATTAGCGACTTTGCAAGCCGTGTGCTCAACGGGTGAACCTCTGCCCCGTTTTGTTTATCTCCTCTGTTGATGGTATTACTATAACATAGGGTACCCTATTAGTCAATAGGTTACCCTATGATTTTTTATGTTTGTGAATTGTGTATAATTTACATATTTATATAGGGTACCCTATTAGTACAATATACACAAATGTCAATAGAAAAGTTGACAGGATAAAGCTATAATGTTAATATGTAATACTACTCTTACACCAAAATAAAAAAGAGAATTATTACATATATAAATAAAGGAAGGTGTAAGAATATGGCATATAGCCCAAAATCACAAAAAGATTATAATGATAGATGTACAGTTGTAAAACTTAAATATACACCAGAAGAAACGGAAGAATGTGCAAGAATGAAACGGTATGCAAAAGATAATAACATACCAATGAGCGTATATATTAAGAAGCTAATACAGGATGATCTTGACAGAAAAGGTTATAAATAAATATATGATAGACGATAAAATAACAAAAGAGCACATAGAACATTTAAGAGACATAAACTATTATGATACTTTAAAGTTGTTTGATAATGGAAATATACGTTATTTATATGATGATTTATTTATAGAGTATATACGCCATATAATAAGGAAATGTTTATTTATAACTGACACTGACAGCATAACAGATATAATATATAAATTTTTTATTGTATCTGGTAACGTGTCAAGATGTTTAGATATGCTTAGATATAATAATATACAGTATAATCAAAAGTTATCAAATGGAAGATATAGAATCAATAAAGAAGATATATACAACGCCTTAAATAATGGAAGATGTGCAGATATAGAAATAGATTTTGTTGCACATTTATTGTGGTATGGAAGAAATTACAATGAATTAGATAGTTATATAGATACTATGGTGTCAAAGATAAAACAGTTGTATTAATCACATATAATAGGAAGTAACACAATCAACCTATTATGATCTGCATAACCTGTTATCATGCTCAAAATGTACAGATAGCGTTATAAGCGTGTATTTGACGTTTTAAGGACTTTATGTGCTTATATGATAATTATATAGGGTTATGCGCTCAAAGTCGTTTATACGGCGTTTTAGAGTGTTGTTTTTAAGAATGGGATTGTATTATCTGGTATATCTGGACTGTTTAAAACGTGCAACATGATGATATTTTTGTATCATTTTAATACTTTTTGTACATTTTTGAGCGTGATTTTATGTTAAATTGTGCGCTATTTTATGCAATAATATTGTATATTTACACGTTGTTTGTGATGTATTTTTATACAAAAAAGTGTATAAAATAGCGTTGTTTTTGTGTCTGGAAATAGGGAAAATATTGCTGTAAAGTGTGCGGAAAATTGTCTGATTTATGGCGTGAAGGTGGTGTGAATTTGTCTGTTTGGAGTGTGGTTTTTTATGTGATTATTGGATAATTTTATCTTGTTTTTATGTGGTTTTTATGCCATGTAATGGGATAATTTTATTATGATCTGCTGTTATATTTTAATGCCTGGATGGTGTTAGAATGCGTTTATTTACGGCGTTTATGATGATAGAATCACGATGGAATTATATATGATTTAGTGTGATTGATAGATATAATACCATGTGCATTTATGTGAGATTATGTTAGGTTGTATGAGTGTATTATATGTATATCATAGGTATATTATAATGGCAATATTATGTGTTGTAATGTATGGTATAATGTATGGTATATAATGGATAGATATAGATGTATATTGTAAGTTATATGTGATGTATTATGTGATATATAATGTATATTATATTGTATATTATTGTGGGTTTATGTATGTTTGTTTGATGTTATTGTATGGGTGTAGTGTGTTAGGTTAATATGATTTTATATTGTGTTTGGGGACGTGATCTTGTCTGCTGTTATGTGTCCAGATGGTTTTATTTCGTCCAGATTTTTATATTATGTGAGTGTGATACAATTTTTGTGTTACAATTGTGTATTACGATGTAGTGGTTGGCTATCCCATTTTTACCGCTGTTTTTGATGGTAAAGTGGAGTGTATTAGTCTATTTTATTACGTTTTTGTGGTGCAAGTGGTGATATAATTTTGTGTTATACTTTTGTGTTACAATCTTGTAATTTAATTTTTAGGTGCAATTACACCTAAACGAACAGAATTGACCGATAGTCATTTATACGCATTTTTTCTCTCATTTTCTCTTGTTTTCTTTCATTTTCTCACTTTTTCATTTTTCGAGTATACTATAATAATATTTATAATTGTCTATACAATTCAATCTGCCCGTCCCGTGATCCTGTCCAGAATCATGATAAAATTTTAGTTTCATCACAAAAATTTTATTTATCTGGTATACCACCCCTGTTTTTACCGCCTACAAAAAAGTCAAATAATAACAAAACTTGACTTTTTTACACTTCCCACAAAAGTGCAAAAGTTAGTTTTAATCAACAATAGCAAGGCTTTTCGGGATTTTATATCAGAGTACATTAGTCCAATTTTATGATCCTGTTTTTATGATTGTATACCAATATGACGGGGATAGTTTACATTTATAAAAATAACACAATACTGTCATATTCCCTGATGTGTTCAACTCACACTACCCGTTTAAAAATCAAAATTATAAAAAATCCCACCACCTCATCACCATCAAAAAAACTCAACCCTCACATCACCTCACAAATTGCACCAAACCTACACACAATTCACCAAAATAATCAAAATGAGTTCGACACCGAGTTCGACCGCACCCTTACATATCAACACAAAATAAATTTTCTGACAATTCTAAATCACCAATTTTTACCCAAAATTACCTACTCCAAATCACAAATTCCTTTGCAAATTCTAACAATTTACGAAGTCCTCTCGAAGCGATACCTAATTATATATCTCAAAATTATAAACTCAATTCAATCTCACTATCATTAAAAATCCCAAATTCTCTTGTGGAATCTACCTAAAACGCAGCAATCACTTCCTATTAAAAGCGCACATCACTCTCCTATCTCAATCAAAATTATTACCCAAAACACCTATCTCGAAGTCCATATTTTCACATCATCAAAAATACCCATCTAAATTGTGTCAAACTTTCACACAATTCTAATTGCTAAAATTCACTTAAAAATACATCGCAAAAAAATCTTGAAATGCCAAATTGACACCTCAAGATACAATCATTTCAATTTTATATTAATCTCATATCATCTACAACTCTAAAATCAATTTTATTCTCACTATTCTAATGTATAACTTAGAATAAACATCACAACTACTTTCACTTGAGCAACTTAATACCTGTACATTACAATTTTCAAATTAAATCTACATCATATAATTTACAACAAATATTCCAAGCAGAATTCCAAACAGAGAATCTTATATAGAGATAGAGGGGTATTTTTACATCTACAAAAAACCACTACTCTCATATCCTACCCATCTCAAAATTTTCACTAGCAAAAAATAAATCTTATTTATTTCAAATAGAGAATCTATAACCAGAAACATACAAACCAAATATTTCAATCTCTAAAGAGAGAAATAAATATTATTAAATAATAAAAAAGGAGATTTTGCAAATGATTACGCAAGAAACTAAAACTTTTATTCAATGTGAAACAGAATATTACTTTTATGAAAACGGATTATATATTGATCCAATGTTACTGGTATATCCATTAGTAACAGAAAACTATTCTTATCATCACTATAAGCAAGAATTAGACAACCATATTAAACATCTTATACGATATTTAATTTTAATTGATATTTTAAGCCAAGTAAAATACTACTAAGGAGATTACACAAATGACATATCCAGAAATTAACACATTAACATTAACATCACCATTATCCTGTTTACCAATTAATAAACCAATCATCTCATATTCCACTTATATAAGAAATAAACTCAAAGATTTAGATTGCGATTATTGGAGAGTACATACATCTGATGGATATATTGAATTTGATTCACGACATTTCTATGGAATATCCAATCATCATCACAAAAGCAATAATGTTCTTTCATCGGCAATATTATCAAAAATCACAGATATAACAAATAAATATCTTTCCGATAAGAAAATCTATATACCAGGAATAACACCAAAATCATATTATCATCTCTCAAGAGGTTATGGTAAATCAATCAGAGAATTGTGTTATTTCATGAAACTAATATCAGATTCAAACAAAAGTCAATTTTCATATAACCCATATTCATCAGAATACACAGTGCAAAATTACAAATCTGATATGGAGAATTTATATAAGAAAATATTTTCACAGAAGATACTTAACTTATATACAACACAAAATAACTCTGTAAAACAGAGAAATAACAATCAAGAAGAAATGAGCTGCTTAAAACTCATTGCCGATAAAAACAATGCAAATAAGAAATTTCATAAATAAAAGAGATCAACCATTATAGAAAACTTAATATTAGCAACGACCGAAAAATTTAACAACGCATAAAGAGAAACTTGTAGTATCAACAATTTTTGACGCAAAAATCAATTTGAAGGGAGAAATATATAAATGTCCACTAAGACCAAGAAAATTAAAAATAGCAACCCAAAATATAATAGATTACTGAAAAACTTAGCAAACCAATCAACTGATACCATTCTGGAATGGAAAATGTATTTCAAGAAATGCAAAGTAAATCCAAAATGCAATACTGAATATTTCACAATGGCTATTCAAGTGTGTGAAGATATTCTAAAAGAAAGAAGAGAGAAATAATACATATGACAGATTTAGAAAAGAAATTAAACAAGATTTACAATTATGCTGATTTAATCCATTCGGAGAATCTACTAATACTATCAATTATTGGCTCTCTGTTAAGAGAGTCTGATAAACCAGAGATTGAAAAATGTATTAAGACTTATATCCAGCAAAGAGAGAATATACAAAAAGGGGTATATGAAGATGATATTGAGATTACACAATAATAATTCTAGTTAAAAATTTTAGGTATAAATATATGTACCTAAATGAAGATAATTTTAGAAAAGATAAAGATAAGGTAGTTTTAAAGAAAAACAAAGACAAAATCAAACAAAATACACGAAGTGTAAATATTCTTCTCTTGTTATATATGAGTCTATATGGATATTGACTGCACAAACTGACTATATATATGTACCCAAATGAAGAAAAAATATACTTTTAGGTACATATATATGTACCTAAACGGGTTTTTCTTTACAGCTTTACTATGATAAAGAATTTGAGGTGATAATATTGATTGTATGAGAATTGATTTAGAGAATGTATAAATGTAACAAATAAAGCTTACGGCAATTTTGCCAGAATGTTAAAAATATAAAAGGAGTACAAAATTGAGAGAATTAAAAATTGATCCAGAATTGAGAGACTTACTTCCACCACTTACAAGTGAGGAATATAAGCAACTTGAAAAAAATATTGTAGAGAATGGTTTTGATAGGAACTTCCCTATTATGGAATGGCAAGGTTTTATTGTAGATGGTCATAACCGATATGATATTTGCAAGAAACATCATATAGAACCTATTATCGGTACACTTGCTTATAAGACAAAAGAAGAAGTTATGGAATGGATGTTGGATATTCAACTTGGTCGCCGTAATCTCACTCCTATCCAGAAAATTGCAATTACAGAGAAGTATAGACCAATTTATGAAAAACAGGCAAAGGAAAATCAATCAAAGGCAGTATCAGAAGCAAATAAAAATAGGAATAACCCATATTTACCAAATCTGGTAAATATGGATAGAGATTCAGTTGATACTACCAAAAAACTTTCCAAACTCGCTGGTGTTGGAAAAGAAACTTACCGCATGGGTGCAAAGATCCTCAATTCAGATAACGAGAAACTAAAACAAGAAGTTCTCTCAGGTGAAAAAAGCATTAATGCAGGATATAGAGAATTAACTGGAAAGAAAGAGAATAAAAAAGAAGAAATAAAAAACACTAACTCACAAAATAATATTGAAAATAAGAAAGAAAAACGTGTAGTTGAAAACGGAGTAATTTTATTACCAGAAAATTCAGAAGAAAATAAAATGGCAAATGACATTTGTAGAAGAATGAAATCTGGTGATGCTGATTGGGATAAGATTAATAATGATATGGAACTTAACAATATCAAGCAAATTGTAAATGACAATATTGATATATCAATTAGTTATATCCGTTCAAATCTTGATTTTGATAATTTCAATAGTTCTGATTTAGAACATTTAAGAGAAATTATAAATGATGCAACAGAAAAAATGAATATTTTAATGAAAGACATGGAGGAATTAGTAAATGAGTAAAAGAAATATGGAGTTACCAGAATGTTTAAAAGGAATTGCAGTAAGAAGAGAATTAGTTAATGTGTTTAAGATTGAATCTCATTGTATTGGTAGTCAAAGAGAAATTGATTCTGATAGAGCTATCAATATTGGCAAAAACTGGTCAGATTTTTTCGTAACTGATCCAATTCTAAGTTATGATACCAAAACAGGTACATATCATGAGCCATCTGGACAACATACTTGTGCAGGATATTTATGGAGAATCCAGAATGGGTTAGAGTCAAATACATCAATTATGTGCAGAGTTGCCGATGATTTAACAGAAGAACAGTTAAATGCTATTTTTGCATATGAAGCAATTATGAGAGAACCGCAAAAATCAAATGCTGTTATGAAATCATTATGGGAAGCAAATGATCCATATTTACATAAATTAAGTACATTGGTAAATGCTTATGGGTACACTATCCCATGTAATCAAAATGGAAATCCATCTATTAGATGTTTTTCTACTATGGCTGATATGACAACAGAAGATTTAAATTCTTGTCTTGAGTTTATTTCATATTTATTCCCATATGATAAGAAAAAGGGCAAAAAGAAATGGAATACAAAATCTGTAGAAGCTGTATTTTTAAAAGCGGTAAAATTATTTAAAGAATGGTATCCAACTGATGTAGATATTAAAAAATTCAAAGATTTTGTTGATAGCAATGATATTTTTGCCAATGATATTGCAAAAGAAGCATCGTTATTGAGTGAGTTTGATAAGAAACCAGTTATTAGAATTACATATATTCTAGTTAGAAAATACAATTCTTGCGTAAGAAAAAGTAACAGATTATCATTTTTAAATTTTGAAGATTATCGTTAATTAGATGAGGTGAATAAACTTGCCTAATTATGTAAAGATCCCAAAAGAAATAATTTATGACACATCTCTTACGGATAAACGAGTGATTATCTTTTCATATTTATGCGCAAGACGTTCACTTGATGACACGGTGGCATTCTCAATTACTGAGCTTTGCCACTGGTCAAAACTCAAACCAAACTATAGAGATGGAAAAATCAATCAAAAGTATTATAAAACATTACTTTTACTCTCCCACCTGGATTATTTTACTGAATATCCTGACTTTGAATCACTTATATCTGAGCATAAAAATTCCATAGAGTATTTGAAAGTAGAATTGAATATAGAGAAATTTGATATACCAGATAAATTTGCAATAATTTATTTTGATGAATTAGAAGCAATTTTGAATTATAAGGAAGAATTACAATACTCTGATATAGATTTATCTCGTATGTCATCGGCTTATATATTATTGGTTTTGGCTTATATCAGGCTAAATATGAATCGTTCAATTGACAAGCCACTTTGCTGCTATCGTCAATATAAAACCATTTCTGATGAAATAGGAATATCTGAGAGATATGTAAGTCGTGCGGTAGAAATATTAGATGCATTAAACATTATTAAATATGTTCCGATGAAGAGAAGAAAATATACGAGTAATGGAGAAGAAAAATTTATTACTACATCAAAAGTATTTGCGGATTATAGACATTTCAAGAAATATGGAGATAATCACATTATTGATCAAAATTATGATTATAAAGATGAAATATCGAAACAGGTGGAGCTTTTAGAGAATATACACATATAACTATTAACCAGTATCACAAAAAGGAGTGATGCAACTATGAATTTTAAATCAAAGGAGAACTTAAATTATGACAGAAACAGAAAACAGAAGAAACCATGAATACAGCTATAACAAATATTACACCATGCCAAGTAGAGAAGAATTACATATGCGATACGGTGGAGATATTACCGAAGCAGATTTTGTTATTACTAGAGGCAAAAATCAGAGTCGTTCCATTAATGCTGATAAAATCGGATCTGCTTGGAGTTTTGATATTCGGTGCTTACAGAACATTGAGAAAAGAGATAGAAAGGTTGAAGAAAATAATGGAAACAATTAAAAATTTATCAGTAGGAATTGAGGAGCAAGAAACGCACATTAGTTATATGAGAGATGAATCTTATGCAAAAGTTTATACATCAGATTCTACTCAAATGACCAGATTGGATAAGCTTTGCAAAATAAATCCTGATATGTATAAACTTATTGAAGATACAGGTCGTGGAAAAAGTTATCTAATTTCAGATAAAGGACTTATCTCATTTAGAGCAAAGAAACGAGAAATGACAGAAGAACAAAAACGTATTGCTGCGGATCGTATGAGAAGATTACATGACAGTGGATTAATGTCAAAAAATAAATAATTTACTACTCTTCTACTTATCTGGTTATATCAACCAAAAATTCCTAAATAAAACTATTTTAGAATGTCGTTTCTACTCAGAAAACATTATATGTAGATTAACGTAGAAAATTTCACAATAAAATTGGATAAGTTGTTAGGCTAAATAATTTAATTTTTAAAACATTATATATAGATTAGAATAGAAAGCAAGTTTAATATCATGAGAAAAATGGATTACAAATATTTCTCAAAAGCCAAGCAGATTGCACAGGTGTCTGATTTTCCAAAGGTACATATCGGATGTATTGCTGTTTATCAGAATCGCATTATCGGAATTGGTTGTAATACAAATAAAACCCACCCAACTCAGAAGTATTACAACCGATACAGAATAGATGACAACGATTTCGATAATTCTGAATCACTTCTACCAAAACTCCATGCAGAAATTAATTGTATAAATCAACTAAAACATTTGAATATTAATTTTTCAAAGGTGAAGTTGTATATATATCGCACAAGGAAAGATATTGTATGTGGAATGGCTAGACCTTGTGCAAGTTGTATGCAAGCGATAAAGGATCTTGGAATTAGAGAAATATATTATACAACAAATGATGGTTATTCATATGAAAAGTTAGAGAAAGGATGTGTTGCTTAATGGTGTGCGCAAGTTGCCACATGATCTATTGTCCGTCAACGTGTCCTAACTATATTCCTGAGAATGCAACCCACTACTGCTCTATTTGCGGTAATGGAATTTACAACGGAGAAGAATATATAAAGAACGATGATGACGGTTATGCTCATTGGGAATGTATTACTGGAAAGAAAGACTTAGCTGAATGGCTAGGTTATGAGATTGGAATTATGGAGGAAATAGATGAACAATATAATTGAAGATGTGAATTTAAATTACTCTACTTATGGCGATGGTAAAGCTATAATAGAAATTTTAAATATTGGATTTGAGCCTTTATTAACTCAAACAGAATATTCTTTGTATAAAGAAATCGGAAATTATAAATATGAAAGAAATAGAATTGAACGTATTTTATCATTTGTAAATAATAAATTATTATACATTGATGAATCTGATAGTAAAGGTTATTATAAATGGTTGATTAATCACAAAAATGAATGTGATAAAATTATATCTGATTGTAAAGAAAAAGAAAAAACACTTGATATACAGTTTAGAGAAATGATGAAAAATAATACTAATATCAAACGTCAATTATATTCTGATAGAGAATTTAAATCAGAGGAACAATTTAGAAATATTTCAATTTTTGAAAGCGATTTAAACCGTTGTTTTGGATGTAGTGATATGACGCATAGTGATGATATTATAAGCGTAGTTACATATTATACTGAAATTTTCCAAAGTATTATGATGAATGGTTTTGATTATCTCGGAAAACATTTTGTATTCTTTACCGCTGGGGCAGGGCAAACACGATGCAAGAAAAGCACATTTGTAAATGAAGAATTATTGTATAAAAATTTAAATAGATTATTTTGTGGATTATCTCGTGAAGATATAAATAAACTTGGAGGAATGAATACCAATAAGTATCTCGCATATACAAGTTTATGTCAAACAAATAGCGAAATTTGGAAGGGGTTTAATATTGATAAAGCTATTGTAGTTCCAGATATTGAATATGATATATCAGATCAAGAAGTGCGATATATTTATACTGAAAGCCCAGAAGATAAAAAAGAACTTGAAAAACTACAGAATTTAGTAAAAGAATACACCGACAAACTTAAACAAATAAAAGAACAAAAGAAAAACAGACCAAAGGGGACACGTAGAACACCAGACGAAATTGCAACGGAAAAACATTACAGAAATGAAAAAAATAAAGCGATTAAAAATATTGAAAATATTAAATCGAAATATCATCATTCAGACATAAAACGTATGGATGTTACTATTCCATTTACAGATGGTTTTGGAATATCTCTTAAAAAAATAGAAAATTCTATGATTCGATTACCATTTGTAAAAGGATTAATCGCATATTGTCCAAGAAGAGCATTTATAGATTGGTGTTCAGAACATAATATATCAATAAAAAAAATAACTGATATATACGGGAAGAGTTATTCAATTAATGAAATTGATTATATCTTTACTGAATCGCAATTTAAAATGCATAAATACTATACAAATGTTTTAGATAAAGATGGAAATGTACTCAAAACTGGATGGGAAGTTTATCAAGAGAATTTCAAAAAGTATGGATGTGATGCATGTAGATGTAATGTTGAACGTGGTGTAAAATTAAATAGCAAAACAAATTATCAGATTTTACAAACGCTTACAACTGAAATGACAGATGAAGACATTTTAAAGCTTGCAGCTTACGATATTAATAATCTTAATGGAATTGGACGAAATGTTCAATGTATGTTGAATGTTCTAAATGCAAATGAACGAAGAAATGATAATTTAACATGGTTTCAAAAGTCATTAATTTTATACCCTGAAATGTTAAAAGATTTTTATGTTAAAACCCTTTTAAAAAATACTAAAGATAGTATGATAAAAAAATTTAGAAGTGGTAAATTCAACATCAATGGGGCATATACATTTGCAATCCCAGATACTCTTGCTTGTTTGCAATGGTGGTTCACTGATATGGATAAAACTGATATAGAAAAGTTTGGATTTGTAAAAGAAGGAACAGTATCTTGTAATCTATTTGATAATAAAGAAGAAGTTGATTGTTTGCGATCTCCTCACCTTGATCACGCACATTGTATTAGAAAAAATCATGTAGATAATACGACTAAAAAATGGGCGAAATCAGCAGGTGTTTATATTGGTATGAAAGACACAATGAGTAAGTTGCTTATGTATGATAACGATGGAGATAAATTATTAGTGCATAATAATAAGGTTATTATTAAATGTGCCAAACAATATCAATTAAAACATGGTATGATTCCTAATTATTATGACATGCCAAAAGCTAACCCAGAGTTACTTACAAATAAATCGTTATTCGATGGAATTGTAATGGCTTATCATCATGGAAACATTGGAACTCCTAGTAATGAAATTACAAAAGTATGGAGTACACTTCATCCAGGAAGTACAGAAGAAGCTATTCAACATGCAATAGATGTAGTTGCTCTTAGATGCACAGATGTAAATTTCACTATTGATTATGCCAAAACGTTATATAAACCAACTATACCTAACGAAATACTCAAACAGTATAAAGTATATAGTGGACAGAAAGTTCCTCATTTCTTTATATATGCAAAAGGAAAACGTAAAGATCAAGTAGAAGAACTTGGAAAATGTAACATTGATCGTATTTCAAATGTTGTAAAGAGTAATCGTATCGTATTTAAAAATCTTCTTGGTAAATATTCTTATAAAGTTCTTATGAATAATCCCAATATTGATATTAAAACTGAAAAAGCACAAGAGATTGTATCTTTGTATCGAGATATAGAAGAAACAAATCTGAGAAGAATTTCTCATATTGAATGGGATTTATTGGATTTTAGAGAAAAGAAAAAAATTCAATTACAAATTCAATTTGACTCTAATAAGCAAAGAGATTTGTTTAAAGAGTTAATTGGAGAATCGAAAGAATACATAACAGATGTCTTAGTTAAGTCGTTGCAGGATGATGTAAATAAAGATACTCTTTGGAGATTATTTGGAGACGTTATTTATTCCAATATCAGAAGAAATCTTGCAGGAACAAAAATTTGCAAGTGTTGCGGAAATAGATTTGAATATGATTCTGAATTAGATAGAAATATTTATTGTGAAAAATGCAGAGAAGAAAAAAGTAAACAAAAAAAGCGAAAATGGAAAAGCAGAAGGAATATTGCATAAAAATGTGAGGTGGTCTACCACATATTTTTATAAAATATGCCTAAAGTCCAATAAAATCAAGGGTTTACGGACTTTTATAACAACATCTTAAAAATAGAGAAAACGGACTAAGGGGGACGAGCAAAATGTGTAATTAGATTACAGAACACTCATTGCGCTACTCTCCCCTTACTTCGAAAATGATTAGTTTAAAAAAGGAGAATCAGTACATGATTTTAAAAGAAGCATATCGCTATCAGAACTTTCTTACAAACCTTATTAGCAATGCACAGACATATCTTGGAAATGGATCATTTGTCATGACAACCACTCAAAAACATATGAAAAGCAAAGCTAATCCAGAAGCATCTGATGATGATTTGGAAGTTCCAAAATCTTATAATGTAGATTTCAAACCAACTCAACTGGTGGATTTCCTTATGGATGCAATTCAGGAAAAACAAAAATTATCTGATGCCATAGCAGAAGCTAAGAAAAATACTGAAATTGATTTGGATTCTTCTTATGCTATGAATAAAACAAAACAGAGCCTTGCTAAAGTTTTTAAGACAATGGCTGGTAGAAAAGCTACTGAGACTGAAAAACAAGGTAGAGATTATAGATTCAATGTTAATCAAGAGCAGGTTGCTTATACATACACTATCAAAGAAGTTACCAAACTTGACTATGATAGAAATGTAGTTAAAGCACTTGCAAAGAAGTTAGCAAAAGAAACAGATGAAGTTTCAACTAAACTTGATCAACTTGAGCTTACTACTCTTGTTGACCATGAACCAAAATATGATATGAATGATACACTAGAGGATATTGTGGTAAAGTAATTTCACCACTACTCTTCTATTCGGATATTCACAAGAGACTAAGATTGATTCGTAATGGTCAATCGGTTCAGATGCAGATGAACTGTGATGCTGCGAGGTAGGATGATAATACCAGAATTATTATAATTAAAATCTAAAAAAAGAATATGTCATACATATAATTATAGATATTATTGGGTAAGTATAATTTATACTTAACATTGGAAAAATTCAAGATGATTCGTTAATCAACATTACGTTTCATTAATGCGAAAATGCAAGATTTCATTATTTCGATATTTCAACAATTTGTCAATTCGATAATACGATATACGTTTCGTTAATATTAATTCTTAAAAGAATATATCGGGCGAAAAGCCTAAACATAAAGGAATGAATTATTCAAATTCGATCGAAACATTTGTGTTTCAGATGAAATTAAAAGATTTTGTGCAATTTTGTACAATATTTTTAGCAAATTGGTTGAGATTGTGGAGAAATCTTAGTTTCTTATGAGTATCTGAATAGAAAATATGTTGGTATCGTAATTGGCGGTTGCACTATTATTTCCCCCTTTCTTTAAAATGGTGCAATCGCTGATTTTCTTTTTATAAAAAATAACGCAGAGTGGAGCAGTCTGGAAGCTCGTCTGGTTCATACCCAGAAGGTCATAGGTTCAAATCCTATCTCTGCTATTACTCTCCTATTGGAGAAATAAACGTAAAGGACGTGAATTGTTATAAAAGCAATTAGTAAAAAAGAAATGGAATACCTTATGAAAAAAGGCTTTAAGTTCCATGAAGACATTTTTAAGACATATAGTGGTAAGAATAAATACTACTATAGAGAATGTAATGCTATTAATAAGGCATTGGAAAATTACCATAACGGATTAAATGTTGTGGAATATAAATGACAGAAAAGTAAGACAAAATATATAGGAAAGGTGGTAAGTTACCATCGGAAAGAAAAAGAAAAACAGTGTTAAAATATCATTTGTAGACTCACTATCATCAGAAGATGTTACAGGGAGTCTTATTTATATTTCAACACAGAATCATAGAATTTTAGTTGATTGTGGCTTACATCAGACAAATGACAAGTATAAAGATTTTTTGGTAAACAATCGTAAATATAAAGAATTTAAACCAAAGGACATTGATTTTGTATTTATCACGCATAATCATGGTGATCATTGTCTATTACTTCCTAAATTATACAAAGAAGGTTGTAGAGCTGTAACAATTATATCATCTGGTTCAAAACAGGTTCTTAAAGATATGGCAATTGATTCAGCATTAATTAGTGAAAGAGACATTCTTGTTGTCAATTCTCAAAACAATAAGAACTACTCTCCTCTTTATACGGTTGATGATGTAAATAAGATGTTGGAATATACTATTGAAAAACCTATAAATGAAAAGATCATTATTGATGATGAACTTGCATTTGAGTTAATACCTAGTGGACACTTACTCGGAAGTTGTCAAGTTAAATTATATTTTACAATTGATGGATTAACAAAAACCTGTTTGATTACAGGTGATTTGGGAAATAAGGTTATTCACAATAGATTTGTTGGTACTTATCAACAAGTAGATTATGCAGATGTTGTTATTGGAGAATCAACTTATGGTGATAGACCAGATTTAAAAACTGGATTAAAAGAACGTAAAAATGATTTAGAAAAATTTAAAGCGATTATAGAAACACAAGTTCATGAAATGAAAGGAAGAGTTGTTATTCCAAGTTTTGCACAATCAAGACTTCAACAACTTGTACTGATGATTTATGAAATGTATAAAAATTCTCAATGGAAACCAAAAGTGTATATAGATTCACCATTGTCTATTAAGATTTTTGATGATTATGAAGAATGCTTGACTGGTGAAGATAAAAAACTTTTTGATGAAATGATTCAAGATAAAATGTTTACTTTTGTAAAAGAATCTGAGGATAGTAAAGCACTTGTACAAAGTAATGAACCTTGTATAATTTTGTCAACCAGTGGAATGTGCATGGTCGGCAGGATCAGGCATCATTTAAAAAAATGTATTCCAAATCCTAATGCTACGATGCTTTTTGTGGGGTTCAGTACAGATGGAAGTCTTGCTTCACTTTTAAAAGACAATAAACGTAAGTCTGTTACTATTGATCAGAAAGAATATCCGTGTAGATGTGCGTCTTATTCTCTAAAGTCGATGAGTGGACATGCACCTTTCTGGCAATTAGTAGATAATTATACAAAAATTAATAGTCAGAAGATTGTTTTGTATCATGGTTCTAAACAAGCAAAAGAAACATTAAAAATTGCTCTTGAAAAAGAATTAGAGAAACAATGTAAGTCAACAAGAGTTGTAATTGCAAACTCAAGTTTGAAATTTACATTATAAAAATATTACGAAAATTGAGGTATTATAGCCTATGACAAATAAAAAAAAAGCAGATACAGCATATCTTGATATTGCTATTCCACAAAATGCAGAAAACCTTCAATTACCAGATCCATCTCTACTTCAATTTTATAAAAATTACGAAAATAGAATAATCTGGATTGACGATGAAATTACCACTATGACATTGGAATATGCCAAAATGATTATGCAATGGAATTTTGAAGATAAACAAAAGAACATTCCTATTAATGAACGTACTAAAATTAAAGTTGTATTCTTTAGTCCTGGTGGAGATTTAGAAGTAAATAATTGTCTTGTTGATACAATCTCACTTAGTCAAACTCCTGTCGTTGGAGTAAATGTCGGTATGGCGGCTTCAAGGGGATGTTTTATTTATCTTGCTTGTCATGAACGACTAACTCTACCTTCTGCTGAATTCCTCATTCATAAAGGAGCAGGACAATTTAGTGGTTCTTATAATGATGTAGTTGCTGCTATTTTAAATTATCAAAGACAAATTGATGAACTTGGTAAATTTGTATTATCCAGAACAAATATACCAGAAGATATATTCTATGAAAACTTTGAGAATGACTGGTATTTATCTGCAAAAGAAGCTATTGAATATAAAGTAGCAGATAAAATTATTACAAGTTTAGACGAAATTATCTAGGAAGAGTGGTTATCACTACTCTTCTATTTTTTATGAAAAATATATAAATTCAAGGAGAAGAAAACATGATCAAGATTAACGAAACACCAGAAAAGTTCAATCCACGCAAAATTAATATCCAGCTTAAAAATATTTCTTTAAAAGATCTTCACTTAATCGACACTGATACAGGTGAGAATATTACTCAGGAAGTTATTGATGCCCTTCCTAAAGGAACGGAAACTGTTGATTTTAAGATTACGGTTGATCTTCCAGAAGAAGATGAAGAATAATTTAGTTGGGCGGTGAATGTTATACATAATTATGCAAGATTAGATGGTGAAACTGACCAGGAATTAATTTACAGGATTTGCTCTGAAAAAGATAAGATAGGAACTTGGTCAGATGTGAAAAATATCTTAAATAGGATTCTACATAAAACATACGGCGAATCAACTTATCGAAAATCATATCAGTCATTTAATAAAATGATGGAAGCAAATAGAAATAAATTTGTTAATTCTAATGAACAGTTAGAAGAGATTAATAAACAAATTGAAGAATTAAAGAGAGAACGTATTAAACTTCAAACTTCTAATATTGAAAGAAATCGTATTGATCGTAGTGTATCTCGACAAGAAATGTATTACGAGTATGTTGGTAATGCAATCACTTCTCTTCCGCTTCCAGAATTTAATCCATTTCCTATTGAAAATAAAGAAGGTGAAACGATTGAATATTTAGTAGCTCTTAGCGATATGCATTACGGTGCTACGTTCAAAAGCGAAAATAATGAATATTCTCCCGATATAGCAAGAGATAGACTTGTGTATCTTACGGAAGAATTGGTTCAATTTACACAGAAAAATAAAATTGGGAAATTAAATATCGTATGTCTTGGCGACGTATTGCAGGGTCTTATTCACTTAACTGATTTGAAAATTAATGATAGTACAGTTGTAAAGTCATGTGTAGAAATTTGTAGATTAATTGCAATGATGTTGAATACACTTTCCGCATATACGCAAATTGAATATTATCATGTTCCATCAGCAAATCATACTCAAATTCGTGCATTAGGTGCTAGAGCAAATGAATTGATGGACGAAGATTTAGAGTATCTGATTGGAAATTATATTAAAGATTTATGTAGAGATAATAAACGTATTAATGTTCATCTTGCTAGTGAAGGTAAACAATATCTTATTATTCCTGTAAATGGATATGATGTTATAGCTATGCATGGACACCAGATTAAAAATATCGAAAATTCTATCAAAGATATTTCTATGATGAGCAGAGAATTTACAGATTATTTACTTCTTGGACATTTACATGCAGGAAAGCAAATTGTTGCACATGAAGGATGTTGCAATGATTCAGAAGTTTTAGTTGCTGGTTCATTTGTTGGTAGTGATTCATACTCTGATTCATTGTTTAAAGGAAGTAAAGCGTCCGTAAGTATTTATGGATTTGACTATGTGTACGGTCATACAGAAACATATAAAATTATTTTGAATTAATGCGGTGGAGAGTACATTTGCTACTCTCCTATTTTGATATAAAAATATATGAAAGATGAGGAAAATTTTAAATGACAAAAGTAGATTTTATTAATCATATGTACGAAAATGCAGTTGAAATGAACGAAGATGAAGAGAAAAAAGTATTCAAAAAAGATTCTGATTTTTATTTAGAAGTTTTTACTAAGTCATTAGCTGAAATTCTTAAAGCAGGAGAAAAACTTTCAATTGTTGGACTTGGTACATTTGAAGTTGTCGAAAGAGCTGAAAGAGAAGGTCGCAATCCCCAAACTGGTCAATCTATTATGATAAAAGCATGTAAAATGCCAAAGTTTAAACCAGCAAAAGCACTTAAAGAACTTGTTAATGCATAGTAAGAGGACTGATTATATGAATAAAATTCCAACAATTTGTTTTGAAGATGTTTATGAATTTTGTGAAGCTATGGATTCTGAATTTAACAGACGATACTATCCTTCTAAGCAAGATGAAACTGTAGATATTTCAATTTTTGCAAAGTACGAAAACGCAAGAAAAATCATTAATATCCTTACGGAATATGATTATGAGCTTGCTAATGTAAATTTTCATGATCCTGAGATGGACGGATATGAAGATGAATTTTTAATTACGTTATGTGCAAGAATCAGTAATCATGATACACCTGAAATCTGGGTTGAACCTGCGAAACGAAAAGATGGTTATCTTCTGAATGAATCAGATGCAACTTATATTCTTGATGAATGTAGTAGTAAACTTTTACTAAAAGTAGAAACTGATAAAACTTACTTTGTTGAGTTAAAAGAAGATATTGATGATGAATATGATGACTTCGCAGATGATTTGGAATTAGGCAATTGTTATGATTGTTGTTGTCATCATGATTGCGTAGATTGTAACGATGAAGAATATGTAAATGTAACTCTCCCAAAAGATGATGTTGAAATTTTACACATGCTTTGTCGTATTTTCAAAGTGTAATCTGTTTTTCTATAATAGATATAGATCTCCTTTTAGTGTGCGTGGGTGTCATAGCTTACGCACACTTTTTCTATCCATTGGATTGTTTTGTTAAATGGAGAATTGGATTATTTTCAAAATGTAATTAGAGATTTTAAAAAATATAGTAAAAAACAAAAAGAAGCAGTTTAATTATTGTAAATCTGCTTCTTTTATTATGCAAAAATTTATGAAAGGAAGTGATTGAGATTGTCTAAAAGAGGACGAATTTATAATAGTTTTTATACAGATGAATTATGGGAGCAAGTAAATAAATCTAATAAACGGATTCTTGATGACTTCCTTGCAGAATATAAACAAAGAAAAATGAGTAAAGGGACAATTGCAGGTTATCATAATGACTTACGCATTATTATGATCTATATACTGAAAGAATTGGACAACCGATGTATTTTAGAGTTAAAGAAAAAGGATTTTCGTGGTCTAAGTTTATATTTTACAGAAGAATGTAATATGTCTGCGGCTAGGACTAATAGATTAAAAAGTTCAGTAAACAGTATGTTGACATTTTGTGAAGAAGATGATGATTACGATTATGAAATTAATTTTGCAAAGAAAGTAAGAGGTATTCCAAAAACAAGAGTTAAGGATGACGATGATGACTTTTTCTTTACTTATGATGAATTTATTAAAGTACGAAATATTCTAGTTGAAAAAGAAAAATGGCAATTAGCAGTTCTTTGGAGTCTAGGATTTGATTCTGCTGGGCGAAAAAATGAATTATTCCAGGTTCAAAAATATGGACTACTTGAAGGAAATAAGACAAATATAGTAATAGGCAAAAGAGGTAAAAAGTTCCCATTAGTATATTTAGATGATACAAAGGAACTTATTGGTAAATATTTAGAATGGCGTGGTGATGATGATATTGATTCATTATGGATAAAGGGTACTGGTGAGAACAAGGAAGCTATAACTGATCCAGATGTTTTATATAATCGTATAGTTTCAATATCAAAAATTCTGTCTGATGTTAGAGGCGAAGAATGCAATATCTTTACCCACACAATGCGTCATAGTAGAGTTGAATGTCTATTACAAGGGGAAGATGATAGACTCAAAAATCCAGATGGCACAAATAGAAAGTACACTCTTGATGAAGTAAAGGTATTATGTCATCATAGCGATATTTCTACTACGTCTTCTTATGCGAAAAATCATGACATGGATACAATTAACGATATGTTTGGATTTTCATGATTCATAAAGCCCGTAGTGTAGACCAAACACACCAATATGGAAACAAGCGCACGACATCGGACTGTCAAAACCGCTTCGGGCAAATACCTATCTTTCTATATATTTTTCTTGCTTCATATTTACTCTTCAAAGAGACATAATTTTTCATATGATCTCTTCTCCTGAAAAGGGCAGCTCACTACTGCCCTATCTAAAAGTAAACTTGTCCTTTACAATATTTTCCAATTGTGATAATGTAAAAATATCAAAAAATTGGAGGTGTTATATATGGAGTTCAACAGAAAGACACAAACTGTCAAGTCATTTGCACGAGATATGAAAAATGAAAAATACAATATGTTCCACAAACTGCAACGTAAAGAAGGTCAGTGGAAAAATTATGAGCAGAGCTTATTAATCGACTCAATGCTTCGCAACTATCCTGTTGATCCGATTCGTTCAGAAGAGAAAGAAGATAAAATCAGATATGTATTTGACGGTGTTCAGCGCAGCACAACTATCAGAGATTTCTTAACTGATGCCTTCAAATTAAATCAAAAGCTGAAACCAGTGGCAATTGAAGGCACTGTATATAACATTGCAGGTAAGAAGTTCTCACAGTTGGATGAAGTTGTCCAAGATAAAATCAATGATTATGAAATGATACAGTATATTTTCTCTGATTGTACAGATGAAGACATTCGTGAAATGTTCCGTAGACAAAATGGTGGAAAACCATTATCCAATACTCAGAAGAGAAAATCATTAGAGAGTGATGAAGTTAGTGCAATTATCTTTGATGTTGCAAATCATCCATTCTTTGCAAAAGTGTTATCGCCAACACAGTTGAAGAAAGATGTTGCGAATGATATTGTGCGTCAAACACTTATGCTGATTAATACAACAGATGATAATGATTTTACATCATTTAGAGCAAAGGATATTGATACATTTGTGGAATGGTATAATGAGCATGTTGATGAGAAAGATATGGTAATATTGAAATCTGCTCTGTCATTCTTAGATGAAAAATTTGAAGAAAAACTTAATCTCAAGTCTACTTCTCTTCCGATGATGTTATATGCTGCATATACATGTGTGAAGAATGAAAAGGACTTTGATGAATTTGTAAATATTGTGCAGGCATTTGTAAACAGCTATGGTGACAATATGGACTATGTTCAGTATTGCACCAGTGGTACATCTTCTGCTCAGTCTGTCCAAGGAAGATTTAACTATTGGAAGAATCTTTGCAAGGGATTATAATATATATAGAAACTTAATATTAAAATTTATGAGAAGTCGCCTTATTGGTGGCTTCTTTTTTGTATATAAAATGGAGATACGAAAATGTATAATATATTAATCAAACATAATGATAGTAAAACACTGTGGCAATTATATGGTACCACCACTTCTGCTGCATCAAATACGGAAACATTTACACCATTCGAGACAGATGATTTAGAAAAATTAAAAGCAGAAGTTATTCGATTGGATGCAACGTATGGTCATGAAAACATTAAAGTTGTAAAAACTATTGAATATACAGTGGATGTAACTATCTCAGAAGATAAATAAGGAGGTGTCGCAGTGGCAGCTAATATATTAAAAGTTGGTAATGATCCAAATTCAGCAATCAAAACATTTTGCGTAGATGCTATTGAAGAAATTGCAAAACTTCCTACTATGGAACATGGTGCAACAGGTGATTTTGCAAATATTCCTGGTCTTGAATCTCCCGCTCCAATGGGAAGTCAAGCTATTGTAGGAAATGAATCAGGCACAGTGAAAATCTATATGCTGTTTTCATTTGGTTGGAAAGATACAGGCACAGAATAATGGATGTATTATCTTTCATTATTGCAAGTAGACTTCTCTCCTGTTCTGGTGGAAATGGGGCAAATATTAAACTAGATGAGAATGGAAATATTATTACAGATGAAGATATAACGTTGTATGTGGATTTTCCTACTGCAAGTTTAATAACTGATGGAGATATATTCTCAGTCACAGATAGTTATTTAATCGCAAAAATTATTGGTAATGTTGCTGAATCAAATAAGAAAGCATGGATTTATTCTATGCTGTAAAAGCGAGTCATTCACGATGGTGTGGGTGGCTCTTTTATTGTTGTCTTATACATGGTGATTATCGCACCCTAGATGCACTGTTATTGTTTCTTATAATTTTCAAATTTATTTGTATCCAAAAACAGAACGACTATTATATTGCATCCCCATATCATAATAGTCATTCTGTATAAGACAACAAGGCATTTCCAGATTGTGAAATGATTGTAATAAAAAATAAAAGGAGGTGGCGTTATGCCTACTAAGAAAACTGGTACAACGCCAGCAAATCAACAAAAAGGAAAAAAGGTCTGTACTTGCTGTCATCATGAGAAACGGTTAGTCGATGGATTTTATATAAGTAAATCACCATTATTTTCAATTGACGGGCGATTACCAGTTTGTAAGGATTGTATTGCTGATATGTGCGTTGATTCAGATACGGGAGAAATTAATGAGGTTGAACTAAATAAATGTCTTAGAAAATTCGACAAACCTTATTATAAAAATGATTTGATGAGTGCATATGAGCAATTTGAAAGAGAACATGCTTTTATTGATAAGGAAAACATCAAAAAATATGGTAGAGATATTATCAAGTTATATTTTAAGAATATTAGTATGCGGCAATGTATCAATAAAAGTTACGAAGATTCAGAGAAAGACGGATTTATTCATCAAAATACAAATACAGTTAAAAGCAAAATTAAAAAAATTGACACCATTTTCGCAGATGTGAATAATCCATCTCCTGTAATTGAAGATAATGAAAACGATGAATGTACAAATTCTAAACAGCAAATAAAGTCAGAGATCAAATGGTCAAAAAAAGATAAACAAAATATGAAATATGTTACTTCTATGATTGGCTATGATCCTTTTGATGATATTGGACTTGATGACTACGATAGAAAATATTGTTTTAATATACTTGCAGGATATTGTGACACTGATGGAATCGTTGATGATGGACATAAAATTCAGAGTGTAATTGAAATGACAATGCTGTATTGTCAATGTAGAAGAATCACTGAGCAAATGAACATAGAATTATCTAAACCAGAAGTAGATGATGCAAAAGTTCAAAAATTGACTACATCAAAAACATCTCTTCTGTCTTCTATTGCTACTATTGCAAAAGATAATAACATTGCTTCAAACTATAATAAAAATTCCAAGCAAGGTAAAAGTTCTTTGAGTTCTAAAATGAAAGAAATGGAAGAAAATGATTTTGAGGCAATTAAAGTTAATCTGTTTGATATTAAACAAGCAGAAGCATTTAAACAAATTGCAGATTTAAGTAATCGTAGTATTATGGATCAGCTCACATTTGATAGTAGTGATTATTCAGAGATTGTAAAAGAACAAAGAGAGTTAATTCAAAAATACGAAACAGAGTTAGATACATATAAAGAAGAAAATCGTATCTTAAAGAACAAACTTATTGATTTAGAAAATGTAAAGAAGAGGTGATTGAATGGAAATATATACACCTCTTTCAAATAAAGAACTAAGTCAGAAAAAAATTGAAGAATATACAAAAATGGCAAAAATAATTCAATGGGGTAGACAAAATCCATTGAAATTTTGTGAAACTTTTTTCGGATTACAGCTTATTGACTACCAAGCATATTGTTTTATGAAAACATGGACTGCTCAATTCGCATTGTGGGCAGAATGCCGTGGTGCAGGAAAAGATACATTGGCGGCTTGTTATTATATGACAAGACTGTTACTCATCCCCGATTATCGTTTATATATAAGTTCAAATACTTATGCTCAGTCAGTAGAATCATTTAATAAATTAAGAGATATTGCGTTAAAAAGAATACCTTCTTTTAAAAGTGCGACTGATGTATTTTCAAGAGAAGTAGATAAAAGTGGTGGAACTAGCGAAACAGGATTTTTGCAAGCTCCTACTTGTAGATTTAGATTATATAATAACTCTCAAATGGAAGCTCTTTCTTCAAATCTTGAAGCTATTAGAGGTAAACGAGGTGCTGTTTGGTTTAATGAAACTGCGTGGAAAACTGCGGAAGAATTAGCTGTAGTTGAAAACTTTATTAATGTTGATACAAGTTTCTCTACTTCTACTGAAAAGGTAAGACATTATGATCCACAACAAATGCCTTTACAAATTCTTTATACGTCATCTGTCGGTGATGTAACTTATCCATTTTTTGATAAATATAAAACATTTTTTAAAAAGATGGTTGTTGGAAATAATAACTATTTTTGTTTTGATATTGATGCATACGATATTTTAAATCACTCTTCTATCAAAGGTGAGCCAATTAAAGCTCACTTAACGGAAGATCAAATTATGAAAGCCATCGAGGAAGATCCTGATCAAGCAGATGTTGAATTGTTTAATAAGTTTAGACAAGGTGGCGGGCAGAATGCCGTGGTGACTATGGATGAACTTATTAGAAATTCCGTTATCAGAAAACCTTTATTATATAATGATACAGGAAAACGAAAATTTATCTTTTGTTATGACCCTGCGAGAAACTTTGATGGTAGTGTTTTAAGTATTTTTGAAATTATAAATGATAAAGATGTTGGATTCAAACTTCGACTTGTAAATGTTGTGTCAATGGTTGACCAAAATTCTAAAAATAAAACACCACTTCCAATGCCACAACAGCTTGAAATTATCAAAGATTTAATGATTAAGTACAATGGTGAACGTGCTGCTGAATGGGAAAATATAGATTTTTATATTGATGCAGGAAGCGGTGGAGGTGGTATTAGTGCCGTAGCGGATCAACTTATGGATGACTGGTATGATAAATACGGAAAGAAACATAGAGGTATTATCGACCCAGTACATAAACAATATGAAACTGCAAGAAAAACATATACTAATGCTATGCCAATAGTTCATCTTGTAGACCCACAAGGATATAAAAAAGTAATGTATGATGCTTTATCGAAAATGATAAAGTTAAATTTAATTGAATTTACTACTTATGATGGAAAAGATTATATCATGGTTGAAAATAAAAATGGCGAATTTGAATCTGTAGATTTAACGCAAGAAGAAATGATTGCATTATCTCAGATGGAATTTGCAAAACTTCAATTATCTTATATGTGTAGATATGATACTCCTAATGGTGGAGTCACATATGAATTATCAAAAGATAAGAAAAATATGCACGATGACCATGCATATACATTAGCAGAGGGTGCTTTTGCACTTGCCTTGTTACGAAGAGAAGATTTACTTGCACCGAAAAACAGTACAGGTTTTGACTACTCTTCTGCCCCCATCTGTGCATCATCAATATCATTCTAAAGAAAGGAGGATTTCATGTCAAAATCAGAAGAACCAGAATATATTGACAATCCTGACAAGGATTATAAATTAACAATTGCTTCAAGCATACAAGATAATGATGGAGATGAAACCGTCCTTGTTACAGCAGAAACGATTAAAAAGCAATCTGAAAATTGGATGTATGAAGCAATGCAAAGTTTTGATAAAGGCGGTCAACAATACTCCGTCAGATTCAATGAAGCATCATCATCTTCTACATCTGAAACTACATTAGATGATATTAAAGAATTAGCGTTAAACGCTCAAAGTGATATATCTAAAATTCAGAAAATTAATCAATTAGTGCGACAAGCCGAAAATGAGGATGATATTATTGGCAAGGTACATGAATCTATAGAATCTAATCTTAATGCAAATGTCAGATATTCATTTGACAATCTCCCTAAAGAATATGATCAGGATATAAAAGATAAAGCCGATGGCATTATCAAACGATTTCATAAAGAAGTAAATATAAATGATGTTATGACCACTTCTATCACTTCTACTTATGATGAAGGTAACTGTATTCAGTATCTTCGCTCAAAGAAAGCCAAAGGAATCTATCATCATGTAATTGATAAGTATCCATTGGGTGTAGCAATTATCTCTGATTATTCTTTAAATGGAATCCCATATGTATTAATTGATACAACAGAATTATCAAACAGACTTCAAAAGTCTACGTTAAAAAATAAAAAGAACAAACCATTATTCTTTAAAAATACATCCGAAGAAATTAAAAATAACTATCCAAAAGAAGTTATTGATGCTTATAGTGCAAGAGAAAAATATGCACGACTTGATATCAGACGTACAGGCGTTAATCGTTTTGGTAATCTTGGCAGAGCTTATGGACTCTCTCCTATTTTTAAGGCATTGAAGCCAAAACTTATGCTTGATACTTGTGATAAAGCAGATGCAGTTAATGCAAAAGCTAAAGCAAAGAAGATTATTACTCAGATTATGCGTAAAGAAACTATGGGTGACACTTACGATAAAAAAGGTCTTGAGGATATGGCTTATGCTCATACCTGTTTAATGGCAGCATGGGCTAATCCCACAGTGGTTTATACTCCACCGCCATGTGTGGAAAAAGTCATGTATGTAGAGCCATCTGTAGAGTTTACAAATGAAAGCACTGTAAAACAATATCGTTCCCGTGTTACTTCTGCATTAGGAATTTCATTTTTAAATACGGATGGTCAACAAACAGTAAGTACGGCAAATATTTCTATTAAACAACTTATGCGTACTATCAATAAGATTGCTGAACGTCAAGAAGTAATTCTACAACGATGGTATGAAATTGTTTTAACAGAAGAAAAGATACCTATTGAATACTGCCCTACTCCACATATTCTCGATGCAGAACTATTAGAGTTTGAGATGAAAAAGGATCTTGCAGAGTTCCTATATTCTAAATTAAATTGTTCATTCCGCACAGCATATGAAACATTGGATATGAATTTCAATGATGAAATGGAACGCAGAAAAGCAGAACAAGATAGTGGAGTTGATGAAATCTTTATTCCACATCCAACATCTTATAACTCTTCTGGTAATCAAGATGAACAAGAGGATGAACAACAGGAAGAAAAAGATTCTAAAGGTGGTAGACCTAAAGGAAGTACATCAAAGGGAAATTCTGTAAACGAATCGAAACAAGAATATGATAGTAACTATCAAGAATCTAAAACAACTTAAACGAGGTGATTGAAATGGATAATGAACATATTATTCTTAACAGTCGCCCCATATCTATAGCGTCTTATACCAATTATAAGGAAGCTGTCTTTTTGATTAGTGTGTTAGATGAACCTGATTCATACGGAAGAATCATTCCAGAAGAAGCAGGTGAAAAATATTTTGACACAATCATTGGATATCCAATCGTAGCCAAACTTAAAAAGAATATTTTCGGACAACCTGTAGATTTTGGTGGTCATGAGTTGATTATTCAAAAAACTAAAGATGGGAAAAAGAAAAGTCATTTTGATACTGTTCCGATTGGTAGTGTGACAGACGCATGGATTGAGGAACGTGAAGTAGATGGTTATGATGGCACACCAAAATGTATTTTAATCAAAACTAAATTATGGACTTCACGTTTTCCAGAATATTTTAAAGTATTTGATAAATTATGGGACGATGGAGAAATTAGCAGCTCATGGGAATTAACTGCAATTGATGTAGTTACTGAGGGTGCTAATAAAATTTATAAAGTTTTTGAATTTATTGGCAATTGCATTTTAGGCAGCAATAGAAATCCTGCTGTTACAGGAGCAGGTGTAATTGAATATGCCGAAATGGATGACTTGGAAGAACAATTATCTTCTGCTCTTTTTGCTGATATTTCAAATACTGATATAGCAAACTATGAAGATATTGAAGAAAAGGAGGACATGAATTTGGCTGGAAAAGCAAAAACTAATGTCTCTGCGAATACAGAAGAAAAGGAAGTTACTACTCCTGTAGAACAAGCAGAGAACGAAAAAAATCAGAAAGAAACTGCTGAAAATACAAATGTAACAGATCCAGGAACAAAAGAAACTGCTGAATCTAATGTTGAACCAGAGAACAACCCAGAAGAACTAGAAACAGCTTCTTTAACGGATTGCGATTTATTCACAAAGATTAATAAAGCTTGTGAAGATGCAATTAAAGGTTGGGGATATCTTTCTTATTGGTTTCCAGAAGAACATACTGTTTGGTTTCATGCGGATAATGCTCCAACACAGTTAGACTATAAGTTATTTACATATACAGTTGAAAATAATGAAGTGACTGTTTCTGAACCGCAAGATGTAAAACTTACTGTTTCTGTATCAGATATTAATACTGTTCTTGCTGAAAAAGATGAGAAAATTGAAACATTAACCGCAGAGCTTGAAATCAAGGATAAAGCTGTTATCTCCGCAGGTGAAAAAATCGGAAAACTCAATGTGCAGATTTCTGAATTACAACCATATAAAGAACAGGTCGAAAAAGCAGAACAAGAAAAGATTGAAGCTGAAATTGCAGAAGAAAAAGAATCCTTAAAGAAAAATCTTCTTAAAGGTGGATTATTCACTGAGGAAGAAATCGCAAAAGCTGAAATCGCAGAATTAATTGAAGCAAGAGATAAAACTGCCATCAATAGTTTAATCGCAGAAAAATATATTGCTTCTTTTGATAAAGAAGAGACTGATGTAGCAGAGGATGTTGAAACAGAAGAATCAAATCCTGTGACAGCAACAGCAAGTTTAGAAACTGATGATGTAAATGAAAGCGCAAGTTCTTTCATGACTAAATTTTTATTAAGACGATAATAGGAGGAAAATGTAATGATTCGTGATATTAGACGTAATGGTGCACAGCCAAAAGATACAATGCACAAAGCTGGTGTAGTCCTTGTTACAGGTATGGGTGTTGTAATCAAAGATGCTACTACTGTTGAGCTTCCAAAAGCTGAAACTGTAGCAAATATTTATGTAGCAACAAAAGAACGCATTCCAACTGGCATTAATGCAGCAAGAGTGGATATGTCAGACTATGATGAAGATTTTGTAAAGATTGCCAAAGGTGAGTTCCTTGGACTTGAAAGATATACAGATGGTGAAAAGTTTGCAACAGACCAGTATAAAGAAACTGATTTTTCTGGTGAGGTTGCTGATGGTACACCTGTATCTGTAGGTGCAGATGGAAAATGGCAGAAACTTACAACTGGATCTTCCAAATATGTATATGAGAAACCATTCAAAGATAATGGTCATGATCTCATTATGATTCGTGTAGAAGCTGATGCAGTTGCACAGGCGTAATTAAGATAAGGAGGAATTAACACAATGGCTATTAATACAGAAATCAAAGACATTATGAGCAAAGAGGGTGTACTCTTTGATGTCGCTGAAAAAATTGAATATAAAAGAGAACTTAATGCCGAAGAGAAAGAAATTGCTGAAATCTCTGATGCATGGGCTAGAGAAATTGGAAAAACTGGAAAAGATCCAGAATGTACAATTGCTGAGTTCATTAATAGAACTGTAAATGAAGAAATCTACAATGCACCAGATGAACTTCTGGATCAAATCTTTGAAAGAGGTTCTGTTGGTGAGTTTGATGATTATGAAGGTCACAAAGATCCAAAGAATACACTTGTCGCATATGAGGCAGCCCGTGGCGGTAATGTAGATCGTTCCTACATTGATATTTCCGTACTGAAACCTACATGGAAAAATCGTCAAGTTGAGACAGATTTAAGTTATACAGATCTGAGAAAAAATGGCTTTAAATCAATTGCTACTCTTACTACTTTCATGAAAGAAGCTTGTCAGAATGCACTCTTCTTTGATGCACTTGCATTAGCTGATGAAGCTGTAACAGGTGGTGAGCAACTTATTGCTGTTTCTGGTGCAACACCTACACTTGAAGCTATGGATAAACTTTCTCTATATCTTAATGATAGAGCAAGCGATAGTGTGATTGTTACACTTAACAAATATGCTCAGGCTATTAGACGTATGCCAAACTTCGCTCAGTATATGAGTAATACAATGAAAGATGATTTCAATAGATATGGTCTTGCTAAAACCTATGATTCAATTGGTATTGCTGGCATTTCTGGTGCAAAGAAAACTGGTACAGGTTCTCTCCTGATTCCAGACAAACGTATTTATGGAATCGCAGGTAAAATTGGAAACCTTGATATGAAGGGTGAAATTCATACATATCAGGATATGAATAACCAGAGTGAAAAAGTTCATATCATGCTGAAAGATTTCACATATGGATTCATGCTTACAAATATTGAAAACTTCGCAAAGGTTACTTTACAGTAAGTAGTCTTTTTTTATTGCAAAAATTTTTAAGGAGGGTGTGCAAACGCCCTCCTAATATTAGGAGGAATCGTTATTAATATTCAAGAAACAAAACATATTTCTGTTTTAAATTATAATGACAATTGCGTTTGTATTAATGTTGCCCCAGGCAAAAGCACCCTATTTGAAGCTGCTGTAGATGGTCAACCAAATATTATCCCACTGACACTTGACGAAATTCGTTATGCAAATAATGGAAGTGCGTTTAGAACAGGAACACTAGAGTTCCCAGAAGATATTGAGGATGAGTTATACAATGAGCTTCGTATTGATAAATCAAAAGTATTAAAAGCTAATGAGATTAGAGAGATTTTATTAAATCCAACCAAAGAAGGATTGATTAGAATTATTTCTATTCCTACACTTTCTGATTTTGATAGAGTGCGTAGTCAGTTCCAGAAACTTAAAACAGAGGGATATAAACTCACACTGGATATGGCAAATGTTATTGAAACACGCACAAGAGAATTATTTAATAATCATATTAAATCAAATATTTCTGTAGATGATGCAGACGTAGTAGCTCCAAGTAACAAAAGAGTCGAAGAACTTGAACAGCAATTAGCTGAAATGAAAGCACTTCTGCTACAGATGAATGCATCTAAACAGGAAGATAAAAAGGAAGTAGTTGATACTGCTTCTGCTAAAACTGAGGAAGTAAATACAGTAACGAAATCTACTAGAAAGTCCCCAGGTAGACCTAGAAAAAATTAATATGGGAGGTGAACTCAATTGCCTCAAGAAATTACAAAATTTGAAAAAATCCTCAACAAATTCTATGATCGTATAGAAAAGGATGAGGACTTTTTTAGTTATTATAATATAGATGTTAGTGAAGCGATACAAATTGCTCAGACTCGTGCTACTAATTATCTATGTGAGGCACTTGATGAATTATCATGCCTCTCGAATTTGGATGTAGATTTTTCAGATTATGATGAAGATGTGCAACAAATTGGTTTTAAATTATTGCCTAAAGAAATCAAACTGGTTGTTGAAATTATGTTTCTTATTTATATGAAAAGGGATGAATCTCTTCTTCATGCAATGGAAATTAATTTTACACCATCGGATTTGAGTGTGTTTTCACCAGGAAATGAAAGAACAAGTTACCGTAATTTTATTGCTAAATTGGAACATGATGTATCTATTAAGATTGACGATTACAAAAATCGAGATAGAAAAACTAATGCATTGAAACAGTTTATTAATTATGCTCAGTATGAGGAGGATTAACCTATGGATATTGAGTATTATATGAAATTACAAAATGCTTATGGTACAAAAAATAAACGTGAGAAAAATTTAGCAAAAATAAACAAACATGCTGATAGACATTTTGAAGATACATTTGATACTCAAGATGTTCTAGTAAATAATGAACCTATGCAGTTAATGATTATCAGAGATACCGACAATAATACATATAAGAAGAAAATAAAATCAAGACATAATGATATTATCAGACTTGGTGATTATGTTAAATGGAATAATCAAATTTGGATAATTACATTACTTGATACTGATGATAAAGTATGGAATCGTGGGTATATGTATTTATGCCAGTTGATGATCAGATGGCAAAATGCAGATGGTAAAATTATTGAACGTTGGGGATATTCAGAAGATTATACTAAATATAGTATGGGCGAAAAAGGTAACTCTACTATTACTGTTGGTGATTATCAATATGGTTTGACTATACCTGTCGATGAAGAAACAAAACAACTTAATCGTACAAATAGATTTGTCATAGATTATGAGGGAGTATATCCCCCAGATACATATAGAATGACTGGTAAGAAAGGCTTCTTATCTGATGTTAGATATGTTGATAAAGGTGGTGTCATGACTGTCACGTTATCTTATGAACAATTTAATGAAGTTACAGATAAATTGATTGAGCTAGAAAATGGAACAAAGGCGTGGATCTGCAACTATAAATCCCCAATCACCCCTACTCTCCCACCATCAGAACCGGACAATCCACCTACATCTGTCACAATTACAGGCGGTGACACTCTCCGCTATGGCAGATTAAAAACATGGACTGTCGCTTTCTCTGATTCTGAAAATCAACCATCATTTACATGGAACGTCAAATCAGACTTCAAAATCACTCAAAATATCACAGGTAATAAAATACAGTTAAAATGTACAGACGATAAAGCAATTGACTGTACGTTTATATTACAAGTTCTTGACAATGAAAGTAACATTTTATCTGAAACAACTATTACTATTGTAGGATAAATCGGAGGTATATTATGGCACAATCAGTTGCTAGAGATTTGGCTTTCGTCAAGTCAAAAGTAATTTCTCGTCTATTAGAATCTGATGAATTTGCAAAAGTAATGTTGCGTAAGGAAGATTTTACTGATGACGAGAAAAATGACATGGAGTATAAACAAGTATTTGATTATCCTTATGTTGACGGAACGCAAGAAGAAGTTATGTCTTTTGTATGTGTAGAAACAGTTTGCAGAGGTACAAATCGTACCGTAAAATCTATGGACTTATATATTTGGATTTTCGTGCATCGTGATTGTATGCAAATGGAATCTAATGTAAAAAGTTACATGGGTAATCGTGCAGACGTTCTTACAGATATTATAGAAAGACTTCTACGTGATTCTGATGATTTAGGAATTGGAAAACCAAGTCTTGATGACATTGGCTATACTGTTCCACAATCATCTTACTTTGGTCGTCAACTTAAATATAGTATACCAGACTTCAAGATAAAGGAGGTCTGATGTATGAAAGGATTTTCAGATTATGATTATCTCTGTGATGAACCTTATTTTTATGAAGGTATAGGTCATGTCAAATGTCCTACTCTTAGGGACATAAGACGTATAACCTATGGACAATTCAATATTTTTCTCTCTTATATTTCTATTACTCAGAAACAATTTCTTGAAACATTTGGTCTTACTGAAAAATTCAATTCCCTCAGTGATGAAGAAAAAGAAAAAAATACTATTTACAATTTACTTACATTCGGAATGAAGCGTGCAGATTTTCTTGCCTACATGATTAGTTTCTTTGTTGTAGATGATTTTCAGTATAATCCAGAACAGAATGCTTTTATCATTGGCACTTATAAGAAAGATGATGATGGGAAGGAAATCTTTAACGAAATAGGGAAAATTGATAACAGTAATTTTGATGAATTTCGTGCGTTTCTGCAAGTTATATTAGGGATTAAATCTGAGAAAGAAGTTGAAAAACCTAAATATAAAAATAAGTTAGCTCAACGGATTGCTGAGAAATTAGCAAAACATAAGAGTGAACAAAAAGAAAAACAAACATCTGCGGATGATGATTATACATTACCAAACATGATTGTAAAATATTGTACGCACAACAAAGTGGGAATCAATATATTAAATGTTTGGGATATGACATATTATCAATTCATGAAGATGTTTTTAGAATACAGGATGGGAAGACAAGCAGATATAAATGATATGATGGCTGCTAATTCATTCTCATTCAAAAACTCTAAGGATTATAAACCTATGGAGTATATGAACAAAATTAAATAATGAAAACTATTAATTAAAAGTCGCTGATATTCAGTGGCTTATTTTATTTTTAAGAAAATGGAGGAAATATATTATGGCAAATATTGCAACAGATCTTAATATGGCGAATCGTCAGTGCTGTGATCTTGATATTAGAGATTATAAAACAAAAGCTCCTTGGATGTATGCAGATTTTTGTAATACTACTACTGCTAACATTTCTGCTGATGCTGTTTTTGCAAATAAAAAAGGTGCTAAGTGTATTAAATTTGATAACCCATTAGAAGGTACTATTACTATGGAGTTCCAGGTATCTCCGTTTAGAATTTATGCAATGCTTTCTGATGGTGAAATTGAAACTTCTGCTGTAATCGCACGTAGAGAAAGTGTTACAGGTGAAGCTGGTGGAGTACTTAATCTTACAAAGACACCTATGGCAGGAAGTGTATTTGCAGTTGATCCAGTTACAGGCAAGACAATCGAAGGCACAGTTGTAGATAAGAAATTCACAGCAAAAACAACTTCTGATATTGTAGCAGATACTACATATGAAGTAGCTTATCTTGAATCCAAAACTACTGGCGTTAAGAAAGTTTCCTTTAATAATAAGAAAGTTCCAAAAGATTTCTTTATTCAAATGGTTACTAATAATAGAGATGAAAATGGTGATGAAGTTGCGATGAGACTGACAGCATATAAAGCTTCTCCGCAGAGAAACTTTGAAATTTCTTTCGCATCCGATGGAGATCCAAGTTCAGTGACTCTAACTTGTGATTTGATGACTGATCGTGATGGTAATGTTCTTGATATGGTAGAAATCTTAGAAGACGATAAATAGAAAGATTATTTTGCAGTAGGGTGACGTTATATCATCCTACTGTATTAATTAAATAGAGGTTAATTAAATGATAAAAGAATGTAAAGTTCTATTGAGAAACAAATTAGTTATGGTTGTTGATTTTGATGGAAAAGAAATTCAAATGCCATCTGACCACACAGATAAAAATACTGTATTCGTAAAACATGAAAATGATAGATACACTATCACTTGTAAATTAGAAGAAGAGAAGAAACCTGTGAAGGTTAAACCAGTTTCGAGAGTAAAGAAACAAAAGAAAGTAACGGAGGTTGAGTTAGCTGATGATGTTACAACAGAGGAACAAAAGGATGAATCTGAATAAATTAAGCGTAGTTAGTATAAGTAATTAGTAGGGATACTAGCTATGAATTAATGGCTGGTATCCCTATTTTTTACGATTTTCAGGAGAAAACGTGATATGAAAAAACAATTATTTGATAGCTTCGAGGAAGTAATCGAAGCGTTTGGAGAAGATAATCTAGTAATTATTACTTATCTTCCTCAAGTAATTTATTATATTTCTAATTATAATATTCAACCCGTATGGACTGCTCAGTCAGAAATTGATAAATGGAAAGTTGCTTTCTATTTTATTAAAGCAGAAACCAAAAAACCATATGAAGGTTGGCAGAAGCGAAAAGTAGAAAGAGAAAGAGATTTTTTAAATAACGAAAAATTTTCTACAAGAAACCAAAGTTTTAAGGATAAAAATTAATATGGAAACAATGACTATCACATATGAGAAGCCAGATAAAATATTGAGAACTGCACAATTCCATACACTCAAACAAGCAATGTCATTTTATCTTACATACGAATTAAAAGATGTTGGTAAAATTCGTGCAGATTTTTGCGGAGAATTTTATCACGATAGTATAACATTTGCAAATCCGACAGCCTTTCAGATATGGATTAAGTTACAGTTATTGTATCACAATGTAAGGAAATATGAATAATGGCAAGAAGTGTAGGTAAACAATTTGAAGATAATTTTAAAAACAGTGTACCAAAGCATATGCTATCCCATCGTCCACCTGACTCAGCACAAGGTTTTGATGTAGGAGCAAGTAACAAACTTAGATTCAGTCGTCACAGCCCATGCGATTTGATGATATTTGATTGGACACGAAATCTTTTTCTTACGCTTGAATTAAAAACATTTCAAGGTTCATGTAGTTTTGAACGTGATAAAAACGAAAAAGTTAAGAAAAATATTCATTATCATCAGATAAAAAGTTTAAAAAATTTTGCACAATATAATCGTGTTATAAGCGGATTAGTACTAGACTTTCGTTCAAGTGATAATACATATTTCTTAAACATTAATCAATGGGATGACTTTATCTCGCATATAGAAAAGAAAAGTTTCAACGAAAAGGATTTGCTTGAATATGCAAGTCCTATTTTACTTCATAAAGAGAAATTAAAAGTTAATTATAGATATGATTTAGAATCATTTTTAAATGATGTCAATTATTAAAATTGTAGTTAGGAGAAGAAAATATGAAGAAAAGCTTACTCAAGGTAAAAAACACAATCACATTTGAAGACAAGTTAAATGCAATTGATCTCATTCTTGGTGCATTTTGGGATGATAACACAGGGGAATATATTCCGTGGATGGAAGAACCTGCGAGAATTATTGCCGTTGCAAAATACTTTATTGAAGGATATGAACTTGAAAAAGGAGAAAATCTGTATAAGTTATATCTTTCAGACGATGATTTAAAAGGTCTGGTTGATAATTTTATTAATCCTGACACTGATTCAAGAAATGGAAGTTATAAAAGATATATTAAGGTTATGGATTTTGTAGATGAAATGGTTCATGACAAACTTGAATGGACTAAACAGAATATTATTCATGCACATCCAGATATGGAAAGAATTGTAAAAGGTGTAAATGTGTTTATTGACGCATTTGAGAATCTTGCAAATCTTGACCTTACTGCTCTCACACCAGAAATGATTGAGAATGGAGTATCTTTTATGGAAAAACTAAAAGAATCTGGTTTTGAAATTAATGCGGAGAATTTTACTAAAATTGTAAAAGATGCTGCGGCGTTTAATATCGACAAAGCTAGCCAGGATATTATTGATGCTAAAAATGATCAAATTAAAAAATTACAGGAAGAAAATAAGGAACTAAAGAAAGAGAAAGGAAATTTCAGTGCCAGAAATGTAATGAATGATGGATCTAGTAACAAGAATAATAACAAGACTGGAACTAAAGTGACGAAAATGGACAAGAAGAAATAAAAATACCCACAATATATTTCAATTGTGGATATGGAGGATTATGACTAATGTTATGTAACATTAAATAGGCAAATCGACAAATGCTGTGACTCTACATATTAGAAATGAAATTTCACAAAATCAGTTCTAACAATTTTTGCAATTGATTTTGCTTTATCATTTGACATTTTCGGATTATGAACAATCTGGTGGATCGCATAAACCTTTGTCAAACAATTCAACATATAACACAAAACTGCTGGTGTTACACAACAATTAAAAAATGTATGTAGAATCGCTATCATTTGTCACCTCCTAGTCATACGTTTTGAGTACATATGTACTTCGCACAGGAGAACTATAACCTAAACAATAAATCGTGCTAACGGATTATTGTACGAAAGATAATCATCTATTGCTTGGATATATTATATCATGTGTTAAATTGGAAATAAATAGAAATTTTGGAGAGTACTACTCTCCTATTTCATATACGGAGGAAATTATTATGGGAATAATTATGGATGCAATTGATGCACAAATTATTAGACCAAGAGTTGAAGCTGCGGAATCTGAAGGATTTGCTCAGACTCAAGCAGATATTCAGAACTTCTATTCTAGTGGATCACCTGTGCAGTATATCAGAACTGGAACATATGAAAGTTCACCCCGTTCATCTGGTGTATCTGGTGGTAACGGAAATTACCATTATGATATTCATTTGAATGTAGCAGAATATCCATATGGAAAACATTCAGGTTTGCAGATCATGACAGATATTCAAAATAATGGTAGTGGAATCTTGGGTACTCCTGGTACATGGGATGATGCTGTACAGGATATTATAGAAGCCGTAAAAGCTAATTTTAGCTAAGAGGTTAGCCACCAAGAATCTATAAGAAATGTCATGAATCTTTATCAGAGAGTTCAATCCAAGACTCAAGATTAGGAAGTTATCTTACCGATTCGGTAAGGATCGCCAATGCTCTGACACATGTTCCCATCTTTGTAGACGGAAACGCCAGTAGGCATTGACATGTACTATGTATGGGGAAACACACATAAACATGCAATCACCTTCCTTTCCTTAATATTTTCATATCTTGGAAAACTTGGTGGCTTTAGATGTGGAACAGATGCGTTCCACGATTAATATTATAACATACTTTGTGGAACGTATCAAATAAAAAACAATGTAACAATTAAACAAAAATGAATCCTAAATTTCATCGTGCGATATAATACAAAAAGAAAAGAAGCTACTGTGTGATACAGTAACTTCTCTTTCCCTCTCTTTACGACCTATATAATACTTGTTTCATCTTCTCATCTCCTGATAGACTTTGGATTATTCTTTATAGAATTTGCAAGAAAATTTTATTCCGTTTTGTAAACTAAAACTGAATTGCAATTCTCTTGCTTTCTTGGAAAGAATACGATGGATGGCAAAGTATCCTAACCCAAGTAACCCAAAGTCAAAACCATGTGACAGTATTAGGTCAACCATGTTTCACCTCCCTTCTGTTATTATCAACTTCTGGGAAATGATTCGTGGAGAACCCACATAGATTGGATATTTCCATAAAGAGGTTACTCACTTTCTCTGTCTTAGCAGAAAGCTTGGTCAATAAGTTACACTTCAAAGATAACTTTGATTCTTTATGATTATATCGCATATATTTATACAATTCAATAAGTAATATTATAGTTTACTCTCCTTTCTTACAGGAGAGTTTTTTATTTTGTAAGAAAGGAGAATAAATTATTATGGGAGTACCATTTCAAGTAGACGTAAACGTTGTTACTCATGGTGCGGAAAAAGTTAATGAGCTTGAACAAAAATTAAGCAAAATGCAAAATAAATCTGTTGATATTAAATTCAATGTTCAAGGTCAAAATCAAATTAACAATATTATACAACAACTCCAAAATGTTCAGAGACAAGGAATAAACCTTAATCTCAATAATAACAATATGGCACGTTCTGCACAGAATGCAGCACGACAGTATACGCAAAATTTTCAACGCCAGATAAATTCTTCAAAATTAAAATATAATATTGACGCAGGAAAATATGCAGCCGCATCATCCAGAATGAGCAAACAATTAGGGGCATATGGAACTCAAGATACTGCAAATATTCAAAAGGCTACAGCGGCTCTAGCTTCATATAATCAGGCTTTAGATAAACTTCAAAATCATTATAATGGATCAAATGTTTTAGGTAAAAAACAATTACAACAAACTTTTCAAGATATGACTAAAGCAGGAGATACTTTTAAGAATACTTTGTCTCAAATTAGAGATGAATCGTCAAAAGCATTATCTCCGACAGTTGCTAATACATCTGGGAATAAAGTTGTTGAGTATATGAACGCTAACTCTAAAGCTGTAAAGAAATACGGCGCAGAATTAAAAACACTTGAACAACAGTATCGTTCCATGACAACAGCAGAAGAAAAATCCACTTATGATAAAGCATTCGCAAATTTAAAATCTCGTATATCAGCAGAAGGTTTAAGTGGAAATTCCATGTGGAGTGAAACAAAAAGAGCATTTAGTCAAATTGCTCAGTTTACTGGAATTTATGGTATGTTACAAAGTACTGTTATGCAAATTCCATCACAAGCGATTTCTGCTGTTAAAGATGTAAATGCAGCACAGATTGAATTAACAAAAGTTAGTAATGCTTCTGGTACACAATTATCGCAATACTGGGATGAAGCAGCTCAAAGCGCAACAAAATATGGATCGACAATTAGTGATGTTATTAGTAGTACCGCTGATTGGTCAAGGATAGGTTATAAATTAGATGATGCCAAAAAATTATCAGATGCCACATCTCTATTACAAAAAGTAGGAGATAATATGACACAGGAATCCGCATCTAGTGGATTAATTTCTACATTAAAAGGATTCCAAATGAATGCTGATGAAGTAACTAAAGTGGTTGATGTTGTAAATGAAGTTGCGAATACTGAACCGATTGATACGGCAGGTATTTTTGATGGTTTAACTCGATCCGCTTCATCAATGAAAGCTGCAAATAACACATTTGAAGAAACTGTAGCTTTAATTACGGCAGCTAAACTATATTGGCTGAATGTATGGTGACATACATATAGAACATATTTAATTGCAGGTAAATCCTTGATAGGCTAATCCTATCCGTGTATTTAAAGTACATAGAGCCTTGCACCACAATATAGGGGAAACTACTATATGATGGTTTAAAAACGTAAGGATTGGAAGATCATGCATCCAAGTACCCTAACGTATCCCGTAGATCATACGGTACTTGAGTCGAGGGTAAAGGTTCAACGACTAGATTCATGTCGAGTCATAGACACGAGAATAAAGGTGGAAATCCTGAATATCTATGACAACAATCGTAGGGCGCAATCGCAAAGGCGTGGGTGAGAATCCCTTAAATCGAAAAGGTTGCTCTCCTTATATAGGAGATGAAGAAATAGTCTATTCCATGTGGAAACATATGGGAAAATTAATCATTATAAAAGGATAATATATGAAAAAATTTGATAAAGAATATAGTACACAATATGTACCAGAAATGAAATATCTTCAATCAAAAGGTATTAACTACTCTTTTGTAAAAGAAATAAATGGAATAACTACATATAAATATACGAAGACATCAGACTTATTTAAAGCTCTGGTGTCTTTTTATATGGAGAAATAATTACAGAAAGGATAAATAATAGGTGATAAATTATGTCAGCAAAATCATTTGAATGTAAATGGTGTGGAAAACCATATAAAAGTTATAAAGAGAATAGTAAATTTTGTAGTAATGACTGTAAAACAAAGTATAGAGAATCATTAAAATATGAATGTGATAATTGCGGAAAGCCATTTATTGTAGTAGAAAGTAAATTAAATGATTTAAAAAATGGTAAACATAAACATTTATTTTGTTCCAGAAAATGTGCAAATGAATTTCAGAAAACTGCCGTCATAAAAAAGTGTGAACAATGTGGCAAAGAGTACGAAATTTGCTACTCATTTAAGGATATACAAAAATTTTGCAGTAGAAAATGTTATGATGATTATAGGAATGAACATAGCGTTATTATACATAAGGAATGTCCATCGTGTCATAGAGGATTTGATACATATCATAAAGATCAAATATATTGTTCAAAAGAATGTGCAGGAAAAGCACAACAAAACAGGGTTGATTGCGAATGTGAATATTGTGGAAAACCATTTGAGAGAATTAAATCAGAATACGACAAAAATAAAAGACACTACTGTTCTAAGGAATGCAAAATATTAGACAATGCATGGAGTCATGAAGATATTGAAAAATTAAAAAAGTATTATGGAAAAGTTTCTAAAGAGGAAATTACAAAGATAATTTCTGACAAATGGGATTATGAAGCAATACGTCGAAAAGCTCAATGGCTAGGACTTGCTCAGAGCAATTTATGGACTCAAAAAGAAATTCAAACATTACTTGATACATATTCAAAATATCCTGTTAATCATATATTAAAATTACTTCCGAATAAAACATATGCATCTATTTTAGGTCAAGCAAGAAAACAAAATTTACTAAGTTATTTTTATTTAACTAATACTTACTCAAAAGAAGAAGAACAATTTATTAGAGATAATTATTTAATTATGACTGATGAGGAAATCGGAGAAAAGTTAAACAGAACTCCATATGCAATATCTCAAAGAATTTATAAATTAAATTTACATCGCCCTCTTGAAAAACATAATTATGGAACTCTTAATAATTATATGAGAGCTAAATTAACTATGTGGAAACAACGATATAGAGAAAAATGTAATTACACTTGTGCCTTGTCTGGTTCTCATTCCAATATAATTGTTCATCACATCTATGGATTCAATCTTTTAATGTTAGAGACAATCGAGTTATTAAATTTCCCACTTTACGAAGATTTGGATTTATACTCTCAAGATGAGTTAGATTTATTTGTTAAAACATTTCTGGATTTACAGGAATATTACGGAGAATATATTTGTATTACTGAAAATATACATAAAAAGTTTCATTCCATCTATGGTTATGGTAATAATACAAGAGAACAATGGGATGAATTTGTAAATAATTATTATATAACAAACCAAAAAATAAGTTAAAAACAATGATTAATTTTCGGTTAGAAGTTGCGATTCTAACTAAATATAAAAGAATAGTGTAGTTCAAGATCCGGATTCTGTCGGCACTGCATTCAAGACAATTTCAATGCGCATCAGAGGTGCGTCAACAGACATGGAAAAAGCAGGTCTTGACACCGAAGGTATGGCAGAATCAACCGCAAAACTAAGACAAGAAGTTATGGCTCTTAGTGGTGTGGATATTATGAAAAATGAAAATGAGTTTAAATCTACATATGATATTCTCGATGAATTATCTACTAAGTGGCAAGACTTAACTGATATTCAGCAGGCAAGTTTAACAGAACTTATAGCGGGCAAACGCCAGGGTAATATTGTTTCCTCCCTCATGACCAATTTTGACGTTGCTCGAAAATCTCTTCAAACTGCATTAAACGATGCAGATGGATCAGGTGAAAGAGAACTCGAATCTTGGGATAAAGGTATTGAAGCTTCTCTCTCTCATTTGAAGGCTCAATTTCAAGATTTTTCTACCAGTGCAATTAGCTCCGATATGTTTAAAGGTATTGTAGATACTGGTACAAAAGCTTTAGGTGTAATGACAAAACTTGCAAAATCAGATAGCAAGCTTGTTAATTTGCCTAATGTTATGGCACTTGGATTAGGTATTTTCCAAGGTAAAAACAACAGCGGTAAGAGTACATGGGATTCGCCCCATGCATTTTTCAAAATGACTTATGCCGCTTGAGAGTTTAGCAGTAATGTGTACGAGCTTATTTATAAGCAAGGACTCTCTGGTGACTTTCTAAAATGGAGTTAGCGGTAATGCGCTACTCTTCTGTATTGAATTTCAGAACGGGAAACTTTCATAGTTCAAAAGGCTATGTCACATGAGTTTGGTACTAAACTTATATTTCATAGGTATAAGTGGCAAATCCGAAAGGATGCGGTATAGTAACAATCCAATCTACGAAGTAATCCGCAGGTAGGGCTTCATTATAATGGATGCCGACCTCAACGAGCGTAACGAAAGCATGGTTATGAAATATAATCATGAAAATGCACTCTAGCGATAGGGAAGATGGATGCCCGATAAATTCAGGGATAGTTTCTATATACTACTCTTCCATCAGCAGTTGGGAATTATTTATATATGGTTGTATCGACATGTATAAATATTGCAAATATAGAATTAACGATACAATTTAATTAAAATCAATACTTATATGTAATATACGTCATTCCAATTAAACAAAGTAATGCAACTATCATACATATATAAATTAAAATTTTGCATATTTTCTCATTCATACTTATATCACTCTCCTATTAATACTATAGGAAATATTATATCATATGAATGATGAAGCATTTTTAAATTGCATAATCAACTAGATTATTGGCATAATTGCAGATTTAGAATATATGTTCTGAATTGTGGATTGTCGTACTCTGTCGTATAATAGTATAAATGGTACAAAATACCAAATATTGTTATGGGATGGTTTGTTATGAATTTAAAATTGATACATGATACAATGTTTTGGGGAGATGTAAAATTAATAAAAGTATATACTCAAAATTCAACATCAAATAAAGCTAAAAAAGCAAAAAAAGTTGGAAGTATTATGCTTGCAGGTGTTCAATATATGCACAATTATATTCAAGGATTAGGAAATCAGAGTGCTTATGATGCTGCTTCTATAATTTTTTGTGATACTCATTGGATGAGACATAGACATGAATCATTTCAAGAAGATGATAATGGGAATAAAATTGTTCCTAAAATTGGAACAACTTATTATATTAACTTTGGAAATAATTATGGAAGTGAGTTATCTTATTTTCATTATGGTTTATGCATAGGAAAGATTGAAGAAAAATATCTTATTATCCCTATGAGAACAGGCACAGATGTTTTTGATGAGAGCTTTCATCCAAAAAATAATATAACTGGTAATAAAAAATATAGACAAGGGTTAGAAGAAGAAGGATTTGAAAAAAATTGTATTCTAATGATGAATGATATGAAGTATATATCCCCTGCAAGAATAGATAAAGAAGGTAAAAAGATATCTAAAGAAGTCGTAGAAGAAATACAATATCATGCATTTAGCATTTCATATCCATATATTAAAAAAAATGAAAAGTTGATAGAGAGATTAAATTATACGATAGAAAAACAAAAGAAAGAAATTATAGAATTAAAAAATAAAAATAATACATTAAATCAAAAACTTAATAACAATCATTGACAAATCATATCTATTGTAGTATAATTATAATCATAAAGGATGATGTAGCGACTTGAAATGCGATTAGTAATAATTGAGAGTCAAGAGCAACGATTTCTATTTCTAATATTCATTTTTAGAGATTAAAGTATTTAATAATCCAGGCGTTGTACTGGTTTATTATTTCGTGGTATCTCGGGTCAAGGCAATATGTGTATTGAGATGTGATTATAAAGAGGTCATCTGAATGATGATGAGATTTTATAACAGTCGGGTTGAGCATATTGTAACAAAAAACAATGAGTTTTTTTGAGTAGTGTGATGACACTACTCTTTTTTATTGTTATGGTAAATCTATGTTTGTTATATAGAATTAAGAGGGTTAGTATATACTAGCCCTCTATTTATATTCATTACCATTTGTATCCACAATTTTTACAATGATATGAGTTTTTAACATTGCTGCTAAACAACCCGAAAAATAACCCACCTGTAATTTTTGACGAAGAACTTATCTTTTCTACATAAGAACTTCCACACGTCGGACATTTAGGTAATAAATCAAGCGAATCTTTCTCTTTTTGTTGTTCTACTCTATAGTTGGAAATCTCATTAATATATCCAGATTCTTTTTCCTCAATGATACATCCAATACGTTCAAAATCTTTTTTGATATATTCAATATTTTTGAAATCTACACCATCTAAAATTTTTATAGGAGAAACACCTTTATTAAATTCCACTACTATATGTCTAGTATCTAGTTTTGATACGCCATAATGATCCTCTAGCATAATTTTACATAACATTAAATTGCGAGCTTTGTCATTTTTATTTCCTATGATATTTTTTAAATAGATTGCATATGTTATATTTTTATTTATTTGTTCAATCGGATAACCACAATGAATGCATTGTTTTGATTTATCGCTTATTTCTCTTCCACATTCAGGACATTTAATCAATGCCATAATTTCATCCCCTATGATTATTTTCTTGGTTCCCATCTATAACCACATTTGGCACATCAATATGGATTTCAGAATATAACCATCAATGATCGAATAATTATTGCTAAGATGCAACACATTGAAGTAATATTAATAATATAGCCGATTATCTTCCTAACTCTTTTTGCATCATGTGTAATAATAAATTTAGATGATAAAAATATTATTCCGATAAGTTCAGCAATTGTTACCATAATAGGAAATATAATATCCATCAATTGATCTTGTGGATTATATAAAAATAACATTATATAGCACAATATTGGATATGCAATTGCTAGCATACCTATTATTACAACATATATAAAATCAAATGATCCTTCTGCTATCATTCCTAATCCAGTTGTAAGAAATAATAAAAGTAGACATCCCAAAAACATATTGTACTTATCTCCTTTTATATTACCATTTATATTTACAATTCAAGCATTCAAAAGTATTTCTTACATTTCTACTAAATAAACCAAACATCAATCCTCCGCTTATTTTCTTGCTTGTTGAAATTTTTTTGATATTAGTAGAACCACATGTAGGACATTTAGGAATATTTTGCTTTCTTATATTTTCTTGATTCTGTTTGAGTTTTTCTTTTTCATAATCTTCATCAGTTGCAACTATATGTTTATCTCTGCGTTCTTGTTCATATTTTAATACAGATTGATATTTTTCTGCATTAAACAAATCATTATTTAAAGTATATTTTTCACGTAATTCTTCTTTAAATTTATCATAATCTGATGGTCGTCCTTCAAGCAGTTTATAAATAATACTGACTTTATATTCAGTTGGAATCATATCACATCCGCAACGAATGCATTTTGCATGTGGACAATCATAATTGTCTTTACATGAACCATCTATTTCACCGCATTGTGGACAAATCATAATTGTTTGTTCTTTATTCATAATCAATTCTCCTTTTCAATGTATTATATCACATATTATTTAATTTTTCTATTAATATATTTCCCAAATATATTATCGATCGTAGATATTCAATAATGTTGCAGGAAAATTAACAAGTTATAATACAAATAGGACAATGCGGAATGCTTTGGCTTATATTGATGAACAAGATTTATCAGGAAATCGTAATCTTACAGCAAACGAAGTGTTTGATAAAGTAAACGCAAGTCGAGATATTAGAGATGCTTACGGAAAAGGAATAGAAAAACAGGTTCAATACATTAACAGTTTACCTCCAACAGTTAATGCTGCGACAAAATCAATAGACAGGTACAATGCTTCTCAGAGAGAAATGGGTGAGTCGACTGTAAAAAATACCACTTTATTCCAAGATTTTAAATCTGGAATATCTTCTGTTGGATCGACTCTATTATCAATTGGCGCAACAGTTGGTACAAATTTATTAGTTTCTGCTGCAATTCAAGGTGTTGCCACAATAGCTGATTATGTATCTAATAAACAAGAACGTGCAATTGAATCTGGCGATGAAGTAATCCAGAATTATAAAGATATAAATGAGCAGATGGCACAATCTTCTTCCTGGATTGAAACAAATGGCGAAAAATATACTACTCTTTCAAAAGGCGTGAGTTCTTTAGGAACAAACCTTGGATTAACAAATGAAGAATATGCTGAATATCAAGAATTGGCATCTCAGATTGCAACACAATTTCCAGAATTGGTATCAGGATATGATTCACTAGGAAAACCGATTATTAAAGCTGCAACAGATGTTGATACATTAAAAGCTACTCTTAAAACACAAAAAGTCAATCAATATACTGAAAGTGTTAAAAATGCTAAAGATGTAATCGACAAATTAAATGCGGAAGTTAACCAAGATAAAAATTGGTTTTGGGAGGAAGCAGGTACAGACCAACAGTTACAATCATTGGAAAAATTCCAATCTGCATATGAAAATGCTTTTAAAAACAAAGGTGGTAACAAATTTTTAGATTTAAACCAATGGTTAGATGATGGCAACTTCGTAGACGCACTTGATAATGCAGGAGTTAGCGTAAAAGACTTCGGTAAATTAATAAATGAATTAAACGACTCACAAGGGAAACTTAAAGCTAATAGCGACACTAATGATTTCCTTAATACTATTATTGGATCACAAGAATCTTTAAGAAATCAACGTGAAAACTCTGCTGATGAATTAAAAAGTTATATCCCTGCATTCTTTCAAGAACAACGAGCTTATCAAAATTTATTAGATGATGTTCCAAGTATAGACAGTGAACTTACATCATTAATAAATTCTTTTTCATATGAAGATTTAGAGAAAAATGGGTTTACTGGTGATAAAGCAATTAGTAAATTAAAATCTTGGAGTCAATCCGCTGTCAAAGAACTGCAAAATAAAGACATTCAAGATGCATTAAATGATGTATTTACAATAAATGATGATAGTTCTAAACAATCATTTGATTCATGGCAGAAAGAAGCAGATGCTGCTCTTAATAAAGCTAGTGAAAAAAGTAAAAGTTTTTCACGTGAACAAATGCGGGAAGCTTCTGGAATCAAAGACCAATGGGAAGAACTAAGAGGTATTCAAACAAAAGTTGCCGAAAGATGGGATGATACAACAGGTATTAAATCAAGAGATTTAAGTATTGAGGATTTAGAAACTCTTGGCACTATGCTGTCTGATACACAATACGATGGACAATCATTTGAAGAAATGGTTGATCAAATTCAGAATGTCCAAGACACATCTCGTCTCACTCTTGAAAATATGCAAAAAGTAGTAACCGATACCACTGCAAGCTTATCAACGTTACAAACTGCAACAAGTGAAGCTTCATCTGCTACGGGATTAACTGCTGATACAATTACCTCTATGGGCGGTATGTTCTCTGACATTGATAATTTTGATAGTGCCGCATTGTTCAAAAATACAGCAAATGGTGTAAAATTAAACACTAAAGCATTATCAAGTCTTTTAGCAGTTCAGCATGATATTAAAGCAAATGATTTTACACGTTCTATAGAAGAACAGACTAAAGCTATTGCAGAGCAAAACGATGTTGTGCAAGCTCAAACTAAAGGCACAGATGCATATAAGACAGAACAAGACAAATTAAAGTCTATGTTTGCGGATTTATCGGCATTACAACAAGCACAATCACAGTATCACGCTCTTTACAAACAGCAACAAGAATTATTCTCTGATTACAACCAGTGGCAACAAGCACAATCTACTGCCAATGCAGGTGATAAATATAATAACATGGTTTCTGGTTTACAAGCTGTTAAAGATGCTTGGGATAAAGGACTTGTTGGAACAGATGATTTTAAATCATTTGCAAAACTTATATCTCCGTCTGGTGCAACAGATGATGTAAACTTTGCTGAAAACTATGCTAAAGCTGCACGTTATCTTACCGAAGATGAATCTGGCGTAAAAGCATTCTTAAATGACTTATCTTCTAAAGGTCTTGCGGATTTCAATGAAGAATCTCAGCAATGGTCATATAACGTAAAAGATATGGCAGAAGCCGCTAAACAAATGGGTATGGGTAAAGAGTTCATGTCCAATATGTTTGGTAGACTTGAAGATTATGGATTCCATAACAATGTCATTTCTGATGCAGAAGATGGTGTTCTAAAATTATCAGATGCTTATTCCAATCTTGCAGAGTCAGAAGCTAGACTTGAAGATTTAAAGAAAAACGATCCTACTAATACTACCGCTATTGAGCAAGCAGAGAAGGAAGTTTCTGGATATAAGCAAGATATTGATGAACTTGGAACGAATCTGAAAGAAGTCGCTTCACATACAGCAGAGAATTATAATCGTGAACTTGAAACTGCTAAAAATCAGATAAAAACCCTTGCTGATGAACGTGAACGTATTTTAAAAAGTAACGAATACGGCGATAATACTCAAGCGGTTGCTGATTATATGCAGTCACAGATTGACCAGCTAGGTCAGAATTATGGTCTTGATTCTTCTACCCTTCAACAACAAGCAGAGCAAGCTGCAAAAGCATATTCTGACGCATTACAAAATGCAACTATTGAAAATCCTGTTACACCTGATTTTGGTAAAGATGCCGTTTCTGCTGATGCTTACGCAAGCGCAGTCGATAAAGTACAACAGGCAAATAAAGATAATAACCAAACATTATCAGATTCTATCAAAACATTACAACAATATAATTCAGAACAAATCAAAGGTATCGACTTATTGGATGGTGCTTATGACAGTGATGAATTAAAACCTGCGGAACAAGCGTTAGATAACATCTGTCAATCTCTTGGTCTTACGAATGAAGAAGCAGGATTGCTTGGACAAGTTCTTGAGTCTATGGGAATTATCAAACCAGAAGTAGATGATTCTGAGGTTAAACAAGCTAAGACAGATGCAGAAGAAACAAAACAAACCTATGATAATTTAGGTGACAGTACAGTTTCTATTAATGCAGATGTTTCTGGCGAAGATAGTGTTGTATCTTTTGTTGACCAATGCTCTTCTATTCAGCAAGGTATGACTACTACTATTACTGCCACTGTTAGTGGTGAAAGTGAAGTAGAATCTCTCGAAAGTGGTCTTGAGCAGATTCCAGATAATACTCCTACTACTGTTGACGTTACGGTTAATAATCAGCAAGACTTAGATAATATTCAAAGTAAAGTTGATAGTCTTAATGCAGGTGGTAAGGATATTACCCTCAATGCTCATATTAAACCAGATAGTGATAGTGAAGTAGAAGTTAAAGCAAAAGATACTACTGTAAAGGTTACACCTGATCCAAAAGAAGTTGAAGTTACTGCAAAGCCAGTAAAAGTTGACGTACAACCATCACAGAAAGAAGTTGGTGTAAGTGCAAAGGTAACGAATAAGCCAAACGCAACTTCTCAAGGAACTATTAACTATAAAAAAGGTAGTGTTGAAAAAGCTGATGGTACTACTTCTCAAGGTATTATAAATTATAAAAAAGGTGATGTTGAAAAGGCAGATGGAACTGTCTCAACAGGTATCATCAACTATGATTTAGGTAATGTTGCTAAACCAAATGGAATGGTTGCTACTGGTGTAATCAACTATACACTAGGTAGTGTTGCTAAACCAGGCAAAGCCGCTGGTACATTTGGTCAATCCAGAGCATATGCGCAAGGTAGTCTTACTGATTTATCGGCTTATGCAGGTGGTCGTGTTTCATTACCGAAAGATGAAAAGGCTTTGGTAAATGAGGTAGGAACAGAATCTATTGTACGTGATGGACAATGGAGTTTAATTCCTGGTGGAGCACATCTTACAAATCTTAAAAAGGGTGACATCATTTTCTCCGCTTCTCAAACAGAAGATTTACTCAGGAATGGTGCAACACCTGGTCACGCTAGGGCATACGCACAAGGAAGTCTTAGTGATATTTCTCTTGCTCATGCTTTTGGTGGTGGCTCTGGATGGGGTGGATTTGGCGGTGGATTATCCAATAAAACATCGGTTTCATCTGGTTCATCAGATACTCCTGCAACTGAGCAACATACCAGTGCTGTTCAAAAAGATACAGATGCAACAGAGGAAAATACATCTGCAACAAAAGATTCTACCGAAGCATTTGACTGGGTAAAGACAAAGCTTGATAAATTCTCTAAAGCAGTAGAACGTATTTCTAACCAGATTACTGACTATATATCTTCTACTTTCAAAACTGTACTTCTTAAAAGACAGGTCAAAGCAGTAGAAAAACAACTCAAAGCGAATGAACAGGGATATACTGCTTATATGAACAAAGCTAATTCTATTGATATTAGTGATGATTATAAGAATAAAGTAATCAATGGTACATTCTCAATTGAGGAAATTGATACATCTTCTGATTCTGGTAAGCAATTAGCAAAAGATGTTAAGAGCTTTCAGACCTATTATAACTCAGCGCAAGAGTGTAAAGACACAGTTCAGGAGTTAAATAACAAACTTCTGGAATTATATGAAACAATCGTAAATATGCCTACAGAAAAGGCAGAGAAAAAGATTGACAGATTAAAGACTAAGATGGAGTCTTTAAGTTCCGTTTCTGATACGATTTCTCTTGGTGGTTCTGCAATCGCAGCAATGCAGAATCAGATTAAGGTTAATAATCCTGGTCTTGGTAACGCACAGAATAGAGTTGATAAGGCTGAAACTGCCAGAAACGCAACTAAGAAAACTCGTGCAAAAGCAAGTAAGACTTTAAAATCTGCTACGGCTGATGCAGAGTCTACAGGAAATACACTTATCAAGGCAAGTGAGAAACAGACAAAATCCATTGGTAAGAAACTGAAAAGTGCCGCAAAGTCTAGTACAAATAAGGCTACTTACAATGCAATTGCACAGGCAATTCGTGAAGGTAAAGCAGTTAATACAAAGGGACTGAAAGGTTCTGCACTAAAATATGCGAAATCATATAACAGTTCTTTAAAACAAGGCAATACTATTGCTTCCAAGGTTAAAGCAGGTAAAACTGTTAAGACTTCTGGAATGTCAAATATATTGAAGTCTACGGCACAGGCATATAACGCTGATGCAAAAGAGAAAGCTTCTGCACAGAAAGTATATGACAATGCTAAGAAAGCAGACGAAAAAGCCCTTGATGATCTGACTAAGGCTCAGAAAAACAAAGATAAGTTATATGCAGGTTCTACTAAGGAACAACAGATTCTTGCAACAACAAAAGGTAAGAAATCATATGTATACCAGAATATGCTTCTTACACAGGAAACTAAGAATCTCAAGGAACAGAATAAACAGCGTCAGAAAGCTTTAAAAGAGACTCGTAATAGCTACATGAAAGCAAAGAACAAGTCTGATACTGCTGATGCTGATAAAGCAAAATCCCAAAACAAACTTCTGAACAATAAAACTGTCATGTCTAAGTTGAATAAAACTCAACAAAAGGCATTAAAGGCAGGTAAAACAGTAAGTACAAAAGGTATCACTGATCCTAAAGTACTGAAATGGATTCAAGACTATAATGAAAAAGTCAAGAAATCTACGGATTTAAGCAAGAAACTTCGGATTGAACAGGAAGCTTTGGATAAAGCAACAAGCGAAGCGGCACAATCTCAGGCAGAATACGCACAGTCCATCGTAGAAAATGCAAAGAAGAAACTTGAGAATATTGCAAACTATTATGATTCCTTTACTTCTCAATGGGAAAACAGGAACTCTATGTATGAAGCATACATGGATAGGATGCAGACACAGGGTTACAATTTGAGCACAAAATTCTACGAAGCAGAGATTGGACAACAACAGAAAATTGTTGACAATCTGTCTCAGAAATATATCGCAATGAAGCGCAATTTTGCACAGGCGGTGCAGGATGGTACCATTAAAGAAGGTACGGAAGAATACTATGAGATGCAGAATGAGATTGATCAGGTTGCGATCAGTCTTAAAGAAGCACAAAATAAAGTGGTTGAGTTTCAAGCGGCAATCCGTGACCTTAAATGGGAACAGTTTGACCAGTTACAAGATGCTATCGGTCGTATTACCAGTGAGTCAGATTTTCTTATTGACCTTATGAGTCATAAGGATATGTATGACAAAGATGGTAAGATGACGGAACAAGGTCTTGCTACTATGGGATTGCATGGTGTCAACTATAATACTTATATGGCGCAAGCAGATAAATATAAGGAAGAAATGTTGAAAATCAGCGAGGAGCTTGCAAACGATCCTAATAATCAGAAACTTATTGACCGTAAGAATGAACTGATTGACGCACAGCAACAAGCTATCTTATCTGCTGAGAATGAAAAAGATTCTATTAAAGATTTGATTCAGGACGGCATTGATAAACAGTTGGATGCTCTGGATGATTTGATTGACAAGTATCTTGATTGCCTTGACAGTGAAAAAGATTTATATGAGTACAGAAAAAAGATTGGTGAACAATCTGAAAAGATTGCTTCTCTACAGAAACAGTTATCTTCTCTGCAAGGTGATAATTCCGAAGAGAATAAAGCGAAGTTGCAGAAACTCAAAGAGGATTTGAAATCTGCACAGGATGATATGGAAGAAACACAGTATGACAAATACATTTCTGACCAGAAGAAACTTCTTGATGAACTCAAGCAGGACTACAAGAAAGCTCTTGATGACAGAATGGATAATGTCGATGCACTGATTTCCGATGCTATCGCAAGTATCAATAGTAACTCATCTAATATTTCTCAGACATTACAGACAGAATCTAAGAATGTTGGATATACATTATCTGGTGAGATGCAGACCATCTGGACAAGTCAGAGTGGTGTTATCTCTCAGTACGGTGATGATTTCTCTAGCAAATTAACAGGTGTTAATTCTGCTATTGAAAATGTCTATAATCGCCAGAAAGATATGATTGATGCTATTAATGCTATGGCTGAAAAATGGATTGCTAAAGCAGATCAGATGTTACAGCAACCTACTAAAACAGAAGGAGTTCTTGAAGAAGTAGAGCAAAAACCAGATAAAGATAATGTTGCAGAAGGAAATCCAACACCAGATCCACCAAAAGTTAGTGATGATGAATCCATTAGAGATGCGGTGCTGGTTGATCCTGATGAACCAAAGAAAAAGCCAAATAAGAATGACAATAAGAAGACAGGTAACGGAAAAGCCGAAGTAGGCGATAAAGTTACTTTCTCTTCTGGCAGATATTACGAAGCATCTGATGGCTCTGGTGCATCTGGTAATATGTATCTTGGCAAAAAAGTTAAGATTACACGTATCAATAAAGGTTCTAAATATCCATATGCTATTGATGCTACGGATGGCACTGAACTTGGTTGGGTAAAACTCAATCAGTTGAAAGGCTATGCTTCTGGTATCATGAGAGTTCCAAATGACCAGTTAGCTTGGACACAGGAACAGGGTGAAGAAGCTATTGTCAGAAATGATGGTAGTATTCTGACTCCATTAACTAGAGATGTGTCAGTGCTGAATGCGGATATGACTAAGAACTTATGGGACTTCGTGGGTAATCCTGGTTCATTCTTGAGTGATTATAGTGATGGTGAGAAGTTTGGTGTGAAGAATGTTGATAATTCAAGTAGTGTTGATGTTGGTGGTGTTATAATTCAGTGTACACTTCCAAATGTGATTGATTCCAAAGCATTCGTTAGGGAACTTGTCAACAATAAAGATGCTGAAAGAGCCATTAAAGCAATGACCATTGATCGAATCAGAGGTGGAAGCTCTTTAGCAAAATATAAGTATAGAAATTAATTTTAGGGAACTACTCTTTCATCGGAGTAGTTCCTTTTTTATGGAAAGAGGTAATTAAATGTCAGATAAGACTGTACAAGATTTACTTAATAAAAGTATAAAACAAGATGTTGCAAAACAACAACAAAATAAGATTCAAAAATTGCAAGAAAAAGTAAAAGATATAGAACAGAATGAATCTGCTCAAATATCTGATATGGATAAAAAATATCTTAATGATTTGAAACATCAGTGGAATGAACTTTTTATTGATACTGTAAAAGTTAAAACACAGTATGAATTACTTATTCAAGACGTAAAACTGATGAAAGAAATCACACTTGCAATTAATAAAGGCGACACATGGAAATATAAACTTGCCAGATGGCTTGTAAGATAAATAGAAAATAAATGGTAAAGGTGGTGAAGTATGAAAGCATTAGATTTTGAGTATGATGGAACTTTAGCTTCAAGCAAAGGAATTATAGTTTGTTCATTTGATTCTGCTGATAATGAAACAGTGGATTATGGTTCTAAGATAAATTTTGACGTAACATCTATGAGAAATGGAAAAGAATTTGTCTTGGTTAATTCTGGATATGATGAAGCAGGTGAATTTACTTTTCAAATTTGTAAAGATCCTTATATGCAAATAAATCGAGGAAACAAATATTTCACTACTGATGAACAACGATTTGTGTATAGATGGCTTAATAGGAGCGATGGGTTTCACATTTTAAAAATAATTACATCTGAAAATCAAACTATGTTATTTAAAGGAAGTTTCAATATTGAAACAATTGAGTTTTGTGGAAAAGTGATTGGATTTGAATTAACCTTTACGATGGGAAAACCATTTGCAACACAGGATTGTAAAACAATCACACATACATTTAAGGCGAATGAACAATTCTCAATCATAGATGAGTCAGATGATATAGGATATATTTATCCTGCTATACAAATTAAATGCCTTTCGAGTGGAAATTTAATAATTACAAATTCAATTGAAAATCGTACAACAACCATTAAGAATTGTTCTATAAGTGAGGTTATTTCTGTTGATGAGAATTTAAACATATCTACTTCTCTCTCATCTCATAAATTATACAATGATTTTAATTTTGTATTCTTTAGAATTGCAAACTCTTATGAAAATAATCAAAATATCATTTCTGTGAACATCCCATGTGAAATTACAATTAAATACTATCCTGTTGCGAAAGGAGTGGGACTTTAAAATGAACGTACATAAATTAAGAATGGACACCTCTGGCAACGTAGAGGATATTAGTTTTGTTCTCGCTAAGAAAAATGGTGATAAACTTGGTAATATTACAAATATTATAGATATTACTGCAAAGCATTCCATGAAGGAAGCTTCTGAATTTACATTTACTGCATATAAGCAAATGGATAGCAATGTTATAAAATTTTGGAATGATATCAAAGATTTTAAATTAGTTTGGATTCCAGAATGGGATATGTGGTATGAAATTCATGTAGAAGTAAATGAGGAAGATGAAAATGTTAAGAATGTTTCTGGAACATCTCTAGGAGAAGCCGAATTATCTCAAATTATGTTATATGGAATTGAGATTAATACTGAAACAGATATTGCCAGAGATGATTATAAAATACCAACAACATTTTATAATCCAGATCATCCAGAAGCTTCATTAATGGATAGATTACTTACAGATAAAGCACCGCACTATAAAGTTAAACATATTGATAAAAGTTTGATGAATTTGCAAAGAACTTTTACATTTGATGATACATCAATTTATGATGCGTTGCAAGAAATAGCAGAAGAACTTGATTGTTTATTTATATTTGGCTGTGGTTCTGATGAGAATGGAAAACCAGAAAGAACAATTTCTGTATATGATTTGGAAGCAAATTGTGTAGATTGTGGAAATAGAGATACATTCGTACACAAATGTCCTAAATGCGGAAGCACAAATATTATATTGGGATATGGAGAATACACAAACGTATTTATCTCAAAAGATAATCTTGCTGATAAAATTACATATTCTGTTGATCCTGATTCTGTAAAAAACTGTATGAAACTTGAAGCAGGTGATGATTTAATGACCGCTGCTATTCGATCATGCAATCCTAACGGAACAGATTATATCTACTATTTTCCAGACGAAACAAGAGAAGAAATGTCACCAGAATTACAAGTAAAATTAAAGTCTTACGATACTTTATATGAAAAATATCAGTCTGATTATAATTTTACTATAAATGATTCTTTCGTGACAAATTATAATGCACTTGTAAATAAATATAAGACTTATGAAGAAAATTTAAAAGATACAGAGATTAAGAATCCCATTGTTGGATACCCAAAGTTGATGCGTATTTATTTTGATACGATTGATATGGTACAACTTTTAAGAAATAAGCTAATGCCACCAGTCGATAAGCCAGACAATAACGCAAAATCACAAGGCGAATACCTGATGGCTAATCTCCCATCTTCCGCTTCTACTACTTCTCTTAAAAATCTATCTGTGTCTACTGCTGATAATATTATGGTTATGTTGGCACAATCTATCGTCAAAGGCGTTTTCAAAGTTACAGTTACAAATACTACATTGTCTAATAATGTATGGAAGGGTAAGTTTAACTTAGAGAATTATGCTGATAAAGATGATAAATTCATATCCCAGTTTGTATCAATCAGCATTAATGAAAACTATGAGTCATATGTAAAACAACGCATAGATTCTATTCTTGCTCGTTCAGATGAAAATTACTATGATATCGTAGGATTATTTAAACAAGATATGACTGTGTTTAAATCACAGTTGAAAAAGTATTGTTTAAATACATTACAAATATTCCAAAAGTGTTGCCAGTCATGTATTGATATGATGGTACAGCAAGGAATTTCTTCAAACAGCACATCAAGCATATATGGAATCAATACAAAAGTCCTGTATGAGAATGTATATATTCCTTATTATAATAAGATGAATGCAATTCAAGATGAGATTAAAGTACGTGAAGAGGAATTGTATATTGTTGAAGGAAAATATAATAATCAGAATCAACTTGTACAAGATGGTATTCAGATTGAAATTGAAAGAATTATCACAGAAGTACAAGATGCGTTAAATTTTAAGAATTACATTGGAATTGATTTATACAAAGAATTTAGTTCATTTATCCGTATGGACAAGTACTCTAATGATAACTACATTTCTGATGGACTTAATAATACAGATTTAATGAAAAATGCAATTGAGTTTATTACAGTTGCTACAAAAGAATTATTTAAGTCTGCTACTCTCCAACATTCTATCACGGGAACAATTAAGAATTTCTTACGAATGAAAGAATTTGAACCTGTGACAAATAACTTTAAAAATGGTAACTGGATTTGTGTTGGAATTGACGATAAGGTATATCAATTAAGAATTATCGAATATGAAATTGATTTCTCTGATACTCAAAATATTAGTGTTACATTTTCTGATATCATAAAACTTCCAGATGGAATGTCATATTATGAACGACTGGAAGAAGCAGCTTCAAAGATGGCTACATCTTATAATGGTGTAGTTAGACAATCTACTATCAATACTGATTTTAAGAATAAAATGAACGAAATGATTGCTAAAGGTTTAAGTATGACAAATACAAAAATCGTTAGTAATGCAGATAATCAGGATATTACATGGGATGAGCATGGATTATTATGTCGTGAATATGATGATATTATTTCTGATTATACAGATTCACAGTTAAAAATTATTAATCATGGAATTTATATCACTGACGATAATTGGAAAACTGCAAGAGCTGGTATTGGTAATTTTATTTATTACGATCCACAAGATAAAACATATAAGGAGTCTTATGGTGTTATTGCTGATACTCTTGTGAGTAATTTAATCCTTACAAGTGAAGTAGGTATTTACAATGAGGAGAAATCTATTGAAATGGCTAAAGATGGAATCATTGTAACTACCAATACTATGAACAAAAATGTATTTACAATTCGTAAGGAAATTACAGATGATGAAGGTAATATAACTTATGAAAGACAGTTATACATTGATGATAATGGAAATATCAGATTAGCAGGAAACGCTTCTATCGCATGGGATAGTATCACAGGAACAGAAAATGTTGTTGTGAAAGATACTCTAAATGAGTTTATGACTACTGTCAAAGAACAGATTGATGGTAAGATTGAAACATTCAGACAATCCACAGATCCATCTGTAAATTGGACTGATGAAGAAAAGAAATCACATGAAAACGATTTGTGGTATGACACTACAAATAATGTCGTGAAAATGTGGAATGGTTCTTCGTGGGATAATTTTACGGGCGATGTTCCAGAATCAGTTTGGAATGAAATTAATGGCAAAGCGCATATATTTACTGATACTCCTACAGTTCCTTATAATAAAGGTGATTTATGGGTTGATGGTAGCGATATTCTTACCTGTATGACTTCAAAAACAGATAAAGAAACATATTCTAAAGATGATTGGCAAAAGAAAAATAGCTATACAGACAATTCAGCGTTAAATGAATTTAAGAATAATGTAGGCTATACTCAAATTAACAGTGAGTGGGTAATTTCACCAAATATCAAGGGTGGACATTTAATGATTACTCAGAATGGAAGCCAATATTCTGCTGAGATTACACCAGACGGTAAGCTAAAAGCTACAGGTGCGGAAATTACTGGTGCAATTACTGCTACTTCTGGTTCATTTACAGGAACAGTCAATGCTAATTCTGGTACTTTTACTAATGTAGATATTCAGAGTGGTAAAATTGGTGGACTAACATTAGCATCTAATTCTATTAAAAGTTCAAATGGAAATTTTTCTGTTACTTCTGGTGGTAAATTAACTGCAAATGACGCAATTATTACTGGTAATATTACTGCTACTTCTGGTTCATTTACAGGTGCAATTACCGCTACTTCTCTTACTTTGAGTGGATGTAAAATTGATTATAATACAGATATTGCGAATAAACCTGATATTCCTGATGTAACTTATTATATAAAAAAAGATGGCACTGTTGGCTCTGAACCAAGTGAAGGGGCAACTGGATTTAAAGTTTCATTAAATGGTTTGCTCCAAGCAAGTAATGCTATTATTTATGGTGAAATTGTAGCATCATCTGGTAAGCTTGGTGGGTTTAATATATCTACTAAAGCAGATGCGAGTCATTACTACACAAATACATTATATCGTATTACAACAGACGGAACGTATTATTATCAAGCGGGAATTAGTTCAGATGGGACTTCACCAACTAACGCAACTTTTTATGTAAGAAAGAGCAATTATTCTAATAATTGGACGAATTCTTTAGTACCATTTTTTGTAAGGAATAATGGTAGTTTATATGCACAAGATGCCACTATTGGAACAACTTTAAATATTTGCACAGATAGTAGCCAATATTCTTCTCGCATTCCAATTCTTGCATACGATAGAAAAGGTGATACTTCTAATTATCAATTAACATTAGGATTGCTTAATAGCTCAAGTCGTATTTCATTTGATACACAATCAGTAAACTTTGAATCATTTTATGGATATGAAATGATGTCTGTTGTAAGCTACGATGGTACGAGTGCATGGCTTTGGAAAGGTGATAGGTGTAAAACTCTTGATATTGGAACATCTGGAAGATCATTTGATAATGGATATTTTAAGAAATTATATTTAGATGGTACAGATATAGAAACTTTAATAAAAACAGGCTCCACACCTACTGGACTTAAAAAGAACAAAATTCGTATAGGTTCTTCTGGTAGCGGACAAGGTATGGGTGGTGGCAATGAATACGTTGTATATAGTGATAGTACTTGGAGTGACACTTTACCAATTACTTGTTACACAATTGGTGCAGCTGCATCAAGCCATAATCATGATTCTATATATGCAAAAATATCACATTCCCATTCAAGTTCTGATATTAATTGGAGTACTACATTGGGATATAAAGGGTTTGGTCATTGCCATACAGTTCTTATTAATAGTGATAAAAATATGTGTGTTGCCATTAGTAATGATAGCGTTCCTGCATTTACTCCTTATAACGTTACATCATATACCAATATTGATAATTATATGGTAAGTGCTGGTGGTACTTGTAATTTAGGAAGTACATCTGCCCCTTGGAATGCTGTATATGCTAAGAATTACTATGATGAATATGGAAATAAGATTTCTACAGGTGGTGGTTCAATTAGTCTTAAAATTGATGGCGTTACACGTAGTTCTGGATTTACGAATTATAACCTTGCAACACAAGATTGGGTGACTGGTAAAGGATATTTAACTCAACATCAATCTCTTTCTGGATATGCTACTACAAGTTGGGTTAAAGGTGCATTTGGCGATACATTGAGTATTTCAGGAAGTACATTATATTTAAAAAATTATAACGGTTCTCAATTAAGCTCAGTTACTTTACCAACAAGTTCTGGTGGTGGGAATTATGCTCCATTAAATCATACACATGATCATTTAACAGGATCATTTGATGTTACAGTTGGTTCATCAACAATGTATCCAGATGGTGATGGCTCATATTCATGTGGTAGTAGTGGACATAGATGGAAATATGTTTATGCGTCTAATGGTATAAATACTGGTTCTGATGAGTATATAAAAGAAAATATCAAAAGCATTACTAATTTCCCATCTATTGATAAATTCTATATGTCATTAAATCCAATTCAGTATAAATTCAAACAACGTCCAAACGATGATGAAATACCTAAAATACATTTTGGATTTGGAGCAAGGGAAACAGAAAGACATCTAAAGGAAAATAATTTTGAATCAGAAAATTATAGTATAGTTACAAAATCTATTTTAGATAAGCCTAATTTTGTTGGACGTACTGATGAATATTCAATGAATTATCTTGAATTCATTTCTCTCAACACTCATATGACACAGAAAGCCCATCACCGTATTGACTCTCTCACACAAGAAAATCAAAAACTCAAAAACACTATTTTCTCATTACAAGGGGAAATCGCAATCATAAAACAAAAATTGGAGGAATTGATATGATTAAAATTAACACAACAACTAACGTAAATGCAAATATTTATGTTGGAGAAGCAGAAAATCAGAAGAACGTAGCTTATGCAAACGCTTCCGTAAGTAAAAATGGTGACGTTTCTATTACCAAATCCATTCAGGATGGTGAAGCATTCAAAGTTAATAAAGAATCGGTTCTGAAAGATTTCACAGAATTTGAAACTTATGTATACAGCTTAGTAGATACTACTGAATAAGATATGAATACATAAATCATTGCAACAGACTATGGATTAATTTCTGTAGTCTGTTTTATTATACCCAAAATCAAGGAGAAGAAAATATGAAATATAGAAATATTGACGTTGTACAAATCGTAACATTTTTAGATAAAATTTCTGAAAGAAAACTTCCACAGAAAATCAATTATGCGATCATGAGAAATCTTGATAGCTTTCAAAAAGAAAATCAATTTTATGAAAAATCTTTAAACAAAATTATAGAATCATATAAAGATTTTTTACTAAAAGATTCTGACGGAAATCTCGTCATTTCAAAAATAGGAATCCCTACAGTTGATGAGAATCATATCGAAGATTACAACAATGAAATCTCAGAACTTATCAGCCTTGAAGTTGATGTGAAAATTTATCAAGTTCCAGAATCTATTTTTGATTATGAGGATTCTAATGGAAAATATGATACTTTATCAGGAAGCGAAATTTTAAAATTGGTTAAGATTTTTGGGAAAACAGATGAGGATAAGACAGAATGACAGAACAAGAATATAAACAAAAAGAAGCAAAAATAAAAGAACGGAATAAAAATATTACGATGAAACGGAAACTTCATCGGATGAAAAAGAGTAGATTCAAATTCAAAAAAATACGGACGAGTAAAAAAGTTCTCTGGACAATCATTGTGATTTGTTTGGAGATTTTAATTTTCTCTGAATATATGGCGTTAAAAACTGAGGACACAAGTTTTATGTATGCACTTATTGGAGTAGCTACTACTCTCATACCTACTGCATTAGGTTACTTCAAAATGAGTGATAATGAGCATAAACGTGGTCAATTTGAAATGCCATTAAATGAAGACTACTCTTCCACCGTTGACGAGCAAACTGACAGTGATGGTGCTGTTGGATAATAAATAACACAAGGGCTAACCATTAAGTAATCAAAAGTATAGAGATATATACTTAAACATAGATAAAAGTGGACGCATTATGTCTTTTATTTATGGCTTAATGATAGGTCTCAAGTCTGAGTGACTGCTACTATCGAAAGGTATGTTGCAGATATGAACTATGTTAGGTAGTAAGGTCAAGATACACCTTTAGATGTAATCTTCAGTCTGAAGCTCTGTAAGTGCAAACTAAGAAACAATGCTAATGTCCTGCATTGATAACACGGAAACACATGTCCTCTACTTGACCTTGGCAAGAAGAAAAATTCTCCGAAAGGAAGGTGTCAGAAATGACAAATTATGCTTTTGTGTTAGATGCTAATGGAAAGCAATTAGCACCAACAAAAGAACAGAAAGCTTGGTTCCTTATCCGTAAGAAGCGAGCGACATTGGTAAGTAAATATCCAATGGTAATCCAGTTAAAAAAGGAAATTTCAGATGAACAAATTTGCAAAGATGAAATCTGTTGTGGAATTGATGATGGTGGGATTCATGTAGGTTTAGCTTTAGTTCAGAAATGCAAAACAAAAAATAAGGTTATTTTTAAAGGAACCATTGAGCAGCGTAATGATGTAAAGCATCTTATTGAAGTAAGAAAAGGTTATAGGAATTATCATCGCTTCCATAAAAGATATAGACAAGCAAGATTTAATAATCGAAAATCTTCTAAACGAAAAGGTCGAATAGCGCCAAGTATTTTCCAAAAACGTCAAGCTACTATAAGAGTTATAAAGCAACTTAACAAATGGATTAATATAGCAAATTATTCATTGGAAGATGTAGCTATTGATATAAGAGCATTAACTGATGGCTATAAATCATATCGGTGGCAATATCAGCAATCAAATCGATTAGACGAAAATATCCGCAAAGCGGTTATTTTAAGAGATGGTTGTAAATGCATGGAATGTGGAAAGTCTAATTGCAGGTTAGAAGTTCATCATATCAAGCCCAGAAGATTAAATGGCTCAAATACTTTAGACAATTTAATTTCATTATGTGAAAAATGTCATCAAAGAACAGAAGGACAAGAAGAATTATATATGGATAGATATTTTTCTATATTAAGCTCTACAGATAATAAGAATCTTGATTATGCACAGCATGTAATGATTGGCAAAAAATGGTTAAGAGAACAGTTATCTGAATTAGGAACATTAATATTAACTACTGGGGGAGACACAGCTAATAAACGTATTGATTGGAATATTGAGAAATCACATGCTAATGATGCTATTTGTATAACTGGTTTGCAACCAGATGCCTGTAATGTAAAAGAATGGACTATTAAACCTATGCGTAGACAAAGCAAAGCAAAAACAGATAATGTTTTAGGGATTAAGCATAGAGATTTAGTGGAGTATACATTTAAAAATGGAGAAACACATAGAGGATATGTAACTGCGTTATATCCAAAACAAAATGCAATAAATTTTCAAAGTCCTACAAAACATTGTAAGAAAGTTAATGCAAAGAAGTGTAAATTAATCTGGAAATATTCCAAAATATACTGGTTAGACAATGTGTTGTAAACACTCTTGTCTATGCTTATACACAATTAATTATATATTTTAAAGGAGGCTCGTATGGATATTTTAAATGGTATCAAAAACTTCTTATCTTTAATCAATGATAATTGGACTACTATCTTAGTTATTATTGGTTTGGCTTTAGCTCTATGGAAAAAATTTGAATCATATTCAAAACTTTCCACAGACAAGAAAATTGAAATTGCCAAGAAACAGATTTCCGAAAATATCTTAAAACTGATTACTCAGGCTGAAAAAGATTATGCCGAATGGGAAAAGGCAGGAAGCATCAAACGTAGTGAAGTAATTAGTGAAATTTATAAGGAATATCCCATTCTTGCAAAAGTTGTAAATCAAGAGGAACTTGTTAAATGGATTGATGAACAGATTGATAACGCACTCCCAACATTGAGGGATATTATTAAGGAAAATGAAAAATCAAATGTAACAGGAAAGTAACACGAGGTAAATAATCATGAATAGAAATATGGCAAATCGTGAATGCTGCGATTTAGACATTCGAGATTATTACACAAAAACTCCTATATTAAAAGTAGATTTTTGCAATACAACTACTTATAATTTCACATCTGATTCTATTTATGTAAGACGAAATGGTGCAAGATATTTTAGAATTGATGCGCCTGTTGAAGGAAATATTGATATTACATTTCAAGTTCATCCATTTCAGATATATTCTCTTTTGACGGGTGGAAAAATATTATCGGATGGAGTTGTTGCAAGATGTGAAAATATTACTGCTGTTACAGATGGTGCGCTTAGATTGAAACACCCCCCTATTTCGGGGAGTGTTTTTGTTTATCCATATAATGATTTTACAGGTGAAGAAATCAAAGGTTCTGTTGATGGTAAGAATTTTATATCATCAGAAATTAAGGAAAATAAAACGTATGCAGTAGGTTATTTGCAAAATAAATCAAGCGGAGTGAAACGTATTTCTTTTAGTTATTCTAATATTTCTGCCATGTATTTTATTCAAATGATTACTATGAATAAAACTGAGGATGGAGAAGAATCTGCCATGCGTTTGACAGCATATAAATGTTGTCCAAAACGTGAATTAGAAATTAATTTTTCCTCAGATGATTCACCAGCAGAAATTACAATGTCATTTGATTGTTTTCAAGACAATGATGAAAACATTATGGATATTTTGGAACTAAATGATGACGATATTCCAGAAGAAGATGACATTTGGATTAATTTAGAGACAGGAACATTAGAGACTTACTCTCCTGCTTATTATATACAGAATGGATATTTATTACAAAATGATATAAAGGAGGACGACTATTAATGAGTGCAAGTAAAAATCTCGGTAAGGTTTTTATGACTCCCAAGGGTATATGGGATAAAACTTTAAATTATACCAAGTTAGATATTGTAACAAATAAAGTTGGTAAAATTAGTTGTGGATATATTGCTACGACCGATATTGAAAAAAATGTAGAAATCACAGATAATCGTTGGCTTAAATTATTTGAATTACTTGACGGTGATCTTACAGAGGAATATAAAGCAGTACAAACGGACGTTACAAATAAAGCTACTGACGTTGATACAAATAAGAAAGCGGTTGACTTAATTTATAGTCAGATGCAAAAACTCTATGATGTAGAAATCTCTACTACTACTCCAACAAATGAACGCACGGGATTATGGATCAACCCCGATGATATTAGTAGTGTTATTAATATCCCTGAAATTAAGGATGATGAAGTAAGTGATGTTGACACATGGAGTTCTAAGAAAATTGATAATGTAACTGGTTCACTAAAGGAAGATATATCCACCAAAATCAC